>Ga0224496_10001540_pt1 | contig 14282 bp, 12 predicted proteins | sample SF_Jul11_sed_USG_2_FD_168127 | JGI IMG/M metagenome (GOLD analysis project Ga0224496, IMG submission 168127) | Sediment microbial communities from San Francisco Bay, California, United States - SF_Jul11_sed_USGS_8_1 | ecosystem: Environmental > Aquatic > Marine > Sediment | place: USA...
TTGCCATCTGCGTCGAGCTCGACGAAGTCATCTTCGCCCAGCGCCACTTCTGGCAGCGATGCCTTGCCTTCAAGCACGGCGTCCGCGACTATCGTCGAGTACAACTCAATGGCGCGCATCGCATCGTCGTTGCCGGGGATGACGTAGTCGACCCCGTCGGGTGAGCAATTGGTATCGACGACGGCGACAACAGGAATGCCCAGTTTCTGCGCTTCCCGGATCGCGATATCTTCATGGTCCACGCCGACGACGAACATCACGTCCGGCAGCGATCGCATGTCCTTGATACCACCCAGGCTGCGCTCGAGCTTTTCCTGCTCGCGCGTCAGTCCCAGGATCTCTTTCTTGGTGAGTCCCTCGAAACCGCCGTCCGCGGCCATGGCCTCAAGCGTCTTCAGGCGCTTGACCGACTGGCGGATGGTCTTGTAGTTGGTCAGCATACCGCCGAGCCAGCGCTGGCTGACAAAGGGCATGCCACAGCGGGCCGCGTGCGTGCGCATGGCTTCGCGCGCTGCGCGCTTGGTCCCGACAAACAGGACGGTGCCGCCATCGGCAACGGTCGCCTTCACGAACGCACTGGCTTCGCGCGCCAGGGGCAGGCTTTGTTCGAGGTTGATAATATGGATCTTGTTACGTTCGCCAAAGATGAACGGTGCCATCTTGGGGTTCCAGTAACGGGTCTGATGACCAAAGTGTACGCCAGCCTCTAGCATCTGGCGCATGGTTACGTCTGCCATTTCGATTTCTCCGGGTTAGGCCTCCGTATACCCCATTCCACAACCCCTTTTTCAGGTGGGGCACCCAGCAGAATGTGTCGATATACGTGTGATTTAGTGTCGCCGGAAAACTTAAGTTGCCCCCGGCGCGCGCGCTTTATACCATAGCCGGCCGCCGACAGTAACCCTTTTTTACAAGGACAGATTTCAGGTACCCATACGCTTGCATCGAGTCTGAACAGCGCCGTTTCGACCCGATACCAGCGAACTGCTACCCATTGCTTATGACGGTAACGATCAAGACACCCGAGCAGCAGGAAAAAATGCGCGTTGCCGGCCGCCTGGCCGCCGATGTACTGGATATGATCGGCGATTATGTCAAACCGGGCGCGACCACCGACGAACTGGACCGGATCTGTCACAAATTCATCGTCGAAGAGCAGGCCGCTATCCCTGCCCCGCTCAACTACCGGGGATTCCCGAAGTCGATCTGTACCTCGGTCAACAATGTCGTCTGCCACGGTATTCCAGGGGAAAAGACACTGAAATCGGGCGATGCCGTGAACATCGATATTACGGTCATCAAGGACGGATTTCACGGCGATACGAGCCGTATGTTCCTGGTTGGAAAGGAAAATATTCTCGCCAAGCGACTCTCGACGATCGCCAGGGAGGCCATGTGGCTCGGCATCGAGGAGCTGGCCCCGGGCAAGCATCTCGGCGATGTCGGCGCGGCCATTCAGCAGCACGTCGAATCGCACCGCTACTCGGTGGTCCGCGAATACTGCGGCCATGGCATTGGCGAAGTATTCCATGAAGACCCCCAGGTGCTGCACTACGGCAGGCGCGGCACCGGTATGGAATTGCGTGAAGGTATGACGCTGACCGTGGAGCCCATGGTCAATGCCGGCAAGGCGGGCGTGCGCCTGTTGCCCGATGGCTGGACCGTCGTCACGAAAGACCGGAGCCTGTCTGCCCAATGGGAACACACCTGCCTGATTACGGCCGATGGCTTCGAGGTGCTCACCCTGGGCGCCCACGAACGACCGTGAATAAGAATTAATTTCAATGAGTTATGAATCTATTCGCGAATCGCTGGAAGCTTCTGGCGAGGATTTGCGCATGCGATTCCTGGCCGGCGATTCGGTCGTCGACCTCGTGCACTCAAGGGCCCGCCTGATCGACGATGTCCTGACGGGTCTCTGGCGCGGGCATATCGAGCCGCTTGGCGCCGCGCTGGTCGCGGTGGGTGGCTATGGCCGGGGCGAACTGCACCCGTATTCGGACGTCGATATCCTGCTGCTGCTGCCCGATGCCCTGCCGGACAACGCCGATGAGGGCCTGTCGGCCTTTGTCACGGCCCTGTGGGACGTCGGGCTCGAGGTGGGCCACAGCGTGCGCAGCGTTGCCCAGTGCGGCGAGGAAGCCGCCGCTGACCTGACGGTTGCAACCACGCTGATGGAGGCACGCCTGCTGGCGGGCCCCGCTGCGCTGTTCGCCGCCATGCAGGACGCCATTGCCCCGGACAAGATGTGGCCGTCCGACCGGTTCTTCGAGGAAAAGCGCAAGGAGCAGATCGTCCGGCACCATCGTTATCACGATACCGCCTACAACCTCGAACCCAATGTGAAAGGCAGCCCTGGCGGCCTGCGCGATATCCAGATGATCGGCTGGGTGGCAAAACGCCATTTCGGTGCCGCCAACCTGGCGGAACTCGTCGACCACCGCTTCCTGACCCGGGGCCAGCTCCAGCGCCTCGAGGAAGGCCAGGCCTTCCTGTGGCGGATTCGTTTCGCGCTGCACATTCTCACGGGGCGGCGCGAGGACCGCCTGTTGTTCGATCACCAGAAGAACCTGGCGAAAATGCTGGGCTATGAGGACGCGGCGTATACGCTGGCCGTTGAACAGCTCATGCAGCGCTATTACAGGACGGTCATGGAACTTAGCCGCCTCAACGAGATGCTCATGCAGCTGTTCGAGGAAGCGATCCTCATGGATCCGGCGGCGCCGGCAGAACCGCTCAACGCGCGGTTCCAGGTCAAGAACGGTTTCCTGCAGACCGTTCACGACAACGTGTTCCGGAACGAACCGTCCGCGCTCCTCGAGCTCTTTCTCCTGCTGCAGCAGAATCCCGGGATACGCGGCGTCAGCGCTCCGACCATCGGGCTGATCAAGCGCAATCTTCACCTGATCGACGATGAGTTCCGGCAAAATCCGCGGAACCATCGCCTGTTTCTCTCAATCCTGCGTGCGCCCGAAGGGGTGACGCACGGCCTGCGCCGGATGAATCTCTATGGCGTCCTCGGGCTCTACATTCCGGCCTTTGGCCGCATTGTCGGGCGCATGCAGTACGACTTGTTCCATGCGTATACGGTCGACGAACATACCTTGTTCGTGGTCAGCAACCTGCGGCGTTTCGCACTGACGCGTTTTAACGATGAATTCCCCCACTGCAGCGAAATCATGCAAGCGCTCGAGAAACCCGAGATCGCCTATCTGGGCGGGCTGTTCCACGACATCGCCAAGGGGCGCGGTGGCGACCATTCGGAACTGGGCGCCGTCGACGCGGAAGCATTCTGCCTGGAGCACGGCCTCAGCAAGTACGAAGCCGGCATCGTGGCCTGGCTCGTCCGCAATCACCTCGTGTTGTCCATGACAGCGCAGAAAAAGGATATCCACGACCCTGACGTCATCAACGAATTCGCGATGACGGTGGGGGATCCGCTGCATCTCGATTATCTCTACCTGCTGACGATTGCCGATGTGCGGGGCACGGACCCCAAGCTCTGGAACTCCTGGAAAGCACAGCTATTCAATGACCTCTATGTCCTCACGAAACGTGCCCTGCGGCGCGGTCTTGAAAACCCGATCGATCGCGAGCTGTTGCTGAACGAAAAGCGGGAGAGCGCCAGGGCTATTCTCGCAGAGCGCGGCATCCCGGAAGAACGGATCGATTACGTCTGGTCCCTGTTGAACGACAACTATCTCCTGAAACACCGTGTGAAAGAGATCACCTGGCACACGGAGTGGCTGGCCGATTCGGATACCGAGTCGGAGATCGGGCTCGTCGATGTTCGCCCACGCCACACTGGAGATGGCGTTGAAGCGGTGCTCTACACGCCGCGAGAGAAGCGGACGTTTGCGCACGCAACCGCGGTGCTCGACGAACTGGGCTTCACGATTATCGACGCCCGCATCGTGCCGCTCGACAGGGACCGCAACATCGTGACGCTGGTCTTCATGGAGCTCGACCAGCGCGTGGACAGCGATGAGCGGCGCATCGCCAAAGTACGGCGTGCGCTTACGCGCATACTGACCGCACCGAGCGACAAGATGCTGTCCGTCACCCGTAGCCTGCCCCGCCAGGCACGCATGTTTTCCTCCAAGACGACGGTCGATTTCAGCCAGAGTACCGCCGACGACCACACCGTCCTCGAGTTGCGTGCTACAGACCGTCCGGGCCTGTTGAGCCGCATCGGCCAGGTGTTCATCGAGCAAGGTATCGATATCGAGGCCGCCAAGATTGTGACTATTGGCGAGCGCGCAGAAGACGTATTCTACGTGTGCCTCGAAGGCGGCGGCGCGCTGGACGAGCAACAACAGCAACAACTGGGCGACGCGCTGCTGGAGCAGCTGGACAGCCGCACCATCAACACCTGAGAGCGAGCACATGCAGGAACTGGAACAGATAATCGAGGACGCTTTCGAGAACCGCGCACGGGGATTCGAGAACCGGGTGCAGGTCGAGGCTGCCGTGCAGGAAGCAATTGCGCTGCTCGACTCCGGTGAGGCCAGGGTCGCCGCAAAGAAGGACGGTGAATGGCACGTCAATCAGTGGCTCAAGAAAGCCGTGCTACTGAGTTTCGGCCTGAACGAGAACAAGGTGATTGAAAGCGGCCACAGCCGTTTCTATGACAAAGTCCCGATGAAGTACGCGGACTACACCGAGGAGCGGTTTCGCGCAGACGGTGTGCGCGTGGTACCCGATGCGATTGTTCGCAAAGGCGCCTATGTCGCACCCGATGTCGTATTGATGCCGAGCTACGTGAACATTGGCGCCTTTGTCGACAGCGGCACGATGGTCGATACCTGGGCGACGGTCGGCAGCTGCGCGCAAATCGGCAAGAACGTTCACCTGTCAGGCGGTGTCGGTATCGGTGGTGTCCTGGAGCCCGTCCAGGCCGGGCCTACCATTATCGAGGACGACTGCTTTATCGGCGCGCGCTCGGAAGTTGTCGAGGGTGTCATCGTCGAAGCAGGATCCGTCATCTCCATGGGCGTCTACCTCGGCCAGAGCACGCGCATTTACAATCGCGAAACCGACGAGATCACGTACGGCCGGATTCCGGCCGGTTCGGTCGTCGTGTCGGGCAACCTGCCCTCGGCTGACGGCAAGTACTCATTGTACTGTGCGGTCATTGTGAAACAGGTTGATGCCAGGACCCGCTTGAAGACGGGCCTCAACGCTTTACTGAGAAATCTGGACTAGGGCAATGCTCACTATCTACGGAATCAAGAGCTGCGATACTTGCCGCAAGGCACGCAAGTTTCTCGCCGAGAACGACATCGAGTTTCGTTTTCACGATGTGCGCGATGACGGCCTCGATATACAGATGCTGGAACGCTGGGCGGCGCGGCTTGCATGGGAGAAGCTGCTGAATCGCCAGAGCCTGACCTGGCGCAAGATCCCGGAGGTCGACCGCGCTGGCATGACCAGGGATCGCGCATTCGCGCTGATGCTGGATCAACCGACACTCCTGAAGCGCCCGGTACTCGAATCACCGCAGTTCATGGCGGTCGGGTTCTCCGAGAAACGCTTCGGCGACTTCTGGAAAAAGGCGAACGCCTAGCCGATACGGCCGGTAATGTAGTCTTCCGTGAGCTTGTGCTGCGGGTTTGTAAAGATTTTGTCGGTTTTGTCGACTTCGACAAGCAGCCCCAGGTGGAAATACGCCACACGTCTCGAAACACGGGCGGCCTGTTGCATCGAGTGCGTGACAATGACGATGGCGTAGTCCTCGCACAGCTCGTCCATGAGATCCTCGATACGTGCTGTTGCGATCGGATCGAGCGCCGAGCAGGGCTCGTCCATCAGGATCACTTCCGGGTTTACAGCGATCGTACGCGCAATACACAGGCGCTGCTGCTGACCGCCTGACAGACTGGTACCGGGCTCGTCCAGCCTGTCCTTGACCTCGTTAATGAGGCCCGCGCGCTCCAGGCTGGTATACACGATATTGTCGAGCTCCGCCCGATCCGCGGCAAGGCCGTGAATGCGAGGGCCGTAGGCTACGTTGTCGTAGATGCTTTTCGGAAACGGGTTCGGTTTCTGGAAAACCATGCCCACGCGAGCGCGCAATGCAACGGGATCCTGTTCCTTGCGGTAGATATCCTTGCCATCGAGCGTGATCTTGCCCGTGACCCGAGCTGTGTCGATCGTGTCATTCATGCGGTTGAGACAGCGCAGGAAGGTCGATTTGCCGCAACCCGATGGACCGATCAGCGCGATCACTTCCTTCTTGCCGATTTCAAGCGAGACATTCTGGATGGCATGGTTGTCGCCGTAGTGAACGTTGACGTTTTCGGCCACCATGAACGGGTTCTCGGAGTGAATATTGCCGACAGTTTCTCCCGACAATACGGTCTTTCGTTTCGGCATCTCCCGCAGCACGGTATTCTCAACGGCTGGTGCATCCCGGCGGTTGGGAGCCGGCGGCGGCACTTGCTTGTCGGGAGTTACTTCAGTCATCGCAGACATTCTCATACAGGTACCTTGATAGCTCAATCACTGCGCTTACCATTTGCGTTCCATCCGTTTCCGCAAGATGACCGCAGCCAGGTTCATAACGAGAAGAAAACCGAGCAACACGATAATGGCGGCGGACGTGCGCTCGGCAAACGCGCGTTCCGGGCTGTCCGCCCAGAGAAAAATCTGTACAGGCAACGCCGTTGCCGGATCCGTCAGGCTGCCCGGCACATCCACGATAAAGGCGATCATGCCAATCATCAGCAACGGCGCGGATTCGCCGAGTGCGCGGCTCATGCCGATGATTGCGCCTGTCAGCATGCCTGGCATCGCGAGAGGCAGGACGTGGTGAAACACGACCTGGGTCTGCGAGGCGCCCAGCCCCAGCGCCGCTTCGCGGATGGATGGCGGCACGGCTTTAATGGAGGCCCGCGAAGCAATGATGATGACCGGTAATGTCAGCAACGTCAGCACCAGGCCACCCACCAGCGGCGCAGACCGCGGCAGCGCGGCCCAGTTGATGAACACGGCCAGGCCCAGCAGGCCGAAGACGATCGACGGAACGGCAGCGAGGTTGTTGATGTTGACTTCTATGAGGTCGGACCAGCGGTTGCGTGGTGCGAATTCCTCGAGGTAGATCGCGGCGGCAACGCCTATGGGGAACGACAGGACCAACGTTACCATCAGCATGTAGAGCGAGCCCATGACGGCGCCCTTGATGCCGGCGAGCTCCGGCTCGCGAGAATCACCGTTCGTGAACAACGCCTTGTTGAAGCGGGTCTCGAGACGACCCGCCGCGCGCAGCGACTCTACCCAGGCGATCTGCCTGTCGGAGACCGGCCGCAGAGCTTCTTCGAGGTTCGCGTCGATATTGCCCTTGATCAACATGTCGATGGTCGACGATGCCGGCACCCACAGGGTCTGTGTCGTACCCAGTAACCCGGGATTCTCCTCCAGGAGGTCCCGAACCTGGTAGGCAGCACCAACACTGACGATCCGGTACAACGCGCGTCTGTCCTGCCGACTCGAGACTTCCGGTAGCTCTTTTCGCAAGGCGGTACGCACCAGGCTATCGAAGTCCGCGTAGGCGAGGTCCAGCTGTCCGCCCGGCGCAAGTACATCCTCGTTCAGTTCAATGTCGAGCTGCAAATAGGTTTGCTTGAATGCCGACGCACCCTGGGCGACCAGGCTCGAGAAAAACACGCCGAGGAATACGATGCCGATCCCCGTGGCAATCATGCCAAGCAGCCTGAACGTAAACTCCCTGCGCCGCCGGCGCGGCATTCCTGCCTCGACCTTTTGGCTGGTTGTCCTGTTTTCGCCCACACTCACCGCCTAGTCGTACTGCTCGCGGTACTTGCGTACCACGCCCAGACCGATGACGTTGAGAAACAGGGTGACGACGAACAGCATCAGGCCCAGCGCGAATGCGGCGAGCGTCTTGGCGCTGTCGAATTCCTGGTCACCAACCAGCAGGGTAACGATCTGGACCGTCACCGTCGTCACTGCCTCGAACGGGTTTGCCGTGAGATTCGCCGCAAGACCTGCGGCCATCACGACGATCATGGTTTCGCCGATCGCGCGCGATACGGCCAGCAATATTCCACCAACGATGCCGGGCAACGCGGCCGGCAGTATCACTTTGGTCATTGTTTCGGAGCGAGTGGAACCGAGGCCCAGCGCGCCGTCGCGCATCGCCCTCGGCACGGCGTTAATCGCATCGTCAGAGAGCGACGACACGAGGGGGATAATCATGATACCCATCACGAGCCCTGCGGCGAGGGCGCTCTCCGAGGCCACTTCGAAGCCGGCGGCCTCACCGGCCCGTCGCACCCAGGGCGCAACGGTCAATGCGGCGAAGAACCCGTAGACGACGGTCGGGATACCCGCCAGGATCTCCAGGAGCGGCTTGGCAATGCCGCGAACCCTCGCGCTCGAATACTCGGCAAGGTAGATGGCCGTCATCAGGCCGACAGGAACCGCAACGACCATCGCTATCGCGGTAATAAGCATCGTCCCTGCGAACAGCGGAACCGCGCCGAAACTCCCGGACGAACCAACCTGGTCCGCACGAATCGCGGTTTGCGGACTCCAGTTCAGGCCGAACAGGAACTCCATCACCGGGACCTTCTGAAAAAATCGAAGCGCCTCGAAGAGGACCGAAAGCACGATGCCGACCGTGGTAAGTATCGCGATACTGGAAGCCGCAATCAGGAACCAGCGCACGACATGCTCCACACGGTTGCGGGCACGCAGGTCAGGATGAATCCGGCGCCAGGCAATCGTGCCACCCAGACCAGCGATGCCGAGCGCAAGCACCGCGAGCAATTGGCGGCTCTTTGCAGCGTAGTTGTCGAATTGTGCCGCCGCATCCCGCAGCACTGCATCGACGTCGACACTGACGACGTCACCCGCGGCGAGATTCCGGATATTGTTGACGAGCAGATTCAACTCGCCGGCCGGTAAGGCCTGGTAGCTTTCGGGCAGGCCGCTGACGACCAGCGCAACGATGACCCTGGGTTCAACCAACACCCAGAGGAGCAGCAGCCCGAGGGCCGGCAGCACGACCCAGATCGCGACGAAGTAACCGTAGTAGCCCGGCAGGGAATGCAAAGCCATCCCGTGGCCATGCCCGCCGACCAGGGACAGCGAGCGTTCACGCCCGAAGTAGAAGGCGGCTATGGCCATCAGGCCGAGACGCAGGACGAGTGTTGTGTTTTGCATATTCTTGCAGTTGCAGCGAATGGCGGCGACCCGGAGAGGATCGCCGCCTCGCCAAGCTCGTCTGGCGCCCTATTCTGCGGCCATGGACAGCGGCCTCAGATCACGAACGGCCGCCGCCACATCGCGACGCTCCTCATCCGGCATGGGAATGAGGCCACGATCGGACAGGTAGCCCTCCTCACCCCAGGCACGCTCGCTGGTGAACTCGCGCAGGAAGCCGCGCAGGCCGGGAATAACGTCAACGTGCGCTTTCTTTGCGTAGAAGTAGAGCGGCCGCGACACCGGGTATGCGCCATCGGCAATCGCATCAAACGTCGGTGCGACACCATCGACCAGTGAGCCTTTGACTTTCTCTATGTTCTGGTCAAGAAAGCTGAACCCGAAAATACCGAAGGCGTTCGGGTTGGCCTGCAGCTTCTGCACGATCAGGTTGTCGTTCTCGCCGGCCTCGACGAATACGCCATCCTCGCGAATCGTGTGGCAAATGGCCTTGTAACGGTTCTTATCGGTATTCTTGAGCGCCGCGATCCATGGCGTTGCCTTGCAGCCGCCTTCCATCGCCAGCTCGACGAAGGCGTCCCGTGTGCCGGAGGTCGGCGGTGGTCCGAGGACCTCGATCCTGATTGCCGGCAAATCCGGGTTGACCTCGGACCAGGTCGTGAACGGATTCTCGACCAGTTCACCATCGGCCTCACCGGGAACTTCCTTTGCCAGGGCCAGGAACAAATCCGCCCGACTCAGTTGCATCGTCTCGGCGCCGATCGCATTGGCAAACACGATGCCATCGTAGCCGATTTTCACTTCGATAATCTCGGTAACCCCGTTGGCCGCACAGGAATCAACTTCTGATTGCTTGATCGCGCGCGACGAGTTGGTCACGTCCGGGTAGTCGACGCCGACGCCGTCGCAAAACAACTTCAGTCCACCGCCCGATCCGGTCGACTCGATCTTGGGTGTCTTGAATTCACTGCTGCGTCCGAATCGTTCAGCAACGACAGTTGCAAACGGATAGACTGTCGACGAACCAACGACGTACACGTAGTCGCGGCCAGCCTGTGCGAAAGCACTCGCCGACAGCGTCAGCCCGAGGGTCGCAATGGCTGTAAGTACGGCCGCTTTGCTGGTATTACACACAGTAAGTTCTCCGGGATGTTGAGTAATCATGCGCAAAGCTTAAGCCCGGAATGTTACCGATTTGTTGCAAGACGCTCGACAAACGTCCCGGATTCGCGGATATTCGGTTCTGTTTTTATTTATATTAATCAATAATTTAAAATATATACCTCAGAAATGCCTAACGAACAGCCCGATGCAACAATCGACCTTCTGTGTGACCTTCTCAGGCGGCCGTCGGTCACGCCGGACGATGCCGGTTGCCAGGAACTCCTCAGTGAACGACTGGCTGCGGTCGGCTTCACCTGCGAAACGCTGCAATTCAACGACGTGACAAACCTGTGGGCACGGCGTGGCGACACCTCGCCTGTCTTCTGCTTTGCCGGTCATACCGATGTCGTGCCGCCGGGCGACCGGGCGCAGTGGCACTCTGACCCGTTCGAGCCGACCTTCAGGGACGGCCTGTTGTACGGTCGCGGCTCTGCCGACATGAAGAGCGGTCTGGCGGCCATGATCGTCGCGATCGAGGAGTTCGTGGAAAAGCACCCTCGGCATGCCGGTAGCATCGCCGTGCTGATTACGAGCGATGAAGAAGGCCGGGCGCGTGACGGCACGCTCCGCGTCATGGAGGCACTGGCGGCACGCGACGAGCACGTCGACTGGTGCGTTCTTGGCGAGCCATCCAGCCAGAACAGCCTCGGCGACATCGTGCGCATCGGGCGGCGCGGATCGCTCAGTGGCATGCTAACGGTCAACGGCGTGCAGGGGCACGTCGCCTATCCACAACTTGCCGACAACCCGATCCGTCGCTTCGCGCCAGTGCTCGCCGAACTTCACGAGATCGTCTGGGATAACGGCAACGAGTTTTTCCCGCCGACGAGTTTCCAGGTCGTCGACGTCCGCGCCGGTATCGGGGCACCCAACGTCACTCCCGCCGAACTGACGGCACGCTTTAACTTCCGTTACTCCACCGAATGGACACACGAGTCACTGCAGGAGAAAGTGCACTCGGTATTCGATGCCCACGAGATCAATTACGAACTCAACTGGCATCTTTCCGGCAAGCCGTTTCTCACTGAACCCGGCAAGCTCATCAACGCCGTTCACCAGGCCGTAACAGAACACACGGGGTATGCGCCGGAGCTGTCAACCGGCGGCGGTACGTCGGACGGACGCTTTATTTCGCCGGCCGGCGTGGATGTTGTCGAACTTGGGCCCGTCAACGCGTCAATTCACAAGATCGACGAGCATGTCAGGGTCGAGGACGTGATCGTGCTCACCAGCATGTACAGGCGCATCATGGAATTGATGCTGCTCTGACGATCAGGCTTTCCGGAAGTTGTTCCAGATTCCGGCAATGCCGAGACCGCCCAGGCCGATTACCACCCAGGTCGGCATCGACAACCCGAGCAGGCGCCAGACGACCTCCGCGCATTCGCCGGAACCCTTGAAGATCATGCCCAGGGCATCCGACAGCGGGAAGTTGTCGACGATGTATTCGAAACCCGGACCGCAAGACGGGATGTCCTCTTGCGGCATGTTCTGCAGGCGCACATGCCAGCTCGCGACGCCGACACCGAAGCCTGCGGCCAGGAACACCAGCACACCGTAGACCCTTGCACCAAGAGTGCCCGGGTTGTGCAGTGCGGCAAGCAGAAAGACCAGCCCCAGGGAGATCGTGGCCATGCGCTGGATAATGCACAGTGGGCAGGGATCGAGAAGCAGGACGTGCTGCGCATAGAGAGCGAAGCCCATCATTCCGGCACAGGCCAGGAAGCCTGCCAGGTTCAGCAGGCGGCGGTTCGGTAATATCATCGTCTACAAATCGGGTGTAGTGGTTTCGGGAATGGCAGTATGACGCACATCCCTACCCTGCACCATATAGATCACGTACTCGCAGATGTTCTTGGCGTGGTCGCCGATTCGTTCCAGCGAGCGCGCACACCACGTCACGTTCATGACCCGCTTGATCGATCTCGGATCCTCCATCATGAAGGTGATGCACTGACGCTGGATGGCCTCGTATTCATCGTCGACCCGCTCGTCTTCGCGGACGACATCCCACGCCTGCTCCACGTCAAGGCGTGCGAACGAATTCATCGCGTCACGCACCATGTGGGCCACGTGGTGGCCGAGCGTCTTCAACTCGCGGTAGGAGTCGGACGGACGGTCCATCGCGGCGAGTTTTGAAGCCAGGAAGCCGATCTTCTCGGCCTCATCGCCAATGCGCTCGAGATCGGTGATGGTCTTGATGATCGCGACGATCAGTCGCAGATCCCCTGCCGTCGGAGCGCGCGTGGCGAGAATGCGACCGCACTCCTCGTCGATATTGACTTCGAACGTGTTGACCTTGTAGTCATCTTCCGCGACCTTGAGCCCGAGTTCGCTGTCGCCACTGACGATCGCGGAGATCGCCAGTGACAACTGCTGCTCGACCAGGCCACCCATGGCGAGAACATGATTGCGCAGGTCCTCGATATCCTTGTTGAAGCGACGGGATATGTGATGGGTCAGGTCAGATGGGTCCATGGTGGCTCTCCGGCCGGTCTCAGTCGAACTTGAATTCTACGTCAAGCTGCAAGCGATTGTAGTCGTGCTCGGTGCCCTGGAAGCGATCGACATTATTGAGGAACAGGGTGCCCCCAACGGCGATTCTCTTCGACACAGCGTACTTCGCCTTGAGCATGTGCCCGTCGGAGTCGGTACCGCCACCCCCGAAGTCCGAGTCGTTGAACGTTCCGACGACAGCATCGGCTTCGATGTCCTGGTAGGTCCAGCTGAATTCCATCTCACCATCATTCCTGGCCGAACCAAGCTTCGCGCCAACGGCATAACCGGTGTCCTGGGTGCTGACCTCGTTGTTCTGCGTCAGGTGTGCATAGATCCTGAGCGGCCAGTCGCCGACTTTCGTATCAAACTGGGCGAAGACTTCCGTGTTCCTGTAGTCGTAAATATAGTCCCCGTTCAGGTCGACGGAATTGCCATTCGCGCTGCCATCGTAAAACGGTTCATTGCCGACAGTATTGGAATAGGAAAAATACCCTGCCCCGGCTGTCAGGCTGGCATTTTCACCGACGGCAAACGTGTAACCGGCCTGTACAACGAACAGCAGGGAATCATCGCTGCTACTGCGTTCCTCGACCGAGAAGCCGCCGGCCGTAACGAAAAATCCAGCCGACGTGAACTTCATGGCCAGACCTTCAGGATTGAGGTCACTGTCCCACACCAGCGGTACACCGCCGGCGTTGAACATCGGGTTTTTCATCTTGCCGCCGTAGACATTCAGATTGTCGTTGATCTTCCAGTCGACATAGGCAAGGTCTACGCCGATGTCCTTCGTCGAAAACCCGTCGTCGAACGACTGGTTTGTAGAAACCGGACTATCGCCTCCGGTCGCCAGCTGAAAAACGAACTTGACGTCGTCCGTCACTTTGGCATTCAGGCCGAAACGTGTCCGGAATCGCATGCGATTGCGCTCTTCCTCACCGTCCTCGTCAATCGCTTCGTAGCGAAGCCGTACATCGCCCTTGAAACTCAGGCGATCGGTCCAGTCTTCCTGGGCGGCGGCGGGTGTTGCCGCGAGTACCAGGATGAACACTGCGGTTGCGATTTGTGCAAAAGGTCTCATTGTTTTTTATCCCCGGATGGGGCGAACGCCCCGGTTTCTGTAAGGTTTCTGGAATAAGTAAGCGGCAAGTTACGGCGCCTGCGTTTCGCTTGTATGACAGCTATATTGCAGTTTTATGACAGGGAGGCGATGGAGGCGGCGACAAGCCGGTCCGCGGGAAACCGACAGCGGAATTCACTGCCCTCGCCAGGCTCGCTATTGATCGTCAGCTCCGCGCCGTAGCGCACCAGCACGTGTTTGACGATGGCAAGACCCAGGCCCGTGCCACCATGGTCGCGACTGCGCCCCCTGTCCACGCGGAAAAAGCGTTCCGTCAGCCGCGGGAGATGCTGTGCATCGATTCCCTCCCGGTGTC
>Ga0224496_10001541_pt1 | contig 14274 bp, 10 predicted proteins | sample SF_Jul11_sed_USG_2_FD_168127 | JGI IMG/M metagenome (GOLD analysis project Ga0224496, IMG submission 168127) | Sediment microbial communities from San Francisco Bay, California, United States - SF_Jul11_sed_USGS_8_1 | ecosystem: Environmental > Aquatic > Marine > Sediment | place: USA...
GAAATCGGTGAGAGAGAAGAGGTTCAGAGGTTCAGAGGTTCAGAGGTTCAGAGGTTCAGAGGTTCAGAGGTTCAGAGGTTCAGAGGTTCAGAGGTTCAGAGGTTCAGAGGTTCAGAGGTTCAGAGGTTCAGAGGTTCAGAGGTTCAGAGAACGTAACCCTTGAACCCTGAACCGGGAACCTTTGAACCTTATCTTTTTTAGGCACCCCTAATTTTTTCCGGGCCCCACAACCATCCCTTGACATCTCTCCCCTGCATATTTATCGTATGCCGCTAGCGGTCCAGGACCGCGCCGCCAGCAATTCCCCCGCGAGCAGGCTCCTCGGGCATCCCGAGGGCCACCGCGGTCAACAGTACTTCGGATATCGCCATGCCCCGCATGCCGTTACGTCAGATGCAGAAAAATCAGACCGGCACCATCACCGCCGTGAAGGTGGCCGGTGAGCTGGGCCGCCGCATCCGCGAGATGGGGCTGGTGCCGGGCACCGAGGTCACCATCCAGGGCCGCGCGCCGCTCTACGATCCGGTGGCACTCCGGGTAATGGGCGGCACCCTGACGCTGCGCAACAACGAAGCCGATCATATCGAGGTGGAAGTGGCCGACTAGCCGCCCCACCCCTCTTGCCGCACGGAGCATCCATGGCGCAGCAAACCACCATCGCGCTCGCCGGCAATCCCAACGCCGGCAAGACCACCCTCTTCAACGCCCTCACCGGCTCCCGCCAGCACGTCGGCAACTACCCCGGGGTCACCGTGGAGCAGAAGGAGGGCATCCACCTCTGCGACGGCCTGCCCTTACGCATCGTCGACCTGCCCGGCACCTACTCGCTCACCGCCTACTCGGTGGAAGAGGTGGTGGCCCGCGACTTCCTGGTCAACGATCGGCCCCAGGTGATCGTCAACATCGTCGACGCCTCCAACCTCGAACGCAATCTCTACCTCTCCTGCCAGTTCCTGGAACTGGGCATTCCCATGGTCATCGCCCTCAACATGATCGATGTGGCCAAGGACCGGGGCATTGAGGTGGACGCCGACCGCCTGAGCCAGCTGCTGGGCCTGCCGGTCATCCCGATCATCGCCCGCTCCGGCCAAGGGACAGGCCAGCTGATGCGGGCAGCGGCGGCCATGGCCGCCGGCCAGCACGAATGGCGGCCGCGCAAACTTTCCTACGGCGACGACCTGGACGCCACCCTGATCGGGATGGAAGCGGAAATCGAGGCGGCGGCCTTCCTCGCCGACACCTATCCGGCCCGCTGGGTGGCGATAAAGTACCTGGAAAACGACGAGCAGATCATGGCCCTGGGGCGACAGACCGACCCTGCGTGCGCCGCCGTGCTCACCGACATGGCGACCACGGTCACCGATCACCTGCAGGCGACGGTGGCCACCTACCCCGAAGCGATGATCGCCGACCACCGTTACGGTTACATCAAGGCGATCATCCGCCAGGGGGTGGTCCACCACGCCTACGACACCGACCGGCTCTACACCTCGGACCGCATCGACCGGGTGCTCACCAACCGTTTCCTGGGCCCGGTCTGCATGATGGCCGTGCTCCTCGGCCTCTACCACATCACCTTCACCTACAGCCAACTGCCGGTGGAATGGCTGGGCAGTTTCTTCGACTGGCTCGCCGCCACGGTCATCACCCTGGTTCCGGCCGGGCCGCTGCAATCGCTGCTGGTCTCGGGAATCATCAAGGGGGTGGGCGGCGTGCTCGGCTTTGTGCCGCTCATTTTGCTGATGTTCATGGGCATCGCCTTTCTCGAAGACTCGGGCTATCTCGCCCGGGTCGCCTTCATGATGGACCGTATCTTCCGCATCTTCGGCCTGCACGGCAGCTCGGTGATGCCCTACATCGTCTCCGGCGGCATTGCCGGCGGCTGCGCGGTGCCCGGGGTGATGGCCACCCGCACCCTGCGCTCGCCCAAGGAACGGATGGCCACCCTCCTCACCGTGCCGTTCATGAACTGTGGCGCCAAGCTGCCGGTGCTCGCCCTCCTCACCTCGATTTTTTTCGCCGCCTACCAGGCGCAGATCCTGCTGCTGCTCACCCTGCTCGCCTGGGGCATGGCGCTCATCGCCGCCAAATTCCTGCGCCTCACCGTGCTGCGCGGCGAAGCGACCCCCTTTGTCATGGAGCTTCCCCCCTACCGGCTGCCCACCTTCAAGGGGCTGATGATCCATACCTGGGAAAAAACCTGGCAGTATATCAGGAAGGCGGGCACCGTGATCCTCGGCATCTCGGTGCTGCTCTGGGCGGCGATGACCTTTCCCGGCCTGCCCGACTCCACCACCGCGCAGTTTGCCGCCCAAAGGCAGGCGGTGCTGGCGGCAGCGCCACCCGCGGCGGTGGCCGAATACCAGGCCGGCGGCACCCTGTCGCCCACGGCCCGGGAGCTCGCCACCCGGCTCACCGCCATCGACAACCTCAAGTCCGAGGAGGCACTGCGCTATTCCCTGGCCGGCCGCTTCGGCACGGCCATGGAAACGGTGAGCTGGCTGCCCGGCTTTGACTGGCGGACCAACATCGCCCTGGTGGGCGGCTTTGCCGCCAAGGAGATCATCATCTCCACCCTGGGCACCGCCTATTCCCTGGGCAAGGTCAATCCGGAGGAGACCGGCTCGCTGGCCAAGACCCTGGCCGCCGAACCGCACTGGTCGCCGGTGATGGCGCTGGCGCTCACCGTGTTCATCATGTTCTACTCACCCTGTTTCGCCACCGTGGTCTGCATCGCCCGCGAGGCATCCTGGCGATGGGCCCTCTTTTCCATGGCCTTCAACACCACCCTCGCCTTCCTGTTTGCCACCCTGGTTTACCAGATGGGCACCCTCCTGCTCTAGCTCCCCACCCGTTTGCGAAAGATTCGCCTATCAGCTTGACAAATCCCTCGAATCGGTGTGACTTATGGGAGCCCAAGGCCGGTTCCTTGGCCAACCACACCCACGGGGGAGAAGCATGCACCAAACCATCACCGCCTGGCTGACCGCACACGGCGTGCCGCCGCTGATCCTGGCCTTTCTCGGGCCGGCGCTCACCGGACTGGGCATCATCGCCCTGGCCCTGGCGGCGCGCTGGTTTGCCCGACGGGTGCTCAACCGGTTCATCGAGGCGACGGTACGGAAAAGCGGCCCCCAGTGGGACGACGCCCTGGCCGCCCGGGGCCTGTTCCGACGCCTCACCCGCCTGCTACCGCTCCTGGCTGTCTACGTGGCCATGGACCTCCTCTTTCCCCAGCCGACTCCCGCCTCGGAATTTGGCAAACGGCTGCTGCTGGCCGGCATCGTCTTTCTGGCGACGTGGTCCCTGGACGCGCTCCTCAACGGCATTCACGACATCTGCCGGGACTGGGAATTTGCCCGCCACAAGCCGTTGCGGGGCTATCTGCAGGCAATCAAGCTCACCGCCTTCATCCTGGCCAGTATCGCCGCCATCGCCATCCTCACCAACACCTCGCCCTGGGGCATCCTCAGTGTGCTGGGCGGCCTCACCGCCGTTCTCCTGCTTATCTTTAAAGACACCATTCTCGGCTTTGTCGCCAGCCTGCAACTGGCCGGCAATGACATGGTGCGCATCGGCGACTGGATCGAAATGCCCAAATACGGTGCCGACGGAGATGTCATCGATGTTTCCATCCACACCGTCAAGGTCCGCAACTGGGACAAGACCATCGCCACCATCCCGACCTATGCCCTGGTTTCGGACACCTTCAAGAACTGGCGCGGCATGCAGGAGTCAGGCGGGCGCCGCATCAAACGGGCCGTTTACCTGGATATGAACTCGGTCCGCTTCTGCGACGACGAGCTGCTGGCCCGGCTGCGAAAAACAGAACTGCTGCGCGACTATATCGACGCCCGCCAGGCCGAGATCGACGCCTACAACCGGGAACGGAACACCGACACCAGCCTCGCCATCAACGGCCGCCGCCAGACCAACCTCGGCGTCTTCCGCGCCTACCTCATCGCCTATCTCAAGGCCCACCCGCAAATTCACCAGGAGATGACCTTCCTGGTCCGCCACCTGGCGCCCACCGCGCAAGGGTTACCGCTGGAGATCTACGTCTTCAGCCGCGACCAGGCCTGGGCCAACTACGAGTCGATCCAGGCCGACATCTTCGACCATGTCCTGGCGGCGATCCCGCATTTCGGGCTCCGGGTGTTCCAGCTCCCCAGCGGCCACGACCTGCGGGGCCTGATCCCGGCCGACGCCGATCATCAACCCTGACCCAGAGGACTTGCCATGGATCTGCATCGTTTGGAGGTATTCTGTAAGGTGGTGGAACTGAAAAGCTTCACCAAGGCGGCAGAGGCAGTCTTTCTTTCCCAACCCACGGTGAGCGAGCACATCCGCACCCTGGAAGAGCTGATGGGGGAACGGCTCATCGACCGGCTGGGGCGCGAGGTCCACCCCACCCAGGCCGGCCGCATCCTCTTCCGCTACGCCCGCAAAATTCTGCAGCTGCGGGCCGAGGCCATGCAGGCCATCGAACAGTACAGCGGCAAATTGGCCGGCGAGCTGCTGCTGGGGGCCAGCACCATTCCCGGCACCTATATCCTGCCCTATTACATCGGCCTGTTCAAAGCGCTCTACCCGGCCATCCAGACAACCCTCAAAATCACCGGGTCACGACTGGTGGCGGAAATGGTCCTGGAAGGGGAACTGGAACTGGGCACCGTCGGCGCCCGCTGGAACGACGCGTCATTGCAATGGCGGGAAATCTTCGCCGACGAACTGGTGCTGGCGGTCCCCCTCAGCCACCGCTGGGCAAACCGCAAGGCCATTGAGATTGGCGAACTGGCGGACGAGCCGTTCATCCTCCGCGAACGGAGTTCCGGCACCCGCAAAGTGATGGAACAGCTCCTGCTGGAACACGGCTTTGATCCGGGCCGGCTTGCCGTGGTGGCGGAGATGGGAAGCACCGAGGCGGTTCATCAGAGTATCAAGGCGAAGATCGGCGTCTCCATCCTCTCCCGCCGCGCCGTGGCCCAGGATCTGGAATGCGGCGCGCTGGCGGTTGTCCCCTTCAAGGGGGTGACCATGCACCGCCCCTTCTATCTGATCCACCACAAAAACCGCCAGCTCTCCCCGATCTGCACCGCCTTTCAGCAATACCTCCAGGAAAACACCTCCCCGCCGCAAACCTGAAAAAAACCTGGCAACGGCTCGTCAGCAGACTTTCACGCAGGGTTCTCCGGCTGTGCCGCCCGGGGCAGGTAGATGTGGAAGACGGTGCCCGTCTCGGGAGAACTCTCCACCCGCACCCCGCCATGGTGATTACGGATGATCCCCAAGGTGGCGGCAAGCCCCAGACCGCGCCCGATGAACTTGGTGGAGTAGTAGGGTTCGAAGATCCGCTCCAGGCTGTCGGCAGCAATGCCCGGCCCGGTGTCACCGATGGCAATGTGCACCCAGGAACCAGCCGGCAGCTGGAGGTGGGACTGACACTCCAGCTCGGTATCATGCTGTTCGTTGCTGGTCCGGACGGTGAGGGTGCCGGGGCCCTGACCCATGGCCTCGACACCGTTGGTGACGATATTGAGCAACGCCTGACTGAGCTGGGAGGGATCGGCGGCCACCGGCCAGAGGTCATCGGCCAGCTCGGCCTGCAAGACAATGCCCCCCTGCTTTTCCTTCCCCGCCAGCTCCATCACCTCACGCAGCATGACGTTGGGGAAAACTTCCAGCGGCTGCTGCTTGCCCCGCTTGATATACGCCTCCATCTGGCGGGTCAACCGGACCATCCGCCGCACCGAATCCAACACGTTCCGCGCCAGCACCCGCTCCGGCTCCGGCACCACCGGTGAACGATGCAGCAACTCGGCATAGCCCAGCACCGAGGTCAGAATGTTATTGAAATCATGGGCAATACCACCGGCCAGGGTGGAGATGGACTCCTCCTTCTGCTGCTGAAAAAGCTTTGCCTCCAGTTGTTTCCGCTCCTTTTCCTCGCGCAGCCGGTCGGAGACATTGCGGCCGACGATTATGGCGGCAACAATCGCACCGTTTTCATCCCGCACCGGGGTGGTCAGGAGTTCCAGGGGGGCCTGTCCGCCATCCTGGAAACGATGGGTATGGATAAGGGTGAAAGGCTCCCCGGTTTCCTTGATCTGCCGCAAAGGACACTGACACACATCCTCCGCACAGGGCTGCTCTTTGCCATGCTTGACCTGATGGCAGCACTGCCCCTCCCCCTCTTCCCCTTCGGTGAGGTAAAGCGTCTGGGCGACCCGATTCATCATCAGGACCCGATAATCAATCCCGATCACCATGACGGATTCGCTCATGCCGTCGATCACCGACCGCAGAAAGGTATGGGCGCGGGACAACTCCCTCTCGGTCCGCTTCCGCTCGGTTATATCACGCACCACCACCAGGGCGGCCCGCCGCCCCTCGTAGTCGGTGGCACTGACATTGCACTCCACCTCGATGGCGGAACCGTCCCGGTGCATCCAGCAGGTTTCGAAACGCATCCCCTCCTCAAGGTCGGCATGGAAGGCATCGTACCACTGCTGCAACTGCGGCAGGGAATCGGAACGGATCAACTTGGTCACCGGCACCCCGAGCAGGTCGGCCAGGTGATAGTCTCCCATCTTCAACAGCTGCTGATTGACATACTTGAGCCTGGCATCCTGGACGATACAGATGCCGTCATTGGCGTGCTCGGCCAGATTGCGATACTGGGCGGCGCTCTTGTACAGGGCGCGTTGCGCCCGCCGACGCTCGGTGCCATCCTGGGCCATGACGATAATCGACTGCCCGGTTTCGGTATCGATGGGGAGAAAACTCAACGACAGGAACCGGTCAAGAAACTCGACCTCTTCACCCTGCAGCGTCTGCCGGGAAACGAGCACCGTATCGACCAGAGCCGCCACCCGCTCCTGCTGTTCCTCGGCAAAGAGACCGACAAAGCTTTTCGACAGCAGCCGCTCCTCGGCCAGCTCCACCAGATGGATGGCGGCCGGATTGACATAGATGATCTTGTCGCCATTGGCGATCTCGAAGATGCCTTCCGACATGTTCCGGAAAATCACCTCGAAATGTTTCTTGATGGCCAGGAGTTCACGGGTCACCTCCCGCTGCTGCAGCCCCTCGACGCCGATCACGCCCTCGAGCCGCCGGCCATCGCCTTTCTCCAGATGCGCCAAGACCGCCAGCACATTGCCGGCGCACTCATTGAGAGGCCCCTTGGCGATATAGGCGTCGGCGCCGAACCGGGTCATTTCCTGCTGCTCTTCCGCCGCCAGGCTGGAAAGAATGACCACTGGAATATCCTTGAGATGGGGCCGGCAGCGCATGGTCCGGCAGAGCTTGTCGCCGCCGATCTTGGGCATTACCAGATCGACGAAAGCAACGTCCGGGACGCTCTTTTCCATGAGTTCCAGGGCGGCAAGACCGTCGGCAGCAGTCTGCACCGCATAGCCCTTTGCCTCAAGGGTCCGCTGCATGAACTTTACGATCAGCGGATTGTTATCAACAACGAGAATATTTTTTATCATCACTCAGCAAGACCTTCCAGAAAGACCAACCAGTCTGCCTACCCCCTCTCCCCTGACATCCTTAAGCCCACCGCCGGACAGCGAAAACCGCCTGCCATCGGCTCGAATCGCAATATGGAGCCGCTACACGCCCGCGCAGCGGCTTAAACAGCCACGCCAACGACGCTCATTCGCGGCCAGAGGCCGCGCCCGCAACGCCATCAAGATTGGCTGAAAAGAATGGTAAGCAAAAAATCAAAATGTCAGGGTACCTTGTCCCCGCCAATCTTTCAACTGAAGAACCGTTGGCCGGCAGTACTCCTCATACAGGCGGCGGCAATAGCCGCACTGCCGGCACTCCCCGGCACAGCCGGTGAGTCGGGCAAAAAAATCGACCGGCAAGCGGTCATTGGCCACATGGAGATGGACGGCCAGCCACGCCATGGCATCGGTCAATGCCAGCAGGTTGCCGGCAAAAGAACCTTCGAGATAGGCGGCCACGACTCGCTCCAGAAAACGCGGCCCCAGAGTGCGGCCGCAGAGCTTGATGACGTCGACCCGCCCGGCAAAGCGCGCCACATCCTCCGGCCGGATGAAAGGGGAGCGGAAAAGCTGCTCGGGATACTCCGCCAAAAAACGCCGACACCCCAGGGCATCGTTGATGGCGCCGCAACGCTCCGGAGCCAGGCCGGTGTTGGCCAGGGCGATCTGGGCGTCATGGGGAAGCTTGCATGGACAACGGAACAGACATCCTTCATTGGCCAGCAGCGCCAACTGCAACTCCGGATAGCGGCGCCGGCACTGCGCGGCAAGGGCCGCCAGTTCGACCGGAGAACGGTTCATATGCCGGTCGAGGACAATCTTGCCCGGCGGCCGGAAGCCCACCGCCGCGATGTAATCGCGCCAGGCGGCAATGGCGGCCACGGAATCGAGAAGACTGTTGACGCTGGGCACCGCTTCGAGTGCTTCACAGAGCGCGGGGGCGGCATCGGCCAGGGCGCGCAGCAGGTAGTAATCGGCAAAGACCACGCCGTCAAGCTGGCCCGCATCCAGCAGACGGGCCAGCCGCGCCGCCACGGCAGCCACGAACCTCCCGTCCAGATAACACTCCGGCCGCAGAAACCGACTGTTCAACAGCGCGTATTTCCTGGGGCCGGCCACCGTGCGCAGCCCGGCAAGCAACCGCGCCTCATCCTCTTCCCCCCAGGGGTGGCGGGCGTCCAGCACCTCGCTGCCGGCCAGGCGGAAATGGAGGGAATGGAGCTGCGCCGCTCGCTCGGCGAGGAAGGCAACATAACGGTCTTCAGCGAGAAAGGGAACATCAAAACGGATCATCACTCCCCCCTGCACCGCTCCTCATGCCAGCAACCCCGGATAACGCCGGCCGATGAAGCGGCGGACCAGGGCATCGGGGCCGCCGCGACAATCGACAGGTCGCGCCATTTCCTTCCCTCCCGGCCGGGGCGGCAGACGTTGCCCACGGCATCCCGGACCGGTTGCGATCTGCCCCTGCATGTCTGCCGCCAGTATACCTCCGCCACCGCTCCATTGTCACCTCCAGCGGCAGCCGACACCATCATTTTTTCCGCACCAGCCACTGCCATCCACCGCCGCCATCTAGAGATAACCATTGCTTCTTTCTTGACAATCGCCCCGGAGCGTACTATTTCATTTGACTTATTTTCGAGGCTTCTCATCCTTGGTCGCCAGCGGCCCGACATCCGCGGGAGCACCTGCCAATATCAGGAGCACCGTCGCAATGGAAGCAAGCAGCTCCGAACAATCTCCCCGCATCGTCATCCTCGACGACGAGGTCGTCACCGTCCGTCGCCTGGTCCACGCCCTGAAGCGGGACGGGTACGAAACGGAAGGCTTTGTCGACACCGTCGAGGCCATGAACCGTCTCCGCGAAGCGCCGCCCGACGTCCTGGTGATGGACGTCCACCTCAAGGGCGCCGACGGCGTCGACCTCATGCAGCGGCTGCACAATCTGATCCCCAACACGGCGGTGATTCTGATCACCGGCTACGCCTCCATCGACAATGCCGTAGACGCCACCAAGAAGGGCGCCTTCCACTATCTCGCCAAGCCTTTCCGCCTGGAAACCCTGCGCGAGGTAATCGGCAACGCCCTCCAGTATGCCCTCCACAGCCAACAGGAGGACGCCCTCGCCGAAGAGGTCCGGAAAACACACCGCTTCGGCGAAATCATCGGTGAAGCGCCGGCCATGCAGGCCATCTTCAAAACCATCGCCCAAGTGGCGCCGGTGGACTGCAACGTCCTGATCCGCGGCGAATCGGGTACCGGCAAGGAACTTGTGGCCCGCTCGCTGCACCAGAACAGCCCCCGGGCCGGCGCCCCCTTCGTCCCTTTCAACTGTGGCGCCTTTGCCGAGGAGCTGGTGGCCAACGAACTCTTCGGCCACGAAAAAGGCGCCTTCACCGGCGCGGTGACCACCCGCAAGGGCCTGCTCGAATCTGCCAACGGCGGCACCGTCTTCCTCGACGAAGTGGGCGAAATGCCCCTCTCCATGCAGGTCAAGCTCCTCCGGGTCATCCAGGAACGGACCTTTCTCAGGGTCGGCGGCGTCAAACCCATCGACCTTGACGTCCGCTTCATCGCCGCCACCAACCAGGAGATGGAAAAGATGCTGGCCACCGGCGCCTTCCGCCAGGATCTCTTCTTCCGGCTCAAGGTGGTGATGATCGATCTGCCGCCCCTGCGCAAACGGCGCGAGGACATCCCCGCCCTGGTGGCCCACTTCACGGCCAACTCGGCCAAGCAATTCGGCAAGCCGCGACCGGCGGTGAACGACGACTTCCTGGCCGCCCTCACCAGCTACCCCTTCCCGGGCAACGTACGCGAACTCCAGCATCTGGTTGAACGGGCCGTGGCCCTCACCCAGGACGGCGCCCTGCGGCTTGCCGACCTGCCACCCGACTTCTCCCTGGCCGAAACCAAGCCGGTGCCGCCGGACGAATCGGCCCGGCCCCTGAAAAGCCTGGAAAAGGACCACATCTTCGAGGTCTATCGCCAAACCGGGTACAACCAGAGCGAAACCGCCCGCCTGCTGGGCATCTCCCGCACCACCCTCTGGCGTCGCCTGCGCGAATTTGACCTGCTGCCCAAGAAAGGCCTCCCGCCCCGCTGACCACTGCCTGTTCCAAAACTGAACACTTGTTTCACCACAACAACCCGAATCATTCCAGCCACCTCCCACCTCCTGTTAAATTCCGAAACACCCCTGACACACTCCGCCCGCAACACCCATCCACCCACCCCAAAAAAATATTCTCTTTTAAAATCATACCGTTAGCCAGCACAAAACCCGACCACCACCCTTCGGCACAACTTTTGCTTTCCATAGGGCTGATTTACCAAGAGGAAGGATAACGAGAACCATGTGAGCAGGGAGAGGGCAGAGACAGGCCATGGGTACCGGCATAGCCATTCTCATCAAGGGCGATTCGGCGGACCTGCTGGCCAGCCTGCATGCCATCGAACTGGCAAAGCGTACCACCAACGTGGTGCATGCGGTGGTCATCGGCCTGGACGGAGAGGGCAAGAGCCGCGGCAACGGCAACCGTGACAACCGGATCCGCGACCCCCTGCTGCTCGCCGTCTGGCTGGGGCAAGCGGACGGTGTCAAGGTGCACTACCACACTCTGGTCGATGCCTCTGACGAAGAACTGCTCGCCTTCGTTCGAACGCACCGGATCTTCTGCCTGATCATCGGCGCCCCGACCCAATTGGCCATGCAGCGCGAGGCCCGCTGGATAGAAGATCTCCGGAGCAAGTTGGTCAACGACGCCCACTGGTATCTGCGCTCCTTCTGGGTACTGGTAACCGAACCTTGGGACAGCAACGCTTTTGACCGGGTTGTAAAACAACTGCACCCCCCGCCGCCGACCACGCCGGACCCGCCACAAACAGCACCAACGGGGTCCGGGCCGGCAGCCGGGCATGGCAGAGAGAGGTTTGAGGTTTAACGAAACTTAATTTTTTAACACGGAGGAAAAAAAATGTTCATGTACCTTCCAATCGCCCTGACCAGCGTCAATTACCTGGTGGTCACGGGCCTCGGCTTGTTCGTGGGGCTGCTGTCCGGGCTCTTCGGCGTCGGCGGCGGCTTCCTGATGACGCCCCTGTTGATGATGATCGGTATCCCGCCCACCATCGCGGCGGCAACGGACGCCAACCAGATCGTCGCGGCTTCCGCTTCCGGCACCCTGGCCCACTGGCGGCTGGGCAACGTTGATGTCAAAATGGGCCTCTACCTGCTGGTCGGCGGCTTCCTGGGTGGCGCCGGCGGCGTTCAACTCATCAAAATCCTGCGCGCCACCGGCGGCGCCGACTTCCTGATCAAAATCACCTACGTGGTCATGCTCGGCCTGGTGGGCTCCTTCATGTTCATCGAGAGCCTCAACGCTCTGCGCAAGAGCAAGGCCAACGCCGGCAAGGAAAGCGCGGCCCCGGCCAAGAAATCGGGCGGCCTGCTCTCCAAGCTCCCCATGCAGACCGAGTTCGTCAAATCCGGCGTCACCCACTCCGCCCTGGTACCCCTGGCCCTGGGCACCTTTGTCGGCGTCCTGGCGGCGATCATGGGGGTCGGCGGCGGCTTCCTGATGGTGCCGGTAATGATCTACATGCTGCGCATGCCCATGCATGTGGTGGTTGGCACCAGCCTCTTCCAGATCATGTTCACCTGCACCGAGGTCACCTTCCTGCAGTCCTACAGCAACCACACCGTTGACTTCCTGCTGGCGCTGATGCTGCTGGTCGGTTCGGTTTTCGGCGCCCAGATCGGCACCATCCTGGGCCGCAAGCTCAAGGGCGACCAGCTGAAGATCCTGCTCTCCGTGCTCGTCCTGGCGGTAACCGTAAAAATCGTTCTGGAGCTGGTCATGGAACCGTCGCTCCTTCTTGCCTATGCTGGAGGTCACTAATCATGGTACCTGATAAAAATATTCGTCGTAACGGCTGGCTCGCCCTGGTGGCCGCCGCCCTCTTTGTCCTCACTGCCCTGAGCGCCGAGCCGGCCCGGGCCATCACCTGCAAGGTGACGCCCGACAACATCGGCATTGACCTGATGTACCACGGCGCCACCCTCACCGTTACCGGCGAGAGTGCTGCCGGCGACGACCTGATCGTCAAGGTAAGCTCCACCAAATACAGCGACGTACATCTCAAGTACAAGGGCAAGGCCAGCGGCATCTTCTGGATGAAGCTCGGCAACATGGAGTACAAGAATGTGCCCAATGTCTACATGCTCTACTCCACCGCACCGTTGAACAACATGCTGGACGCCGGCGAGCGGGCCGTCAACCAGATCGGCTTTGACGCCATCCAGGCCAATTCCGAGATGGAGCGCTCCGATGGCGCCGAGGTGGGCGCCGAGTGGTTCGACGAGTTCCTCAAATTCAAGCAGAAGGAAAAACTCTACAGCATCACCGAGAGCACCATCTCCCGCAAGCCGGGCGCCAACGGCAACACCTTCAGCCTTGAGGTTGCCTGGCCCTTCCAGGCGCCGCCCGAGAACTATACCGTGCAGGTGCTGGCGGTGCGCGACGGCAAGGTGGTGGACCAGGCCAGCGCCCCCATCACCGTGGCCCAGGCCGGCATGGTGAAAAAATTGTCCGGTCTTGCCTTCAATAATTCCGCTGTTTATGGAATAATGGCGATCATCATCGCCATGGTGGCCGGCTTCGCGGTCGGCGCCGTGTTCAAGGGTGGCGGCAGTCACTAAGCCTCCATTCCGGGGAGTGCCGAGGGTTGCCCGTTGTTCCCTCGCGGGGGGCGGCCACCCCACGGTCATGCGTAAAAATCAACATGGCCGGAGGGAAGAATGCCCCTGCTCCAACGATTGAGTGAACTCCTCAACCCTTGGTCACGCCCCGCCAGCGACAAGAAGGATAAAAACCCGGCGAAACTGGTCTTTGAACGGTTTCGCCGGGTTCTTCGGACCAACAACCGCGCCCTCACCATTATCGCCGACATGGGCGAAAAGCTGAGCGGCGAGTATGTCTTCGACCAGCAGTACATCCACCAAAGTGTTGAGGCGCTTACCGCCACGGTCAAGGAATCCATCACCGCCCTCAACGTCCTCACCGACCAGCAGCACCGCACCCTCCATCCCATCTACGACCAGCTCACCGAACGGCTGTGGGCGATCATGGCCCACCGCGAGGACCGCGAGGGACCGTTACTCCTCGCCCTTGATGCCGTCAAACCCAGAGACTGGGCCATTGTCGGCGGCAAGAACGCCCATCTCGCCGAAATGATGCAGGACCGCCGGCTCAAGGTGCCGGAGGGATTTGTCATCACCACCTGCACCTATCACGAGCTCATCGACGCCAACCACCTCCGGGCCGACCTCGACCGTTTCGAGGCCATGATGGCCGATCCTGCGCAGGAGGAAGCGGCGCTGGAAGCCCTCCGCGGCCGCCTTGCCGCCGGGGTGCTTGCCGCCGAACCGCCAGCGGGCCTCCTGCCGGCACTCGACGAGGCCCTGGCCGGGATGCGTGCGCAGCTCGGCGCGCCCTTCACCCTGGCCGTTCGCAGCAGCGCCCAGGAAGAAGACATGGACTTTTCCTTTGCCGGTCAGTTCCAGTCGGTATTGAACGTGCCGGCGGAAAGCGCCGCCGTCTTTGCCGCCTACCGCACCGTGGCGGCAAGCCTGTTCAGCGAACGGGCCATCCGCTACCGCCGCCAGGTCTTTCCCGAGGAAGGCCAGATGTCCATTGCCGCCGGCTGCCAGCGGATGATCGATTCGCAGGCCAGCGGCGTCGCCTACACCGTC
>Ga0224496_10001542_pt1 | contig 14274 bp, 9 predicted proteins | sample SF_Jul11_sed_USG_2_FD_168127 | JGI IMG/M metagenome (GOLD analysis project Ga0224496, IMG submission 168127) | Sediment microbial communities from San Francisco Bay, California, United States - SF_Jul11_sed_USGS_8_1 | ecosystem: Environmental > Aquatic > Marine > Sediment | place: USA...
TCTGGTGGAGGGGCCTTTGGGGGAGTCTCATTTTAAAAACCTCCTGAGGCTACGGGAACTTGGCCTTCAGGTGACGCCCCATTTTGAAAGATACTCTGAAATCGAAGGGGTGATGGCGTTTTGCTCGAGATGGGAAGGAAAAAAGGAAAGCCTCCCCTTTGAGATCGATGGTGTCGTCATTAAAATCGATTCATTGTCCCAGAGAAAAAAGCTGGGAGTGACCCTTAAGAGTCCCAGGTGGGCGGTGGCCTGGAAATTCAAGTCGGAGAAGGTGAAATCGCGTCTCAGGGGTATCGAGAACTCGATCGGCAGAACCGGAATCCTGACCCCGGTGGCTCTCTTAACGCCGGTTGAGCTTTTGGGAACCGAAGTCAAAAGAGCGACCTTGCACAATTACGCGCAGATTGAGAGACTGGGCATCCACGAAGGTGATCTGCTTTTTGTGGAGAAAGGCGGCGAGATCATCCCCAAGATCGTCGGGGTGGATTATACCCAAAGACCGGACAAGTCATCGCCGGTCAAGCCCCCTGATAGATGTCCGTCTTGCGGGACGGTTTTGGTGAAGTTGCCGGCCGAAGTTGACCTGAGATGTCCAAAAACCAACTGCCCGGCCGTCGTTCAGGGCCAAATCGAGCATTTTGTCTCTAAAAAGGCCATGGATATCCGCTCTCTGGGCAGTTCTATTCTTAAGAGCTTCATCCATGAGGGATTGATCGATTGTCTGCCCGATCTTTACCGGCTTCACCAGAAAAAAGAGGCTCTTTTGAAACTTGAGGGCTTTGGGGAAAAATCCGTCGAGAAACTCTTTTCCGCGATCCAAAAGAGCAAAAATGCGCCTTTGAATCAGTTTATCTACGGCCTCGGTATCCGCCACATAGGAGAAAAGGCCTCGAAAGCCCTGGCGCGCAGGTTTAAGACGGTTGAAACCCTTCTGGAAATTCCCCTAAAAGAATGGGAGGAAATGAAGGACTTTGGTCCGGTCATGCAAAAAAGCCTTCATGAGTGGTTATCTGATGAGAAAAACCGCCAGACGATCCAGGAGCTTTCAAGGCTCGGACTTTCTCCTCAGACACCCAAAACGACTCATATAAGACCCTTTGAGGGTAAACGGATCGTTTTGACCGGCTCGTTATCTAAACCCAGAGAGGAGTGGAAAGAGGTTTTGGAGGAAAACGGGTTTTCCATCAGCTCGTCGATCTCAAAGAATACCGATTACCTTTTGGTCGGCGAAAAACCCGGATCGAAGCTGACAAAGGCGAAAAACCTTGGTATTGCTGTCTTGTCAGAAGAAGAAATTTCTCAACTCATACAGAGTTCCACGGAATGAATATCTTGATCGTTGGGGCCGGAGAGACCGGCTATTACATCGCGTCCGAGTTCTCTGAGGATCACAATAACGTCACGGTCATCGATGATGATCCGGGTCATCTTCAAAACATCCAGAGAAGCTTAAACATCGTCGGGATATTAGGTGACGGAACCTCGCTGTCGGTTTTGGAGTCGGCGGGCATCAAGGATACCGATCTGCTGATATCCTGCACCGACCACGACGAGACCAATCTGATCAGCTGCCTCCTGGCTGATCATTACGGGGTGAAAGAGAAGATTGCGCTGGCCAAGACCGACCTGTTCTTAAAGCGGAGCGTGATCACCAATTACTTAAGGTCGGGCATTACCCAGATCATCAACACCCCCTTGATCACCGCCCAGGAAATTATCGCAACCACGAGTATGGCTTCGGCCTCCGAGGTCTCCGCCTTCGGGAAAAAAAACGTTATTTTGGCGGGTTACCGGATCAAGGAGAATTCCCCCTGGAATAACATGATGCTTAAGGATATCAGGCAGGATACCACCGAGAACCAGTTTCTCATCGCCTCCATCGTCAGGGATGGTCGTTCTTTTATCCCCAGTGGCCAACACCAGATCCAACAAGGGGATTATGTCTACCTGTTAACCCCCAGTCACTACGCCGAAAGGCTCAATGAAATCCTGGGCGTAACCTTGTCGAGAACCCGAAAGGCCATTATCGCCGGAGGCAATAAGATTGCCGAGAGGATCGCGGTGAGCCTTCTAAGAAGCCACTACAAGGTCACCATGATCAGCAATGACGCGTTTTATACCCATGAGGTTCAAAAGAAATTTTCCGGGAATAAAAATTTTCAGATTAAAACGGGCAATTTCAATGAGGTTAAACTTCAACTCAAGCTGGATGTTTCCACTTCATCGGTTTTTATCGCCGTTTCCAGTGACGATCACGACAATATATTAGCCTGCCTTATCGCTCAGTACCTCGGCGCTGAAAAAACCGTCTGTCTCATCAATCGCCAGGATTTGATTCAGTCCATCGAAGAGCTAAATTTCGATGTGGTTATCTCGCCACGTCTGGCGGCGGCAAGAAGGATTAAAAAAATCATCCGGGGAGGCAAAAGCGCTCTTCATTACACGACCATTTCAGAAACCAACATGGAGGTCATCGAGATGGTTGCCACTTCTAATTCAGCGGTTTTAAATACCCCCTTAAAGGAGATCAAACTGCCGACGAATTCGCTTTTTGGCGCTATCATCAAAAATTCGAATAAGGTGATTATCCCTTCGGGAGATACAAAAATCGAGGAGGGCGACAAGATTATCATGGTGGCGACGGGAGAAAACCTCATAAAACTAAAGGAAATGGTTGAAGGAGTCGAACCTGCGTAAAGCCGGGACTTTTAGAGCTTGAACTTTGATCTTAGATTAAATCGGTTGAAAAAGAGTTGCTAACCAGCTTAAAATATGAAATTATCGAGATACTTAAAGAAAAATTTAATCTGTTTTAAACATCGCATGAATGATAATGAAGAGGCATGAGCTTTGATGTTTATCGCAGTATTAATCAGACGAACGTTCCCTGTTGGTTTTGAGCGTGGATTATTAACTCCCTTTTATTTATTTTAAAATGATCGATCCGAACCGTCATTCAAATATCGCGTTTCTGGTAGGGTATTTGATTTTATTCTACCTGTTAGGCTTGATGTTCTGGGAGTATTTGTCTTCCATCATCTTTGCCGGGATTTTGGCGGGAACTTTTTTACCTCTCAACCGGATTTTCATTAAAAAATTTAAGATTTCCCAAAACTTATCCGCCCTCATCGTCTGCCTGATCATCATCGCTTCGGTCTTTGTGCCGGCTGTTTTTTTGGCGATACGATTGGGAGAGGAGGCATACCATCTCTATTTGACCACGTCGGCCTATGTGAACGAGGAAACTCTTAACTCGATGATGTTTCAGGAAGGCTGGATGCAAAAGACGCTCAGGAAAATCTTTCAGTTGATGAGCCTGGATTATAACGCCATATCCTTAAAAAACCTGATTTTAGACAGCCTGAAAAATGCCAGTACCGTCATGATTAATATCGTGAATGACTGGCTCAGCAACATTATCGCATTTATTATTCAGTTCATCATCATGGTCGTGGTAATTTTCGCTTTTTTGGTCGATGGCGAAAAAATCAAGAAATTCGTTTTGGACCTGTCTCCCCTGCCTGATGACGAAGAGGAACTGGTTTTGGAAAAATTCAACCAGATGAATTACGTCACCCTGGTCGGAAATGGTATAGGCGGCGTTATTCAAGGAGTTTTGGCTGGAATCGGCTTTTGGGTCGTGGGCATCGAGTCGGTGTTTTTATGGACGACCGCGATGGTTATTTTGGCGTTTATCCCTATGGTCGGTATTTCGGTCATCTATATTCCTGCCTGCATTTATCTGTTCATCGCCGATCAAACCATTGGCAGCGTCGTTTTGTTCATCTACTGCACGGTCATTGCGGTGTTGGTTGAGAACTGGTTTAAACCGAAATTTGTCGGAAACAGAGTCAAGATCAATTCGACCTTCGTTTTCTTAAGCATTATTGGTGGGATGAGCGTTTTTGGCATACCGGGAATTTTTTACGGACCTTTGATTATCTCGATTTTCTTAACCTTCGTCAGCTTATATCACAAGCGTTACTCGAATATCCCACAACCTTAAATAAGCCAAAGATTAATCACAGGCCTCATCCTGGAAAAGTTTCGGCTGGAATTTTGGACAAGAAATGAAGCATTTTTTCGAACAGGAATCGAAAATCAGCGATACGAGACTGTCTAAACTGCTGGATATAGCCAGGCAGGAGCTAAAGGCCGCGCCCATGGCCTTTAGCGAGATGGTTTCCAAGGCCGCTCTGGTCTGTTTTAACGCAGGCTCGGTCAACGATTTCGTTCCCAAGGGGCTCAGCAGCCTGATCACGCCCAGAAATTTCGTTGTCGAAAGCGTCGTCAATCGGAATCATATCATAAACCTGGAAAAGCAAATCAAGGAATTTTCCAGCAATGTGATCGGGATTATCTTAGGCAATATCCAAACCAAAAACATTCATAACTATTTCGATCTGATTTTCGACCTGGATATGGATTATGATTATCCCCCCCTTATCGCCACTCATTTCTCTGACGAGGATCTTATAGACTACCTGAGATCATTTTTAACCCCCAAACCAGAGGATAAAGGCCCAAAAAAGATAGAGGTCTTCGACGATACAAGGGATGTTCCCTGGACGACGGTTTTTAACCCCAACGAGTTACTGCTTCTGGATAAGGGAGAGAGAAAACCCGCGATCCTTGACCGGCCTTTTTTTTCGGATATCCATCTTAAAACCACTCAGGGCTTTCAAACGAAAGTCGTGAACTACCCTTACGGAAAGCTCAGATCGGTTATTAATATCTTTAACAAATCCAAAAATCCTACGGGACAATTAGTCAAATCGCCAAACACGATTTACCTGAAATGGGAAAACATCGCCGGGTTTAAAGTGTCTTCTTCCCAATCAAAATACTTCCAGGGAATTTCGATTAAGGGCGAGTATATATCGACCCAGCAGTTCATCAACAAGAATATCGGCCGGAACCTGATTAAAAAGGAGGATGTCGATTATTTTAAATGCCGGATCGGAGGACGATCGATTGAAGTCATCCCCAATGAAATCACCCGCTTCGAAATCAACCTGGATAATCAGCAGGTCGTCATGCTGAGGGGATTGACCCGCAATGACAATCATATCGACCGCTATAGGCGGCTACTGCTTTATAAAGGCAACCGTCCCATTCAAATAAACCGCGTCATCCCTTTTAACCGTGGCGAATTCAATTTCGAGACGATCCAGCATTATTTCGCTTCCCGCTATACAGAGCTTGAAAAAGTCAAAAAAATCAGGAAATCAAATTCCGAGCTGGATTATTTAAGTTCTCAACTGGTGATGAGTGGCGATTTGACCTCCCAACTCACCATCGCCAGCTTGAAACTTCTGGGACTGCTGCCGATCGAACCGCACTGTATCGGTTTTTCGCCCGATGATGTTAAAAATCCAAAAAAGATGAAGTCCCAATGGGAGAAATGGTATCAGGAAATCAGCGATCTTTTTAAGAGAATCCTTAACGTATCCCAGACACCCTATTTTACTGATTTCAACTTTACCCGCCTATCGAAAAACATGAGGAGTTTTGCCGCGATTAAGGACATCGATTCCATCACTACCGAGAATCTGGAAAAATCGATCGATGATCTAGGCAAACTGACAACCTATATGGACACCTTTTTCCAGTTGGATATCTATAACAAATACCAGAGCGACCTGGAAAGCGACGATGCCCCGAGCCAGGCGACACCCGATGAAGAAGAAACGGAAAATCCGGAGGAACTCGATAGTTCCAAATTCGCCATCGACAATAAAACAAAAGATTTTATCAGCGAGAACTTCAGCTTTTTTAAAAAAAGAGATCTGATTCAGGAGGCGTTGTTAAAGACCGAAAGAATGCTCTTTTATGCCAAGCATGTAAAAAACTTCGCCGAAGACGTGAATTTCGAGCCGGCCTTGATTGTTTACCGGGATAAAAATATGCTCGTCAAAAATTATCAGATGGCCTCCTATCCATCCATGGCCTTAAGCGCGGCCATCAATCCGGGAACCATCAAGTTCGAAAACGAGGAAAAAGAACTTTATTTTGTCCAGTTCATGAGGAATTTCACTAAAAAGGTTCATCAAAAGGCCTCGCAATTGGGACAAAGCTTTCATCACCAGTACAAGCACTCTCTGGCCGAGTTGGGCTTTCATCTATCAGAGCAGAAGGATAAACTCGCCAAGGAACTTGAGTTTCTTGAGAATCCCAAAAACAGGGAAGAAATCTTCAACCGGCTTTTCGAAAAAGTGAAGGGCATTTACAATCAGCAACTGGAAGCCAAGAAACAAAGCATCCGAAATCTGGAGAAAGAGCTTGAGGAAGTAAATCAGAAAAAAGGGGAATATCGTCAACAGCTTGAAAAACAACTCGCGATAACCATCGCGGATGGGGAGTTGGAAGAAGTGCTCGAAGGCATGCCTGATCGGCTGGAAAAAACAAGGCTTGAATTGCTGGAGCGGTTCACGCCCAAGAAAAACAAGATTTCTTCGGTCTATAGCGCCTATAACAAGCTATACAACGCCAATGTCGTTTATTTCAAGAGAGTGCTCGGCTACACCAAGGAATTTTATAAGACGATCTTGATTATTCGCCGTCAACAGCTCATAGAGCAGACAAAGGATATCGCAAAGGAACTTTTCTCCATGCCGCCCGACGCGTTGGAAAAGAAAATGATCGACTACTCGCAGAAACCGCCCACTCAAACACAAATCAACGAGATCCAAAAGGCGATCAATGAAAATTCGGAGAAACTCAAAAATTTAACCGCTGATTTGAGGCAACTGTCGATTAAAAATCTCTTTCAGCAAAAAGGCAAAGACAAGGGCATCCTGGATGAATATCTCAACTACTTCAAAGACGAATCCGGCAAGCTGATGGAGTTTATTGAAAAACTAAGCAAACTCTACGACCAAATCCGCCATACCGAAAATCTCCTGTTTTTAAAGCAGGAAGAATTAGTCGGGATCAAGGTTCAGGGCTACCGCAGCGATCTTCTGTTGAAGATCACGAAAATGATCTTCGATGATCCAACCTGCGCCGATGAAATCAACCGTCTCCTCGAATTTAAGGAGGATATCCCCGTAGAGATCAAAAAGGAACTGGCCAGTTTGCGCACTCAGATGAATCAGTCCTTTAAGGAGTTCAACCAGAGCGTCAACAAGCAGGTGTTGGAGCAAATGACCGATTTTCAATCGATTTTGGCAGAATCGGCCAAACGCGATCAGATCAATTTTACCGCGAAGGAACTGGTTAACTTTACTCAGGCTATCCCGGCCCTCAATTGGGAAATCGATGGCGAAAAAAAGGATCTCGATTACCTGATTTCCCAGGAAAGCCAACTCGACAAGGTCGTGATGTCCAAGGCACTTCCTTCAACCACCACCTTGATTAAAACCCAGTATATCCCGGTCATCGAAAGGGAGGAAAAAATGCTTCAGCAGGCCAATGACTTTTTGGCGGAGGTTATCTCCAAGGAAAACAAGATCAAGGAGGAGTTGGTCTCGGCTTTTTTTGACAAGAGGCACGGTTTTTCCCAGTTCGTCTGCGGTAACAGCCTGATCGACAGCACCCAAAGTACAAAAAATCACACGGAGAAAAACATCAATGCCGCCTATACGCTGCTCATTGAGAAATACAAGGCCGGCTGTCTGCACGCCCAAAAATACGTCAGCCAGATCGGCCTGAAAAAGATCGATGTCCAGGGTATCGAGGGGGTTAAATCCCGCATCGCTTATATCTGGAACAATAAATCGCCCGAGAGAGTTCTCTACCTGCCTTCATTTGTAAAAATCCATGAAGCCCTGGACATCTGCGAGTACAAGCATCAGCTTATTAGAGAGTCGCCTCAATCCCAGAGATCGGTCAATAGCATCGTCCTGGTCTATATCAACCAGTTCGATTACGAGAAAATCCGTTCAAATACGGATACTCTATCGAGTTATCATAAGGCCATACTCAGCAATGTCTTTATTAATATCGACGATGTGGAAACCTTTAATAATCGCGAATCCATCTATGAGGCCTGCGTTAAATCGACCTTCGGAAAAGGGACCGATACCATCTCCAAACAAATCACCCACCAGTTTCTGCACGAAGTCTGAGAAGTTAAAATAAGATTATCGTCGATATAGCGAAATCCGTCCTTTGCGCTTTATTGATTGCTTGAATCAGGGATTTTAAAACAGGGGAAAGTCTGAGGATCGTAAAACAAAAGCAGCGCAACTTTTTTTAGGAGAAACAGCTATTTCCAAGAGGAAACAACCATTTTTGATCATTGAGTAGTACAAAAAGTATGTTGCTGCTTTTATTATAACTGAAAGTTTATATTGCCTTGAAAAGGGTCGTGCTGAGATAGCGTTCGCCCGTATCGGGCAAAATCGCGACGATGGTTTTGTTTTTGTTTTCCGGACGTTTGGCGATTTCGGTCGCGGCGTGCGCGGCGGCTCCCGATGAGATTCCGCAAAAGATACCCTCTTTATGCGCCAGTAACCGGCTCATCTGGATGGATTCGTCCTCGGTGACCAAAAAGACCTCATCGATGATGTCCATGTTGGTGACTTTTGAGATAAATCCCGCTCCGATACCCTGTATTTTGTGCATTCCTGGTTGTCCACCCGACAAAACGGGTGATTTGGAGGGTTCGACCGCGACAGCCTTAAAGTCGGGGTTGCGTTTTTTGATGACCTCGGAAACCCCGGTGATGGTTCCGCCGGTTCCAACTCCCGACACTAAGATATCGACCTTGCCGTCGGTATCATCCCATATCTCTTCCGCAGTGGTTTTCCTGTGAATCTCAGGGTTGGCGGGGTTGTCGAATTGTTGCGGCATAAAGGAGTTTTTATTTTGACTTACAATTTCATTGGCTTTGTCGATGGCTCCTTTCATTCCCTTTACCCCATCGGTCAAAACCAGCTTCACTCCCAGCGCCAAAAGGAATTTTTTTCTTTCCAGACTCATTGTGTCAGGCATGGTCAGTATCAGCTTTAAACCTTTCGCGGCAGCGACCAATGCCAGCGCAATCCCCGTATTGCCCGAAGTGGGCTCTACAATGATGGTGTCTTTATTGATCAAGTTCGCTTTTTCAGCAGCCTCGATCATAGCGATTCCAATCCGGTCCTTAACGCTACCACCGGGATTGAACATCTCCAGTTTACATAAAACAGTTGCTGAGACATCTTCGGTTATTCTGTTCAGGCGGACCAGGGGGGTCCTTCCGATCGTCTCGGCCATGTTTTGGTATATCTTCCCCATGTGAATTTCCTTACCTGATGATGTTGATAAATTGACTTTTGTCTCAACTTAAGCATCTGATCAACCCTTGTCAAATTAATTGACAACGAATTAAAGGAAATCGTCTTTATAATCTCAATTTTACTTCGGCGATATCGACTGAACAAAACCGAACCTTATCTGAGACCAGGCGTTAAGCCACTTTATTAATAAAAGTGGCTAGACCGCCTTTTTATGCCGTTGTTCCGTTTTGGAAGCGGAATCGCCTTCGGGTACTGATGGAGTCTGAACCAATTCATCCTGATTCTGGATCAGTTTTTCCCGTGTTGTGTACTCGCTGTCGACCAGGACAAACTGGTGACCAAGTCGGCATTCAGGATTAATCACAAGCGGTCCCTGCAAATTGACCGTAACTTCCCGAATGTCTCTTGACATGGTAACGATGGTATAAATGATCAGATCATCGGGTGCCTCGGCTTTGATTTGAGCCAGGTCTTCTCGGGTAACGTTGAAATGGTAATCCGGCCTAACCAGCAATGGATCAATCACGACAAACGCCAGGGATGGAGAATCCAGGGACTGGAGCATCCTAAAGGGCGCCGCTTTATCTTCATCCATTAAAGTAAAGCGGGTACATTCTGGAAAACCCAACGGACCTTCCGGGAAGATGACGATATTATCAGATTTTACTTCAATTTGTCCGAATCTAGTCGTATCAAATTTCATCTTACGCCTCACTAAATAAATTGTTATTCCCTAATTTCAGGGCGAAATACACAAGTGAAATACTTGCAACTATGAAGAAAAAAAACTATTTTTTCTTTTTCTTCCAAATGTCGGATATGGACTTTAAACTCAAGGGACTCTGCTGAGCCGCCAATTTGTTTTCCTCCTGTATCCGCTGGTAAATCTCCTCTCGGTGAATGCTGTATTTCTTAGGGGCCTGGATACCAATCCTGACTTGCTTGCCTTTTATCTCAAGCACCTGGATTTTAATATCGTCCCCAATGGTTATACTCTCACCAAGTTTCCTCGTTAAAATCAACATATTCACCCTCCATGGCGAAGATAGAATGAAAAACTACTTCAAGAAGTTGATCAAAGTCGGTTGTATCAGTCTCGCGGCCGAATCCAACGCAACCTTGTTCTTTAGTTCCGCGCTGTTTAAATCCATTGAGGCTTTGGCAATGTCCAAATCCTCAATATTGGAAAGCTCGTTTGTCTTAAAGTCCAAATCCGCTTCAATGCGTTCTTCACTCGCTTCTAACTCTTTATAGATGGTCCCGATCCGGCTTCGTTTGTCCAGGACCTGATTGATCGCTTTGTTGATTTCATCTAGGCTTTTTAAAGCCGCCAGGGGCTCATCCTCCCTCATCGATTGGACCAGCCGGTTAATGACCTCAAAAACATTAACACTGTTTTCTTCATCCTCTTTTTCGAAGAAAAGCTCATGTGCTGTTACATTCAAAGCAACTTTAATACCATTATCGATAAGTACATCTTTTAATTGATGATTACCCCTGTATTCAACGAACTCATTGCCCTCGAAACTAAATTCCAGCCCCTCTTTAAAGAAAGGTTTTCCCACTGCCAAAAACTCCAGGTAAACCTTGTCACTGGCCTTGCCCTCTGGATTAAATATTTCGTTTTTCCGTGTGAGCGTCTGGGGCCTTGACCAGGTTTCGCCTTCGTCATCGCTGACGACATATTGAGCGGTGCTGTAAGTTCCACCCTTGATGATTTTGATTTGATAGTTGTTTTTTGAATAGCCTAAAAAGGAACCATCAAAATCATTGGGAACCGCGACATGCGCCTGAAAAAGAAGCGGCAGTTCCGGGTTGATTTCTGCGGGATCACCGATCACGCCAAACTTCATCATCTGTAAAAAACCAGTGGGGTCGATTTCGCCGAAACGGATTTTTGAGCCGAACACCGGATCTAAATAAAGGGCATTGTCTTGTCCGACCTCGGCATGGACATCGGACTCGTAACCACTGACGGTATGTTCCGATGGTTGCCAGCCATAAGCTTCGATGGCTTTGTTGTTGATGTTCTCGACGATATCCATGATCGATTCGGTCCCGTTCAGGGTGATATCTAAAAAGGGCGGTTTTTCGCTTTCGTCATCCAGAATGATCTGGAAAGTACCCGGCCTTAAACCTGGAAGCGGTTTGTCCTGATGCAGTGGGATGATTTCCGTCTGACTCTTGAGACGTGTCCGCTCGAAGGAAATCATCGGCTCTGTCTGGAGTTCGTTCATTTTCAGAGGCTGGGTAAAGGTCTTGGTCCCCGAGAACATAAAGAGCTTACCGATCTTCTTATTGGCCAGTCTCACCAACTCATGAGAGATGGTCTCGAATTCTTTGGCGATGCTCGCGCGAAATTCCTTGGTTGCCGCGGCGTCACCGCCCTGTAGCGCCAGTTGCTTGACGTTGACCAGTATGTCTGAAATCTGCGTGATGGCCAATTCCATATTGTTCAACCATATCTTATCTGCGCCAATGTTGCGGACCAAGGTTTTTCCATGATCGATCGAGGTCATAAAATCCTGCACCATCGCGGATCCGACCGGATCGTCCGAAGGCTTGAGGACTTTCTTGCCGCTGGACATCTGTCCCATCAGTTTTTGCAACGTTTCGGTCGTCTTGTTGATGTTTTGACGAACCGTATTATGTTTTGTGGTATCCGTTACACGCATAACGTTTGCACCCTTGGCAATCGAAGTTAGATATTGATCATGGTCTGGGTCATTTCATCGATCGTACTTAAAAATTTTGCCGATGACTCATAAGCTCTCTGGTATTTCACCATATTGGCCATCTCCTCATCCAGATTGACCGATGAAACCGAATCCCTCAAGGCCTTGTACTGCTCCAGCATCTGAGTGTGGCTTTCGTTGCCCCTCTGAGCGTCTTGAACCTTCAGCCCGATATCGGTTATCTGGCTGTTGTAAAACTCATCAAACGAAATCGTCTCGTCGTTCATGGTGGAGCGCATCTGCAATTCGGCGATCTCTAGAGCAATACGGTTATCGCTGGGCACCATTTTCGATCCCGTGACGATCTTCATCTCATCGGCCACCAAGTCAGGATTAACCCGGATGTCCTTGGCCCCTTCTGTCGTATGGAAAAAACAGTTAAGTCCCAAAACAGCCATCACATTCGTTTCGTCTCCACCGTAGATGAAGCTCTTGCCGCGGCCCGACTGAAAAGTGACGGTTCCATCCTTGTTCATGTATGCCTTAAACTCGGTGCTTTCTTTTAGCTTTGGCTCTCCATCCAAATTCAACTCGTAGGCATCGGCCGCGTTGTTGATTTTTTCGATGATGGTTTGAACGCTGTCCACCCCGGCTTCCACCTCGACGAATATTTCCTCTTCGATTTCTTTGTCCTGATCCACCAGAAGGATGCTAAAGAAACCCGACTTCAGATCAGGAAGGGGATAGACGCTCGACTTCTGGTCCATACGATAGGCACTTTTTTCATACTGCCTGATCGAGTTGATGCCCGTTCCCCTGCTATGGAGTTGATTGACCCTGAAGGCGACTTCGTTGACCATTTTATCGAGGTTTTCCATATAGTTTTTGATGTTGACGTCCCTTTGGCTCAAGAATTCCTTTAGGCTTCCGTTGTGGATTTCATCGGAGATGTCATGCACGAGACCGTTCGCGTTGGTCAGTCCGATACGGACGTTACCCTTGTCTTCCGGCATGATGATACCTGAGAGGTTGTAGTTGTCTCTGCCGTAAACCAGATTTTGACCATTGGGAATCTGGACTTCCAGAGTTCCCCTGGGGCCTTCGAAATAACGGATTTCGATTTTTGCCGAGAGTTCCTGGAGCAACTGCTCTCTTTTATCCCGGGCGTCGTTGGCGGGCACGTTGCGGGTCTCCAACTGCTGAACCTGCTTGTTCACCTCGGCGATGGAGCGGGTCAGCTGATTGATGCTTTTGATCTCATTGTTTATTTTTTTATTGAGAGTTTCCTGGAACTCACTGAGTCTGTTATAAAAGGTTCCGAACCGCTCAGTCATCTTTTCAGATTTGGCGACCAGGGCCTTTCTTAAGGGAACGCTCTCGGGTTCGTTGGCCACCGAATTCCAGGCACCCCAAAATTCATTTAAGGAACCCCTTAAGCGCTGACCTTCCAGGTCGGTAAAAATGACCTCCGCTTCGGTCAGGACATGTTCCTTGGTCTCCCAGGTCCCGACCTTCATTTGTTCTTCAAGGACCTTATCTTTCGTAAAAGCATCATGAATTCTGCGAATACCTGATACAACAGTACCTTGGCCTTTGCCGTTTGAGGTCGGTTTGGCGGCGTTCTGAACGATCTCCTGCCTGGAGAACCCCTCAGTGTCGACGTTGGCGATATTATGCCCAGCCGTCCCCTGTCCTAATTGCGCGGCGGAGAGGGATTTTTTGCCCACCTCCAGACTGCCAAATAATGACATCGGATTTCTATAAAAAGTCCAAAGTATTTATACCTTGCCCTGAGGCAAGATATACTGTTGTGAAAAGTAAAAAAAAACACAAAAAAACCCTTGAAACGGGCTTTAATCAAAACGTTTAAATCGATTTTCTGACGAAACAAGAACCCTTCGGCTGATCCATCCGGCCCTTAACATTATAGAGGCTTTGACGCTTCAACGCTTTGTTGACCGCGCCCTGGACTTCGTTCAGACAATTGATTCTCGTTATCGCTTTTTCCGCGTTCTTGCGGGCTAAGGTTTTTATTTTTTCAACCAGTTCCAATATCTTTTTCCTCGCGCTTAGCAACCCTTTTTTTAAGGGTGGCTCGCACAGATGCAATAAGCTCTTAAGGCGAACATCGCACTTAAGCTGTTGATCCAGAATAAACCGGGTCATCAACTCCTGCCTCTCTTTTTCGAGGTCCAAGATTTTTTGGGCGGTCTGATCCCTCTGCCGGTGGTTGTCCCTTAAATCCGCCAAAGAACAAGAAGCGGGTAAATCGGACTCCTTAAGCAGGGTATCGAGCATCAATTGATGGAGCTCGGTCAAAGCCACCATCAATTTTGATAACTGTTGAAAAAACATAATGTTACTCTGTATTATATGTC
>Ga0224496_10001543_pt1 | contig 14269 bp, 8 predicted proteins | sample SF_Jul11_sed_USG_2_FD_168127 | JGI IMG/M metagenome (GOLD analysis project Ga0224496, IMG submission 168127) | Sediment microbial communities from San Francisco Bay, California, United States - SF_Jul11_sed_USGS_8_1 | ecosystem: Environmental > Aquatic > Marine > Sediment | place: USA...
TCAGGATCGATGAAAACGGCCACGACTTTCACCCGGACTGGCAACGCATCTGCGACACGATCAACGAAAAGACGCGCTTGATCATTCTCAATTTTCCACACAACCCGACCGGCGCGACTCTCTCCCGGGGCGACCTCGACAGGCTCGCTGACCTGGTTCGCGATACGGACTGCTACCTGTTGTCGGACGAAGTCTACGAGCACATTGTCTTCGACGGAGAGCCGCATCGGAGCCTGGCAAGTCACGACGAACTCTGGGAGCGCTCGATGGTCGTCTGCTCTTTCGGCAAGACGTTTCACGCAACCGGCTGGAAGCTCGGCTACTGTGCCGCGCCGGCGCATCTCGGCAATGAGTTTCGCAAGGTACATCAGTTCACGACGTTTTCCGTCAGCACGCCGATGCAACACGGCGTCGCCGATTTCCTGGTGAGCCATCCTGCCTTCTACGAAGACTTGCCTGCGTTCTACCAGCAAAAGCGCGACCACTTCTGCAGGCTACTTGCAAATTCGAGGTTCAAGCTACGTCCGGCACGCAGCACGTTCTTCCAGATCCTGGATTACGGTGATATCAGTGACGCGGTCGATGCGTCCCTGGCAAGGCAATGGACGCGGGAAATCGGCGTTGCGTCGATCCCGCTATCGGTATTTTGCGAAACACCGTTCACGGGAACTCGCCTGCGCTTCTGCTTTGCGAAGGACGACGCCACGCTCGAAGACGCCGCAAGGAAACTCTGCGCGCTCTAGGCGCTGCCGAGCTGGAACGCGACGAGCGCACCAAGATAGCCGATGGTCGTCATGTACGCCCAGGCAAAGATCGGCCAACGCCAGGAATTGGTCTCACGTCGAATGATCGCGAGCGTCGCCGCACACTGCAGGCAACAGGCGTAGAAGATCAGCAAGCCGATCACCATCGGCAGCGTAAATACTTTCGAGCCGTCGGGCCGCGTTGCGGATTTGAGCCTGCCGCTGAGCGTACCTTCATCGGCATCGTCGCCGACCGCGTAGACGGTACCCAGGACTGCGATGACGACTTCACGCGCAGGGAATCCCGCGATAACCGCCGAGGACACCCGCCAGTCCCAGCCCAGGGGCTCGAACACGGGTTCCACGACCTTGCCGGCTCTGCCTAGCCAGCTTTGCTCCATCTGCATGGCGGCCGCAGTGTTTGCATCGAGGTCGGCGGGAATGTCGTTTGCCCGTGGGAAATAGGCCAGCGCCCAGACGATCACGGCAACTGCGAAGATCACCGTGCCGGCTCGCTTCAGGAACACTTTCGCTCGGCCAAGCAATTGAATCGCGACGGTTTGCAGGTTGGGACGTCGAAATTCCGGCAACATCAGCGCAAACGGCGGTTTGGGCCCGCGCAATGCCGTCTGGCGCATGATCAGTGCCGTCAGGACGCCCATCACGATACCGAACAGGTACAGGCCCAGCAGGACGAGGCCCTGCAAATTGAGGAAACCGACCTTGGTCGCGGGCACAAACGCGGCGATCAGCAGTGCGTACACGGGCAAGCGTGCGGAACAGGTCATGAACGGCGCCGCCATGATTGTCGCGATGCGGTCGCGCCGATTGGGGATGACTCGGGTAGCCATGATGCCCGGGACGGCGCAGGCGAAGCTCGAGATCATCGGGATGATCGACTGGCCCGAGAGACCCACGGAGCGCATGGCCCGGTCCATGAGGTACGCCGCTCGCGCCAGGTAGCCCGAATCTTCGAGCAGGATGATGAAGAGGAACAGGATAATGATCTGCGGCAGAAATATGACGACGCTGCCCACACCGGCGATGACGCCGTCGGCGATGAGGCTGGAGAACGCATTGTCACCGAGTCGCTGGAAGACGGCGGCGCTCAACGCCGACGACGATGCATCGATCGCGTCCATGATGGGCGTCGCCCAGGCGAATACCGCCTGGAACACGATGGCCATGACGACGAACAGGCCGATGGTGCCCGGCACCGGGAGGTTCAGGAAATCCGTTACCCGGGAGCGCCAGGTGACGAACGCCGGCGCGGACTTCTGGACCTTGTCGAGCACGCTCCGAACCCAGGTGTAACGGATACGCGCATCGCGCGCGATGGGCGGCTCGCCCTCGAAGAGCGCCGCACGCTCGGTATCGATCCGGGCTCGCGCCGCATCGCTGAGTTTCCCCAGAATGTCCCGGTTCGATTCGGTCGGCCCGTCGATCAGGAGGCGTTCGAGCTCGGCGAAACGCAATGGCTCGCGCGAGTCCTCGGCGAGCCGTTCGGCGGCCGCCGCAAGTTCCGGCCAGATGCGCACGCGGCGCGGTGGCGTAATGTCTTTGATCCCGACCAGGGCGCGACGCAGCATGTCGAGGCCCGCCCCCGTCGTGGCGACGACCGGGTAGACCGGCACGCCCAGCAGTGCGCTGAGTTCCGCGGTATCGACCTGGATGCCGCCTTTCTCGGCTGCGTCCGTCATGGTCAGCGCAACCACGGTCGGCAGGCCGAGCTCCACGAGTTGCTGCACCAGGAACAGGCCCTGGTACAGATTCGTGGCATCGAGAACAGCCAGGATACCGTCAGGCGTCCTCGTACCCTCCATACGCCCGAAGATCACATCGACCGCGATGTGTTCTTCCAGCGAGTGGGCACTGAGCGAATGCGTGCCCGGCAGATCGACAAGTTCGACGGCCCGGTTCTCATGCTTGAGCACACCGATATGCCGTTCGACGGTGACGCCGGGGTAATTACCGATACGCTGTTTGAGCCCGGTCAGGCGATTGAAGAGTGTGCTTTTTCCGGAATTGGGATTGCCGACAACCGCTATGCTCGCATCGATGCGCTTGGCGACGGTTATCTCATTGGCGGGAACGCGGATTTCGTTGGGACTAGTCACCAGCCCCTACAGGCGCTACCTGGAAATGACGTGCATGCTCCTGGCGCAGGGAAATGCCACAACCGAAAAGGCGAAACTCCATCGGATCGCCGCCGATCGCCGAACTCGCGTGCTGCACTTCCGTGCCCTCGACAAGGCCCAGCACCATGAGCCGCTGAACCTGGGGGTCTGCGGCGTTGATTGCCCGGATGATGCCCTTCTGGCCTCGTTTCAGGGTCGCCAGTGTGCTGCCGTTGATTGCCATAACTTCCTATAAATGCTGGATTTTTCCGACACTTCTTGGACTGTGGAAGAAATGATAATGATTCGCATTACGAACTGCAATAGGGAATTCTACATATGCGAAAGATGGCCCTAGCAACCTGGCCGGCCGATTTCCTCGGGCAGGACGGATTCGATGCGCTCCATGACGTCCAGCCGGTGCACGAGGTCGTGGATGTAGTCGAGATCGTCCGTCTCGAGCACCAGGACCTCGCTCAGGTCGTAGGACGCGATCCAGTCCTCGTACAGGCGCTCCAGCCGCTTGAGGTAGGCAAGCGGGACGTCCTGCTCCATCCTGCGCCCACGGAGCCTGATGCGTTGCCGCAAGGGGCGCATCGAGCAGCGCAGGTAGATCATCAGGTCCGGCGGACGAATCGCATCGAGAATGGCCTCGTAGAATCCCCGGTACGTCTGCCAGTCGCGCTTCGAGATCTTGCGCATCTGGTGTAATGCAGTGGCGAATATCTCGGCGTCTTCGAAGATGGTCCGATCCAGCGCAACGACGCCCGACTGCCGGTCGAGCTCCTGGTGGAGACGGAACTTGTTGGACAGGAAATAGAGTTGCGACTGGAACGCCCAGCGCTTCATGTCCCTGTAGAAGTCCGCGAGATAGGGATTCTCGTCGTTGGGCTCGTAGAATGGCGCGACACCGTAGGTCGTGTGCAGGAACTCGACCAGCGTCGACTTGCCCGTCCCCATGTTGCCCGCAATTGCGATCGAGCGTTTCATACCCTATTCTCGATTCCCATGAACATGCCTGTTGTACTGATTAGCGAAGAGGAAATCCAGAGCCGCGTCCTGGAACTGGCCGGGCAGATTTCTGCCGATTACGACGCGAACGATGAGCTCGTCCTGGTGGGTGTCCTCAAGGGGTCGTTTATTTTCCTCGCTGACCTCTCGCGTCGCCTCACGATTCCACGCACCATCGAATTCATTGCCGTATCAAGTTACGGCAGTGGCAGTCGCTCGACGGGCGCTGTGCGCCTAGTGATGGACGTTCGTGGGAATATCGAGGGCAAGCACGTGCTGATCGTCGAAGACATCGTCGATACCGGTCACACGTTGAAATACCTGATCGGCATGCTGGAATCGCACCGGCCCGCTTCTGTTCGGACCTGCGCCCTGGTGCGTAAAGCCGAAAGCGCCGAGGTAGACGTTAAGGTCGACTACCTCGGCTTCGATATCGGCAATGAATGGGTGGTGGGCTACGGACTGGACTACGCCGAGCAGAACAGAACCCTGCCCTACATCGGCGTGGTCTCGCCCGACGACTGACTAACTGTCGTCGTTCGTCGGCTGTTCGTCGTCATTCATGGCAGGGTTGGCGCTATTGAGATCCCACAGTGACAGGCTGCGCACGCCGTCTGTCCAGATGTAGCCGTTCGCGTCGATGCCGCCATCGGTCCAGATGTAGCCGTTCGCATTAACGCCACCGTCGGTCCAGTTGTAGCCGAATGCGGCCACGCCACCGTCGGTCCACAGGGCACCATTCGCCCAGATCGACCCGTCCGTCCAGATGTAGCCGTTGGCGTTGACACCACCGTCGGTCCAGATGAAGCCGTTGGCGCTAACGCCGCCGTCGGTCCAGAGCGCACCGTTGGCGGAAACATTGCCGTCGGTCCACATGTAACCCGCACCCCAGATATCACCGCCCCAGAGTTCCGACGTGTCTTCCATGAGCGTGCCGCCGGTCTCCTTGTCGTAGACCAGCAATGGCGACAATGCCTCACCTCTGACAATGCCGGTCTCGTTCAGCGCCGCTTCGATGTCCAGCAGGCCGGCGCCGCCGACAACAGGCGATGCGTCAAGCTTCTGTGCCGAGCGCATGAGGCGCGCCTTGACTGTCGCCGGCGACAGGGTCGGGTCCTTCTCCAGCATCAGGGCCGCCGTGGCCGCTACCATGGGCGTCGCCATACTCGTGCCCGACATCCTCATGTAGTTATCGTAGCACTTGTTCTCTTCAGGGCATGTGACAACCAGTTCAGGAAGCAGCTTGGCGAGGTACGCCTCCTTCGGCGCTGCCGAGACCAGCCGGTTACCCGGGGCAACCAGGTCAGGCTTGGAAACATGATCGCCCGCGGTCGGGCCTCGTGACGAATACGTCGACACGTAATCGTCATCGTAGTTGTCGCCCGTGTTGTTGTCGGTCAGCGACCCAACAGTAATGATCTTGCGGGAGTTACCGGGACTCGTGGTCGAGAAATACCCGAAGCGCCCGTAGTTACCGGCGGCAACGACGACAACGATGCCGTCGTCCCAGAGTCTCTCGACCGCGAGCACGAGCGGATCCGTAGTATTGGATTCCGAAATAGGCTTGCCCAGTGACAGGTTGGCGACGCGCACATCGAAGTAAGAGCCGTACTTCAGCAACCAGTCGATGGCTGCCATGACATCGGACATGCTGCCCTGACCGCTGCTATCCAAAACCTGCAGGGAAAGGACCTTGCTGCCACTTGCGGGACCCTTGAAGCGGCCGCCATTGCCCTTGCCGCTGCCGGCAACAATACCGGCAACGTGTGTGCCGTGCCCGTAGCCGTCGACACGCGAGCTGTTGTTGTACCTTGAAACCGCGTTGTCGTCTATCTCCGGCTGCGGATACGCACCATTGAGGAAGCTGTACTGCATGATGTCGGATGCCATATCGACGTGATTGGCAACGCCCGAATCGAGAATCGCGACCCCGACATTACTGCCGCTGAACGATGCGTTGTTCGACGGGTACTGGGGTGCTTTCGCCGCCTTCGTCGAAGCCATGGATGTTGCGACGATCGTGTCATCCAGCGAAACGCGATCGACCTTCTCGTCAATGGCGAATTCAACGAGTGAATCGGCGGGCAGGCGAACTGCAAGCAGTTTCAGGACTTCGTAGTGCCGGATGATTTCACCGCCAAGGCTTTCGATACGACCGTCCTCGAATAGCTCGGGATGCTCGTCGTAGCTGACGATCAGGTCGGCTGGTTTCTGCCCACCTGCCCGCGCAAGTGCCGCGACCGGGCCACTCATCTTCGAGTGGGCAGTGCTCTGCTCCCGGGCTGCTTTTTCGGCTGTCGTTTCGCCGGCCGTCCCTGCAACATTGCTCCTGTTCCGCACAACCGGCGTCGCAAGTGTTGTATAGGCAACCGCATCGTCGATGACGATCGACTCATCAGCAACGTACGGTGCCGGCTCGGGACCGAAGCGGTTGAAGGAAGAAGTCGCCGTAGCTGCGCTGGTCGAATCGTCGACCGCTGCAACCTGAACGTTGGCATCGCGGACGTCACCGGACGGCGCTTCGATAAGGCTGTCGGTGTGCAGCATGAATCCTGCGACGCCGAGTACAGCGACGAAGACTGATTTCTTAGTGATGTTTTTCATGGCTAAAACCGCCTCGATGCAAAGTTTCTTGCGGGTTCTTCTACCGCGCATGTGTCGTGTGTAAGTAGTTTGCCGGCGCGCTTGGCCCGGAACAGGAGTGACGTGGGTTCGAGTTCGCCGTCCTCGACGACGTAGCTCGTGCTTGCTTCACTTGGGGTGAACATTCCAGCCCAGGCGTCGCGTTTCTTCTTCGCCTCGTACATGAGGCCGTCGGCAAGACTGATGATCTGGTCGAGACCTGTTTCATCGAGCTGCGCGCGGAACAGCGGATAAGCGGCGAACCCGATCGAGCAAGTGGTTCTCACGATCTGCCCGTCACCCAGCGCAAAGTTGGTCGACGCGATGGTCTTGCGAATACGCTCGGCCAGTGCTTCGGACTCGTCCGGCCTGGTCTGCTTGGCGATTACGAGGAACTCATCGCCTCCCCAGCGAATGACGAAGTCCGAACGACGGCAAGTGCCGAGCAGCGCATCCCTGACCTGCAGCAGCATCTCGTCGCCCGCCGCATGTCCATAGGTATCGTTGATCGGTTTGAAGTTGTCCAGATCGATCATCATGAAGATCAGGTCGACCGATTCGGTTTGGTCGTACCCTTGCTGCTCATCTGCAAAGCGGCGCTTGACCACCTCGAGGTCTTTTGTGACCTCCTCGAAGACAAAGCGGCGATTGCGCAGTCCTGTCAGCGGATCACTCAGGCTGCTCTCCTGCAGCGCCTGGTTCAGCAGCTTGAGCTGCTTGTTGCGATCCACGAGTTGCTCTGTCCGGGATTCCACTTCCTGTTCGAGGCGACGACTGTATTCTTCTTCGCGACGAACCTTGCGCTTGTGCGCCAGCCAGAGGAAGACTGCGCCCTGAACGACCAGGCCCAGGTAGGCGAGATAAGCCCACCAGGTGGCCCAGGGCGGCGCTGCTACGCGCACCGGCAATGCGTAGCCGGCTTCGTTCCAGACGCCTGCACTATTGGCGGCCTTGACGCGCAACAGGTAGTTGCCGGCGTCGAGATCGGTGTACGTAACGCGTCGCTCATTGCCGAGCTCAATCCAGTCCTGGTCGAAGCCCTCGAGCTTGTACGCGAACTGGTTCTTAGCCGGCGCGGCAAAATCGAGTGCCGCGAATTCAAATGACACGACATCGTCGCGGTAGCCAAGATCGATGCCTTCGTTCTCGTCAATGGGCAGATCGGACTTCGTCGGGTCGCTCAGGTTGTAAAACCCGGTCAACATGACGGCGGGAACAACAACACTGGCGTGCAGGTTTTTCGGCTCAAAGGCGTTGTAGCCATTGTTGCCACCGAAGAACAGTTCACCGCGGTCGCTGCGGTAGTGCGCGCCGAAGTTGAATTCCTCGGACTGCAAGCCGTCGGTACGGTGCAGGTTCGTAATTTCTCCGCTGGCGGGGTCGTACTGGTTTATCCCGTAGTTCGTGCTCATCCAGAGCTTGCCCGTGTTGTCGAACTGGATGCCGTAGATGACGTCGTTGCTCAGGCCGTCCAGCATCGACACGTTTTCAAAACGTATGCCCTCAGGATTGCCGGCATCGCCGACGACGCGATTCAGTCCGCCTCCGCGCGTGCCGACCCAGACCGTGCCATGCCTGTCGACGTTCAATGAATAGACCGTATCGTCGGCCAGCGTTGCAGGGTCGTTTGCATCATGCCGGAAGTTCGTGAATTCCCCGGTCTCGGGATTGAACAGGTTGAGGCCGCCGGCGTCGGTTCCGATCCAGATCCGGCCGCCCTTGCCTTCCGCAAAACTCGTCACCCGATTGCTGCTCAGCGCTTTTTCGTTGTCGGGATCCGCGCTGAAGCGCTCGAAAGTCTGAGTCTTACGGTCGAACCTGCTGATCCCGCCGCCGAACGTACCGACCCAGACCTGGCCAGACGAATCCTCGAACATCGCCATGATGCCGTTTGCGCTGAGACTGGTCGGGTCGTCGGCATTGAAGCGGAAGTTGTCGATCTTGCCGGTGTGCGGATGAATGCGATCGATGCCGCGCGCCATTGTGCCAACCCAGACAACGCCGTCCTTGTCATGCATCATGCTCATGACGCGGTCGTCACTGATGGAGCGGCTGTCGGACGGATCGTGGCGATAGCGCAGCACGTTGTCGCTTTCCCGATCGATGACATTGACGCCGTCGCCGAACGTACCCACCCAGAGTCGGCCTTGCTGGTCTTCTAGAAATGACGTCACAATGGGCTTGGCGTCGGGCCGGGCTGTCATCTCGGTCCCGGGCTCAAAGCCATAGGCCCAGGTGCGTGAATTCCACTTGCTGATGCCCTGCATCTTGGTGCCGATCCAGAGGACGCCGCCGCGATCTTCGAAAATGACCGTGACCGAGTTATAGGCGAGGCTCGTGGTATCAGTTTCACTGTTGACGTAACGAACGAACTCACCGGTACCGCGGTTGACGAGGTTCAGTCCGGCGGTCGTACCCACCCAGAAACGATGGGCGCTGTCTTCGTAGATGGACGTGACTTCATTGCCGGAGATGCTCGTTGCATCGTCGGCGTCATGGATAAAACGGGTAAAGGAGGCGTCCTTTGCATCGAAGCGATGCAGACCGCCGCCGAACGTGCCCGCCCAAAGCTGCCCTTTGCTGTCCTCGAATACCGCGCGCACGCTATGGGCGCTCAGGCTGCTGCTGTCACCGGCGACGTTCATGTAGGTCGTGACTTCACCCGTGTCCCCGTCGACCCGGCTGAGGCCGTGATCACCGCCTGCCCAGACTGTGCCCGTCGAGTCCTGCAACAACGCGAAGATGCTGTCAGAACCGATCGTTGTCGCCAGTCGGTAGTGTGAGAATTTCCCGCTTTCCCGATCGAGGCGGCTGAGTCCTGCCTCGCGAGTACCGGCCCAGATGCTGCCATCGCGATCCACCATGACGCGACGGACGATGTTGCTGCCGAGCGAATCGGGATCGGCGGCATCGTGCAGGTAGGTCATGAATACGCCCGACTTCCTGTCGAGCATCGACAGGCCACCGCCGTTCGTGGCAATCCAGAGGTTGCCATCGGCGTCTTCGGCAACGTCGAAAACGAAGTCGCTGCGCAACTTCGTCGCGTCGCCACGCTCGCGACGGTGCTGTGTGAACTCATACCCGTTATAGCTGTTCAGCCCGTTCTCGGTGCCGAACCACATGAGACCGGTTGAGTCCTGGAGAATGCTCAGGACATTGCTCTGCGACAAGCCGTCATCCAGGCCGACGTGTTCGAAACGCATCGGATGATGGCTGAAAGCATCGCTGGCCCAAACGGGCAACGCCGGCAAGAGCAGCGTAGCTACCAATACCGTACACAGATTTCTTGCTTTCCTCACGGACGTATCCAGCACGATCCGCACCTCCCTGTTCTTATGGGATGTATTAGGCCGTATGCTTAGTCCGGTCGCGGTGACCACCTTCCGACGGGATGCCGGGAAAGTGTGACGCGATTCACGTAATGGCTTGGTTAAATTGCCGGATCAGGTGTCTTTGGGGTCGGCCTTGATCAGAAGTGCTGCAAATGCGGCGGCGGTGACGGGTCTCGAGATCAGGAAGCCCTGGAACGCATCGCAGTTCATGGCGCGCAAGACAGCCAGCTGCTCCCGTGTTTCCACGCCCTCGGCAATAACCTTGAGACTGAGTCGTTGTCCAAGTGCGACCATTGCGGAAACCAGGGCCTCGTCCTTCTCGTTGTCAACGAGCCCGGAAACGTAGGATCGATCGATCTTGAGCACGTCGACCGGCAGGTCGCGCAGGTAGGCGATTGCGGAATCGCCGGTCCCGAAGTCGTCGATCGACAGCCGAATGCCGAGAGCCTTGAGTTCCTTGAGTTGCTCGACGACCGCCAGGTCGCCTGACAGTACGCCACGTTCGCTGAGTTCCAGTTCAAGGGAAGCGGGACTCACATTGTGCTTGCTCAGTATGCGCCGCACCGTCGGCACGAATTCGCCGCTCATCAGCTGGACCTTCGCCACATTGACGCACATATGCGGCAGCCGAATACCTGCGGCATGCCATGCCTTGAGTTGCGCACAGGCCTCATCGAGAACGAATTCGCCGATGCGATTCATGAGCCCACACTCTTCCGCAACCGGAACGAACTCCGCCGGCGATACGTAGCTGCCGTCCGCCTGGCGCCAGCGCAGCAACGCCTCTGCTGCAAATACCCGCTTGCTGCTTACCGAGGTAATTGGCTGGAAGGCGAGGCTCAGTTCATCGCCCTCCAACGCTTCATGCAGCATGTGCTCGATCTTCAGCTTGCGGGCCGCCGCGGCGTCAGTTTCCGCGCAGTAGTATTTGAAGCCACCGCCGCGACTCTGCGCATCCCGCATGGCGTTGTCGGCGCGCTGTAGCAGACTGTCGACATCATCGGCATCCTGCGGGTACAGCGCGACGCCCTGGCAGGACGACAGCGACACCATCTGGCCGGCGATCTGGATCGGTCGCGCAAGCCTGTCCAGCAGCAGCTGTTGCAGGTGCCCGAGATCACCCTGATTGCCGGACGTAGTGACCATGATCGCGAAGCGCGAGTGGTCGATGCTGGCCGCCGCCGCTGTGCGCAGGCGCTGCGATTCGACAGTCGATGGCCCCAGTTCACCCAGGCACTCTGTCAGGACCTTGCCGAGTTCGGTCATGATCATGTCCGCGCATTCCTGCCCCATTGCCTCGACAACGAGCCGGAAGCGATTGAACCCGATCACGATGACGGCCAGCGCATTGCCGTCGCGGTCTACGGTTCCCATGCTGCGCCTGACGAGGTCGACGAATTTCCGCTTGTTGGGCAGGCCCGTAACGGGTTCGAAGGACTCGCCGCGACGGAGCCGTTGGCGAGCCTCGTCGGCGACAGCAAGTGCTTTCCTCAATGATTCCTGGCCGTCGGCAAGCCGCTCTCTCAGGTTACGTGCGTGGACGGCGTACTTCACCCGCCGGCTGATCATCGCCCACTCGAAAGGCTTGCGAATCACGTCATAGGGATCGCAGTCGAGCGCTGCGCTGGTTTCCCTCGCGCTCGAACACATGACGAATATCGGCTGGGTCAGATCCTCTGCGTCGAGGAAGTCTTTATACAAAGGCTGCCCGTCTGCGGATAACATCCCGGCGTCGACGATAATCGCTTGCGGTTGCGACCTTCGTGCACGCGCAAGGGCGTCAGACGCATCCTGGACGACCGTGGTCGTCACGCCATACTGGTTCAACCACCGGGGTGCCCACTTCGTAGCGCTCGAGTTATTGCTGTACAGCAATGCCGTACCGCCGTCCTCCAGCAACTCATCGTTTGCGGCGGATGTCGGTAGCGTTAGCCGCCGGATCGTCCTGGTCAGGTCCAGACCGTCGTCGGGCCTCTGCGGTTCGTTATTTGCGTCGCTCATTGAGCTATACCCTTAGCTGGCGCCACGAGAAACTCTCCCATCTCGGCTGCGGACAGCGGCTTGGAAAAATAGAACCCCTGCAGAAAATCGCATTTCAGTTCGCGCAGAATGTGTGCCTGGTCCGTGGTTTCCACGCCTTCCGCAACGGCGATCAGGCCGAGCGCATGGGCACTCGCGATAGCAGCCGTACAGGCGGCACGATCGTTCTCACACGACTTCACCCCGTTGACGAGGGAGATATCGATCTTGATGCCATCCACAGGACTGTGCGCAAGCTGTACCAGCGAACAGGCGCCGGTACCGAAGTCGTCGACAACCAGGTTGACACCCAGAGCTTTGAGCGCGTCAATCGCCTGATAGCCGGCGACCGCATCCCGGCTCAGCATCTTCTCTGTGATCTCGAGGTCGACGGACGATGGCTGAACACCGACTCGCAGCATCAGGGCCGCCATGCGTGTCGCGATATCCCGCCGCGAAAATTCCTGCATGGACAGGTTGACTGACAGCCGCAATTCCGGCCGTCCGGCATCCTGCCAGTTCTTCAATCGGTCAAAACTTTCCTGCAAGACCCACTCGCCGATAGGAACTATAAGACCGGTACGCTCTGCCAGTCCGATAACCTTGCTTGTCGAGTGCGATCCCATGACGGATTCCGGCCAGCGCAGCAACGCTTCTACCGCGTGCACTTCGCCGGTCGATGCATTGACGATCGGCAGGAAATTCAGGGCAAATGCACCGCGCTCGAGCGCCGACCTCAATTCGACCTCGAGATCCTGTCTCTGCAGGCTGCGCAGCTTGACCGTGCCGCTGTGAAACGCGACGTCACCAGTCTGCCCGGTCCTGGCATCCTCGGTCGCCGCATTGGCGTTCGCAAATAACGTCGCAGCGTCCGTGCCGTCCTGGGGAAACAGGCTGATTCCCGAGCGAATATCCACACGATAAGTCTTGCCGTCGACAATGACCGGTTCCTGCAACACCAGCGCGAGCCGGTTAGTCACTGATTCGGCATCCGAACCGCTCTCGATTTCGGGCAGGATAATGGCGAAGCGATGGAAATCCGTGCGGGCAACGACTGACCGGCGTTCATAGTCGCCCTCGCGATCCGAATTGACCCCGCGCAGCTCGCTTTCCAGGCGTGATCCAAGCTCATGCAGGATCGCGTCGTAACGGGCAGTGGCGGTAGCACCCAGCTGCAAGTCAAGATCGTCGACATGGCAACAAATGACAGCGGCACGCCCTTCGCGCAAACGCTGATGCTCGAGAATCTTCGCGAGTTCGCCGAGGAAATACTCCCGGTTGGGCAACGCCGTCACTTCGTCGACGTAAGCCAGCTTCTGCAGCCGCGTGAGCGCGTGCTTGGATTGCGAGGTATCCCGGGCTACCAGCAGGACGCGGTCGCGTCCCTGGGCGATGTACGTAAATTCGGTAGTGCTGCCTGAATCCGCGAGGTTTAGCTCTTCATTGAAGAGCCGGCGATTGCGCAGTGCGCGCCGCAGGTTTTCGCGAATGCGATTGCAGACTTCCGGAAGCCAGATCGTATCGATCGATACGTTCGGTTCGACGTCAAAGGACGCGTGCAGGACCGTGCAAACGGATCCATCGCCGGACAGCACGATGGCCAGTTCCTTGTTCGGGAGCGACTGTGTGTCTGAAGCTGTCCGCCGAATTGTTGCGAATAGGTTTGCCATCCGTGACTCGTGTTGCGCTGCCTGGTCCTATGTTGTGCACTTCCCTGGTTTCGGCAGGAATTATGTACCCATTCATAACGAGGAGACATAAGCAAAGTCCCGAAATGAGACGGAGGTCAAGAAAAGCGGCGGAAAAACGGCCGTGGGGTTACAAATACGGCGGCTAGTGGTCGGCGCAACCGTCGACATCGACCTCAACCGTCGAGTGCCCGATACCGTATTCCTGCTCCACGAAGGTCTTTACAGCGCGCACGACCCCCGACTGGCTCGCCACATCGTCGGCCAGCGTGACGTGCATGGTCAGCATGAGCTGTTGCGGCGTCAGGCCCCACACATGAACGTGGTGGATACCGGAGACGCCGGGGACATTGGCGACGACGCGGGACTGCATGTCCGCAACGTCCAGCCAGTCTGGTGCACCCTCGAGCAGGACATGTGCGCTGCGTTTCACGAGCGACCAGGCACTGCGCAGGATGAGCATGGCAACAGCGATCGACAGAATCGGGTCAATCGGCGTCCAGCCCGCGTAGATGATGACGACAGCGGCCACGATCGCCGCCACCGACCCCAGCAGATCGCCGGCGACGTGCAGCGCGGCGCCACGAATGTTGAGGTTTTCCTGATCGCCCGTGTGCAGCACTGCAAACGCAATGATATTCACGAGCAGTCCTGCGGCAGCGACAACCAGCATCGTCTCGCCGAGGATTTCGCGAGGTGACAGGAAGCGTTCGACCGCCTCGAAGAGGATCCAGCCA
>Ga0224496_10001544_pt1 | contig 14257 bp, 9 predicted proteins | sample SF_Jul11_sed_USG_2_FD_168127 | JGI IMG/M metagenome (GOLD analysis project Ga0224496, IMG submission 168127) | Sediment microbial communities from San Francisco Bay, California, United States - SF_Jul11_sed_USGS_8_1 | ecosystem: Environmental > Aquatic > Marine > Sediment | place: USA...
CCACGACAACCGGCGACGACCTTCGTCAAGCCATTCAGGAACTGGGTGAAGCGGCCTGGCAGGTGAGAAAAACGAGCTGTCGCCCTCTCCATCACAGCTTTGTCTCCTCCATGCGCAAACACCCCTTCCGCTTTGTGTTTGGCGATGCCACGAAACCTCATGTTTCCTGTGCTCAAGCGCTCATCGGAGCTATCGCCTTAGCAAGGGCGTTGCGATCACATTGGAACGGACAACATACAGTCGGACTGCTCTTGCCACCAAGCGTGGGTGGCGCACTCGCGAATATTGCGGCCACACTTTCTGGCCGTACCACCGTCAATTTGAATTATACGGCTGGAATAACAGGACTGGAGTCAGCCTCAAAACAAGCCGGCTTAGTGACCGTCTTGACCAATCGAGTCTTCTTGGAAAAAGCCAAAGTCGAGCTACCAGCCAACCTCATGCCCATCTGGATTGAAGACGTACGAAAAACGATTGACGCACGCGCAAAATTCACAGCCCTTGTGCTTGCGTTGCTTGCTCCCATCCGCCTGCTCGAACGCACCTGCGGCGCCATTACCCATCCCACCATCGAAGATATAGCGACGATTATTTTCAGTAGTGGTAGCACCGGAGACCCCAAAGGGGTGATGCTGAGCCATTTCAATCTGGACTCCAACGTAGAAGGTGTCGCCCAACTGCTACACGTGGATAAGCATGACCGGGTGCTGGGCATTTTGCCGTTTTTCCATTCTTTTGGATATTTAGCCACCTTATGGTTTCCATCGATTCACGGAGCAGGAGTGATCTATCATCCGTCTCCGTTGGATGCTACGGCTATAGGCAATCTCATTCATCGCCACAAAGCCACAGTGCTCTTGGCGACCCCGACGTTTTTACAACTCTACGTGAGACGATGTACCCCGGAACAATTCGGCTCACTTCGCATTGTCCTCACCGGTGCAGAAAAATTATCAGATAGGCTCCACACAGCCTTTGAAGAACGCTTTGGCATTCGTCCCATCGAAGGCTACGGCGTCACGGAATGTGCCCCCGTGATTGCGGTCAATTGTCCAGATTTTCGTGCGGCAGGGTTTTTTCAGCCAGCCTCACGACAAGGAACGGTCGGGAAACCTCTCCCTGGCATCTCACTTCGGATTGTCGATCCAGACACCTATGAACGACTGCCGGTTGGCACACCGGGCATGCTGCTGGTGAAAGGCCCGAACGTTATGAATGGCTATTTAGGTCGTGAAGATTTAACAGCACAAGCCATGCGCGAAGGATGGTACATCACGGGAGACATTGCCAAACTTGATGAAGACGGATTTTTAACGATTACCGACCGGCTGTCACGATTTTCAAAAATTGGCGGAGAAATGATCCCTCACGGACAGGTTGAAGAAGCCTTGCACGAGGCGATTCACGCTGAGGGCATGATGCTCGCCGTCACGGCTATTCCCGATGAACGCAAAGGGGAACAACTCGTCGTTCTACATGTGCTCGAAGAATCCATGATCCCCGAGTTACTCGACACCGTGGCGGCCAGCGGCCTCCCTAATCTCTTTATTCCCAAACGCGACAACTTCATCAAAGTCGACCAACTCCCGGTCTTAGGCAGTGGGAAATTGGATTTACGTGCTCTCAAACGCATCGCTCTTGAACGCTATACCAAGCCGCAAGTATCGCCATAGAACGCCATGAAGATGTCCTCTAAAGAAACCGCTTGAACACGATGTCCCTGACGGACGTTCCGAAAAATTCCTTAATCGATTGCCATGTCCATCTGGCCGCGTTGCCAGAAGGCAACAATGGCTGCCTGATTTCTTCTTCTATGCTCAAAAGTCCACTTTTCCGTTTCTTATTATGGAAACACCGGCTTTCGCCCAAGGACCCGGGCGCGGCTAACCGAAAGTATATTCAAGATTTATTAGGGGAATTACGCGCCTCACGCCATGTCCAGCTAGCTGTTCTGCTCGGCATGGATGGCGTCTACACCAACGAAGGCCGCATCAATCACCAAGCCACGGAATTCCTCATCAGCAATGACTATGTCCTTCAGCAAGCCAAAGACTATCCCAACGAATTTCTCGCTGGGGTATCGATCAACCCACAACGAATTGACGCGATTGAGGAACTTCATCGCTGTGCCGAAGCCGGAGCCGTCCTGGTGAAGGTGCTACCCAATTCACAACAATTCGATCCCGGCCATTCCCGTTACCAAAAGTTTTATCGAGCACTGGCCAAGCTGGGCCTCCCCCTGCTCAGTCATGTGGGGTATGAATTCAGCCTGATGGGCAAAGACCAATCCGTGGGTGACCCAAACCGTCTCCGCACAGCCTTAGAGGAAGGCACCACCGTCATCGCAGCCCATGCCTGTAGTTACGGACTCATGATGTATGAAAAGTTTTACCCCACGTTGCTAGAGTTTGTGAATCTTTACCCCAACTTCTATGCGGATATTTCGGCCCTTACTCTTCCCAACCGACTGGGCATGTTGCTCAAGCTTCGGCATCATCCAGAAATTTTTGATCGCCTGATTTTTGGGACGGATTATCCCCTTTCAGTCTTTCATCTGCCCATGTGGGGGTTGACCAGTCTCTCTGCCATTCGCCAAATGATGCGCACCACCAACCGCTTCGACCGGCAATACCTAGTCTGTCAAAACTTGGACTTGGGCTTCGGTTCGCTTCAGGCTATCGTCAAATCAACTCATCCCAATCTTCCATCAGCTCCCCTTCCCTCTCCTCACGCCTAACGCCTAACGCCTTTTTCCATTCCCTCTTTATTCCGTAAAGATCTCCTTACAAATATCCGAATACACCTATCAAGAGTGGCTCGAGATCATCCCAGAGGGACGAAGTGCCCATTGCCTGTGGATTGAATATCCTATTATCCATCAAGCCCATGTTTTCATAAGGAGAATCTATTCCATGAGCCGTATACTCATTACCGATGATTCATTACTCCAACGCAAAACCCTTTCTGCCATCGTCACCGATGTCGGACATGAAGTGGACACAGCCTGCAACGGACAAGAAGCGCTGGAAAAAATCCGGACCAACCCGCCCGATTGCATGCTGTTGGACATGCTCATGCCCATCATGGATGGAGTCCAAGTTCTCGAGCAGCTGGAATCTCAAGGCGTGAAAATACCGGTCATTGTTCTGACCGCCGATGTACAGGAATGGTTGAAGGACCGATGTCTGGAATTAGGCGTCAAGACATTCTTAAACAAACCCGTGAAACAAGACCAATTGCGACAAGCCCTAGAAAACATTTTCTCTGCCTCGGTACCCACGGAGGCCCCGTGCTAATAAGTGGCTTGCAGGTTGAGACCCCCAAAAGGGTCTTCAGGAAGGTGGACATCGCGACCGATTTCAAAACATTCACGTATACCCAAAAGGCCTCTTGTTGAAAATCCAACTGACATCAAAAAAGGAGCATGACCCCTGATGAGCCGAATTCTCATTACCGATGATTCATCATCTCAACGCATCATCCTATCCGGCATCCTCGAAAAATTAGGACATGAAGTGGATACCGCCATAAATGGACAAGAAGCGCTGGAAAAAATCCGGACCAACCCGCTCGATTGCATGCTGTTGGACAACCTCATGCCGGTCATGGATGGTCTCCAAACACTTGAAGCATTAAAGGCCAGAAACATCACTGTGCCCATCATCATGCTCACGGCTGACATCCAGGAATGGCTGAAAACCCGATGCCTCGAACTCGGTGCCTCGAATTTTTTGAACAAGCCGATCAAACAGGCCCAATTACAGGAAGCGTTACAAAAGATTCTCCTTACGCCACAAACCAAGGAGGTCCTATGTACATAAGTCCCGAGCAACTGGATACCCTACAAGAATTGCTGAACATCAGCGTGGGACGAGCAGCTGGGTCTCTTAATCAAATGCTGGAAAAGCCGATCCGTTTGCATATCCCTTTTATTCAACTAGGGAAAATGGAGGAGCTTTCTCAAGAAGTCCAGAAAATGAAGGACGCCACATTGTCTTCCGTGCAGTTACCCTTTAAAGGGACATTTTCGGGAGCCTCCTGCCTACTCTTTCCTACCGAGAGCGCGAAAGCATTAGTCATCGCCTTAACCGGAGAATCAGAAGACCCTGACACCATGGATTCCCTGCGTGAAGCCACACTCACCGAAATTGGCAACATTGTGCTCAACGCCGTCATGGGCTCATTCGCCAACATCCTCAAACATCAACTCATTTATTCCGTGCCGTTTTATCAAGAAACCTCCATACAAAAATTACTACAACCCACACCATCTGATTCTTCCGAAATGATTCTTTGGGCTCAAACGCAATTTACCATTGAAGAATACGATCTGACCGGGGACATTATGCTCATGTTCGGAGTTCCTGACTTGGGACTCCTCGTGAACGCCGTCAGCGAAACCCTGCTTTTTTCTACCAGGCCACATGCCTCAACTTGATACCTCCCTCAACCTTGAAATCCTTGACCATCTTCCCCAAGGCGTGTTCATCATGCGTCGGGATGGAATCATTGTTTTTTGGAACCATTGCCTAGAAAATTGGACGGGCATTCTCAAATCCACCATCGTTGGGAGTTCCATTGAGACTCATTTTTCTCATTTAAGTGCCCCCAAATATACCTCACGCTTTGAGCCATTGTTTGAAGGTGGTCCACCAGCCACCTTCGCTTCGCAGTTTCATCCGCAATTTCTGCCGTGCACCCTTCCCAATGGCCAACCACGAATTCAGCAAACCACGGCCAAAGCCATATGGGACGATCCCGCCCACGAATGGCAGGCCTTGGTCATCATTCAAGACATCTCCGCCCTACATCGGCAAGTCGCTGAATCCCAACGCCTCCGGAAACAGGCGCAGGCAGAAATCGTCGAACGACAGAGACACCAACATCTACTTGAGGCCATTCGTCACATTGAATCAACCTTTATTTCAACCCAAAATGCACACCAAACCTTTGATGAGGTCCTCACTCAGTTATTAGCCATATCGGAAAGTGCGTACGGTTTTATTGGAGAGGTGCGATATCAAGATGGAAAGCCCTACCTTAGGGCTCATGCCATCACCAACATTGCTTGGAATGCAGAAACTCGCGCGCTCTATGATCGCAACGCGCCGAATATGGAATTCACCAACCTCAAGACCCTGTTTGGAAAAGTGTTAACGACTGGGGAACATGTGATTTCAAACAACCCTCAAACTGATACCAGAAGTGGCGGACTTCCAGAAGGTCATCCAGCACTGAATGCCTTCCTAGGAATCCCTATTTACCATGGGGGGCAGTTTCTGGGGATGGCCGGCCTGGGCAACCGAGAACAAGGGTACGATTCCCAACTTGTGGAATATCTCCAACCTCTTCTCGCCTCTTGTGGAAAAATTCTTCATGCCTTCCGTAACGAACAAGAACGTCAGGCGGTACAAATTGCTCTGCACGAAAGTGAAGAACGCCTTACCCTAGCCACGGCATCTACAGGAATGGGGATCTGGGATTGGGATATCATCAACAACGTTCTGACATGGGATGCCACAATGTTTGCCCTATATGGAGTTGAACCTGACCAATTTAGCGGGGCCTATGACGCATGGTCCAAGGGAGTCCACCCTGATGACCGTAAAGATGCTGAACATGCGCTCCAATTCGCCCTTGAAGGGAAGAAAGAATTCGATACTGAATTTCGGGTGGTTTGGGATGATCAATCTGTTCATCACATTGCGGCCCGGGGAATTGTTCAACGAGACGAGAAGGGAAAATCCGTTCGTATGATCGGGGTGAATTGGGATATTACAACCCAAAATGATGCAAAGGAGGCCCAAGCCCATCTTCAAAGTGCAATTGATCAAGGTGTGGAAGGCCTCGCCCTGCTTGATCAAAACGGAAGATATACCTACATCAATCGTGCTCATGCAGCCATGTACGGCTACACCGTAGATGAACTGATGGGCCAAACTTGGAAAATTCTCTATTCCAAAGATCAGTTAGCGTACATCGATGAAAGTTGCCTGCTTCATCTTCGTGATTCTGGGACATGGCAAGGGGAACTTGTGGGCCTGCGCAAGGACGGAACCAGCTTCCCTGTTGAAATTTCCCTGTCCCTTCTCCTCAATAAGGATCAAACATCAGCTGGCCTGGTGGGCACCTGTCGAGATATCACAGAACGGAAACGAGCTGAAGAACGATTTCGTTTGGTCGTGGAAACCACGCCCAATGGCATGATTATGATAGACACCTCCGGCAAAATTGTCCTGGTCAACCAGCTCACCGAATCATTATTCGGATTTTCACGAGCCGAACTGATTGGCCAACCAATTGAAGTTTTGATTCCACCGCGCTTCAGAACAGATCACCCTCATCATCGATCTGATTATGTGCACGCGGCGAATCCTGATCCCGTCATGGGGAAGGGTCGTGAACTTTGGGGGCTACATAAAGATGGGCATGAAATTCCCATTGAGGTGGGGCTGAATCCCATTGAAACGCAGGAAGGGCGTTTTATTTTATCCTCGATTGTCGACATTACCCAACGCAAGGCAGCCGAAAAACAAATACTCAAAAACTCTCAGGACCTTGAAGAGAAAAACAAAGAACTCGTCCTCGCCCGTGACCAGGCACTCGCGGCCGCGCAGTCTAAAAGCCAATTTTTGGCTACCATGAGTCATGAAATTCGAACCCCGTTGAATGGGGTCATTGGCATGACCGACCTACTCATGGGCACTGGATTAAATGTCGATCAGCATGAGATGGTGGAAACGGTGAAACATTCTGGAGAATTTCTTCTCACTCTCATTAACGATATATTGGATTTCTCAAAAATCGATGCCGGCAAATTGGACTTGGAACTCATCGACTTTGATTTACGGACGGCGGTAGATGAAGTCTTAGACATCCTTGTGGAACGAGCCAGTCAGAAAAATCTTGAATTGATTGGCTTAATCTATGCCACAACCCCCCTCCAATTACGAGGTGATCCGGGAAGAATCAGGCAGATTCTTTTTAATCTCATCGGGAACGCGATTAAATTTACCCAAGAAGGAGAAATTGTGGTTGATGTCTCGGTCGTGAAGTCGGACACCGACACCACCACCCTTCGATTTGCGGTCACGGACACGGGCATTGGCATTACCCCTGAAACTCAGCAGAAGCTCTTTGAATCATTTACACAGGCGGATAGCTCAACGACCAGAAAGTTCGGCGGCACGGGATTAGGATTGGCCATCTGTAAACAATTGGTGACCCTGATGAACGGAGAAATTGGAGTAATCAGTGAACAGGGGGACGGCAGTACCTTTTGGTTTACCATTCCCTTCGCTCACAGCTCCTCCTCGCCGACTCCACTTTCCAATGCCACCCTTCAGGGCCGTCGTCTGTGCATTGTCGAATCCAATGACACGATACGCTTTCTCCTACAGCATTATGCCCAATCGTGGGGAATGGCTTGTGAGGTGGCCCAAAATGGACATGAAGGATTCGCGTTACTTCAGCAACATGCCAAAGGGGAGCAATCTTTCGACATCGCCATTTTGGACCATACTCTCTCAGAAACGATTCAAGAAGATGGACTCTCTTTAGCCAAACGTATCCGACAAAATCCTCAGATTTCCTATATTCCCCTTATTCTCCTCACGGCTTTTGGAAAACGAGGCGAAGGCAAATTAGCTCAACACGCCGGATTCAGTGGCTATCTCACGAAACCTATTCGGCATCAACAATTACAACAGTGCCTGCAAATGATTTTAGGCAACAACCAACAGATTCCCTCATCCACCAGTCATACCTCCACCTTGATCACTCGACATACCGTTGAAGAAGCCCAGGCTCACACACAGGCACACATTCTTCTTGCAGAAGATAATATTGTTAACCAGAAAGTGGCTGTTCGCATGCTTCAAAAAATCGGCTATCGTGTTGACGTGGTGGAAAATGGGCAAGAAGCCGTAAGAGCTGTTAGTCGCACATCCTACGATCTGGTGCTCATGGATTGCCAAATGCCAGAGATGGACGGCTTAGAAGCCACGAGGAAGATTCGTGAAGCGGAAAACGTCAAGCGTAAGGTGTTAGATGTAGGAAATGACGCGAAAGAACCAAACTCGCCTGACGCTTTACGCCTCACGTCTAACCACGTACCCATCATAGCTTTGACAGCCAATGCCTTATATGGAGATCGAGAATCCTGTCTTGAAGCGGGCATGGATGATTTTCTTACCAAACCTGTCAGAATCGAAGAACTAGGAGCAATGATTAGCAAATGGTTGCCCCATCCAGGAGTAGATAATGAGACAGATCATCCCATTACCGAAATATCACGAAAAGACTCCTCCACCTTACCTCCTTGTCTCGATGACACTATCCTAGAAAATCTCAAAAACCTTGGTGGCGAAGACGATCCTGAATTTTTCATCACCGTGATTAATCAATTTCTCTCAGATCTTCCTCGCCATCTCGAGGGCATCAAGCAGGCCATCGAACAACAGGGCGCCGAGAATTTAGTGAAGACAGCTCACGCCTGTAAGGGCTCCTCTCGATCAATCGGAGCCACTTTGTTGGCAGAAACAAGTTATTCCCTAGAATTAATGGCGCGAGAAGGGAGGATGGCAGAAGCGCCCGCCAAGTTTGAACAATGGCTCCAAGAACAAGTCCGAACGATTCACGCACTCCAACAAGAACGAGAGCGACTCACGGTATCTTCTCCGTCAACTCCACTTTCCTAATTAGGCGTTACCCTCAGAAATCTCTTCTTAGCACCTTCACGAAATATTCAATTACCACCCGATTTTTTTCAGCCGCTCCACCGCCTCGGCCAGACGTTCTTTGGTCGTCGTCACCGTCATGCGGATGTACCCTTCCCCTGGGTCGCCAAAGCCGTTTCCTGGCGTGGTGACAATACCCGCTTTCTCAATGATATGCGCGGTAAATGAGGCCGAGGTATAGCCCTTAGGCACGCCGATCCACACGTAAAACGCGGCTGAAGGCGAATCCAGTTCCAATCCCAGGGATTTCAAACCGGGCACCAGCACATCCCGCCGCTCCTGATAAATTTTTCGCAGCCCATCGGTCACGGAGTCATCCAGTTGAAGCGCGGTGATGCCGGCTTCCTGAATGGCCTGGAAGACACCGGAATCAATATTGGTTTTGACTTTTCCCAGCCCAGCGATTACTTCCTTCCGCCCGGCCGCCCACCCAATCCGCCAGCCGGTCATATTGTAGGTTTTGGACAAGGAGTGGAATTCTACTCCCACGTCTTTTGCGCCCTCCACTTCTAAAAAACTAGCCGGCCGCTTTCCGTCATAATAAATTTCTGAATAGGCTGCGTCGTGACAGACGATAATCTGATGTTCCTTCGCAAAGTCCACCACTTTCTTAAAGAATTCCTTGCTGGCCACCACCGAAGTGGGGTTATTAGGCGAATTCAAAAACATCATTTTTGCTTTTTGGGCCACCTCTTTGGGAATCGCGGCGAGATCCGGCAAAAACCCATTCTCCTTGGTCAAGGGCATCAGATAGGACGTCCCACCAGCAAAACTGGTGGCCACCGGATACACGGGATAGCCCGGGCTCGGCACCAACACAATATCGCCTGGATCAATGAAGGCCAGGGGAATATGGCCGATGCCCTCTTTGGATCCGATCAGGGTCACCACTTCAGACTTGGGATCCAGTGTCACCGCAAACCGTCGCCGATACCACTCGGCTACCGCCGTGCGGAAGGACAACATGCCATCGTAGGAAGGATATTGATGATGCTTTGGGTCACCCGCCGCCCGCCGGAGCGATTCGATTATGGGATCAGGAGTGGGCAAATCCGGATCTCCCACGCCAAGGTTGATAATATCCATGCCCCGCTCGATGGCTTTGCGTTTCATCTCATCGATCGCGGCGAACAAATACGGTGGTAACGTGCGGATACGCTCCGCAAACTGAATAGGAAACCCAGCCATGAATGTCTGCTCCTTTTCTGTAAATCTCACGATAAATATTGAGACGCTACCGTACCAAATTTTCAGTTGATTGGGGTACTGTCACCCAACAATTTTCAAACCGCACCGATGGGAAATGATTCGTATAGGGAGAAGGGCAAAACGTTATTGAGCCAAATGCCCAATCAGTCGGTCGGCCAATTGGTGCAACATCGGAAGGTGAGGTTGGGCTTGCGTACAAATTGTTTCAGGAGAAATTCCTCCTTTTTGGACATCGTCCGGACATTCCCGACAGAGGGCCTGCATCCCCGCTTCTTCCATTTCTGGGTGAAACAACAACCCATAGCAGCGTTCTCCCACGCGAAATGCTTGTACGGGAAAATCGGCTGATGCCACTAATGCCGGAATCTCTGGCGGAAGACTGATGCCTTCTCCATGCCATTGAAAGACCTGAAACGTGGACGGCCCATGACTGAAAACCGGATCGACTTGACCTTCATTGGTTACCGTCACGGGAACCATCCCGATTTCAACACTGGGGCCAGGAGCCACAGCACCTCCCACAGCCTTTGCCAACAATTGCGAACCAAAACAGATCCCCAAAATGGGAATGCCTTTAGCTATCGCCTCTTGGAGGAATTCTAGTTCTTCCGCAATCCAGGGATCAGAATCATTGACCGACATCGGCCCGCCCATGATCAACAGAAAATCACCGGGATCGCCAGACACCCCTACGGAAGGAACCAGGATGGTGTTGACCGCATAGCCTCGAACTTCCAGAGCTTGACGAAAGACCCCAGGCCCTTCAAAAGCTACATGCTGAAGACAGGTCGCAATTTTCATGATCTTCCCATTAACAAGCGAAACAACAGGGTTCCCTCGCGGGAAAAATCAAAAATCAGAGAGGGGAGATTGCGGAATGAGGAAGGGAACGAAGGGACAACCGTTCACCATTGAGATTCTAGAAAGTGGGATGGGAACAGACTTACCCTATCAGGACACATGCCCATTGATGGCAAATCCATTGGCGAAAACGGGTTGCTGCCCGTTTTTCTTATTGACACATTCAACTAAATGCCAAAACCGAAGCGGATTCACTTTCTTCTTACTTGCCACCATCAAACTGGTTCCTTCTAACACCGTATGGAGGGCTAAATCTGTTCGAAATCCGATATGCTTGCACATGGGGGAAATAAATTTTTCCACCGCTGCGATGACTTTATTCCCATTACTAAAATGATTCAGCATGACAATCCTGCCTCCTGGCTTACACACCCGAATCATTTCATTGACGACTTTCCGATAATCTGGAACGGCCGTAACGACGTAGGCGGCCATTACAATGTCAAAGGTGTCATCAGGAAGCTGCATATTTCCTGCATCCATTGTCCGAAGGGTGACATGCGATAATTTGAATTCGTCCACTCTCCGGTGGGCGTGCTCTAACATGCCCTCCGAGAGGTCAATCCCCAATACATCGCAATAGGAAGGATACAAGGGCAAAGCCTCGCCGGTTCCGACTCCCACCTCTAAAACCTGGCAACCAGGCTCAATAGACAATCCACGAACGGCAGATTCCCGAGATTGTTTAAAGGCTTTTCCGAACGTATGGTCGTACACCGATGCATAAGCCGTGTAAACCCGTTCTACTTTCTTATTGTCCATACGTCCTCCATAGTGGTGCCTTGCTCATTCCACACCTCTTCGAAGACCATTGCATTGTTACCATGAAATTCGTTGAAACTGGGGATGTTAAACGATGGCGAGAACCCAGATTTTTTTGCCGGCCTGGGGACGGCCCGCCTATCTTTTGACCTAACGGGTCATTAATCTACCGAAGTGGAAAGAGGGAGTCAACTATTCATCGCCACAAGTCTCTAATTTAAAACGCTTTCTTCCTGACAAATGAACCTCATATTGGCTCGAGAACCTGGCTAGCACCAACACGACGCGGCACGATGGCTCAAGGGATTGCAAACGTTCAGAAGCTTCTCTACAATTTCGAAATTATCTTTCATCCGGTACGTGCAATCGCTCTTAAGGAGAACCTACATGGGCATTGGTTCGACATCATTCATTCGTCTCGCATTGTTCCTTTTCGCGATTGTGAGCATGGGCCTCATCACCTTACCCACCGTTTCGCATGGGATTGATTTGTCTTTGAGCATGGAGGAAGCCAATAAATCCCTCGCGGCCGGTCGTCAAACCATGGAAACTGCAGAGTCCGTTGAAGATGTGGCGGCCGTGATGAAGGCCTCGGAGAAGATTGTTCGGGTGGGAGCCGACCCTGAAGTCGACCCCTGCGGAACCCATGCCATCTTGCGCACCCGCCGGTATTGGCTGGAATACTTTGGACGTCGTGAAGCGGCAGAATCGAAACGTCAAAAGCAGGATATCCGCATGCCAGAATCAAAAATCCGAGAAATTTTGGACATGCCCTATCTTGAAGTGGAAGTGCGCCTATGCGGTGAAGAAGAGTTCTTTGCCGAAGGGGCAGAAATCGCCATGCAACAGGGTAATCTCATGGTTCGACCTGTTGATATTGGCCCAGCAGAACGCGGTCGAAAAAACCCTGGACCAACTCCCAGTTTTCGTTCTCGTTTTACTGCACGATTTGCTTATGCAGACTTCGACCCCCAGGCGCCAGGCACATTAGCTATTTTTTTCCCAGACGGGACCTTAATCAATATTCCTGCGGATTTCTCCAAAATTCCCTAATCACCAACGGCAATCCTCGCCCATAGCCTTAGCATCCAATTCACTCTTCACGACAAAGCTCCTCACGGCTCAACTTTGGGGAGCATCGACCATTCCCTCGACTTCCCTCAACGTGTATAAGTGATGATAGAGCCCGCGTTGTTCCAGCAACGCCTCATGCCGGCCTTCTTCGATAATCGTTCCCCTATGAAGCACGAGAATCCGGTCAGCCCGCTGGATGGAGGAAAAACGATGGGCAATCATTAACGTTGTCCGCCCTTTCATGAGCTCGACCAGCGCTCCTTGCACCAACGATTCCGATTGACTATCCAACGCCGAGGTCGCTTCATCAAGAATGAGGATTCGTGGATCCTTCAACAACGCCCGGGCAATGGCCACCCGTTGGCGTTGCCCACCGGATAGGTTTACGCCCTTTTCTCCTAAGACAGTTTGATAACCAGCCGGCAGCATGTGAATAAATTCATGGGCATTGGCGCGTTGACTGGCTTCAAATACTTCCACTTCTGAGGCATCCCAGCGGCCGTATCGAATATTGTCCATGATGGTGCCGCCAAACAGGAAGGTTTCTTGAGGAACCAACGCCAGTTGACCATACAAACTGTCCAATTGAATGGATCTCACGTCGTGGCCATCAATAAGCACCCGCCCCTTCGTGGGATCATAAAAACGGTGAAGCAGATTAATGATCGTGGTCTTCCCGGCCCCTGTCGGCCCCACAAGTGCCACACATTCTCCGGCTTTAATCGAAAAGGAAACGGTGTCCAAGACCGGTGGGCGATCTTCATAGGCAAATTGCACCTCCTCAAACTGGACATCCCCGCGAATCGGCACTAAAGACCGGGAATCGGGACTATCTTGAATATCTAACGGCGTGTCCAAGAGTTCGAACACTCGAGTCATGGCGCCTTGAACTTCTTTGACTTGAGTAAAAATCCGCGCCGCCGATCCGAACGGCCCAATGAGAATTCCTGCAAACAGGACAAAGGCAAAGAGTTCACCAGGAGACAACTGCCCTTCGATGACCTGCTTGCCTCCATACCACAACACACCAATCGCCATCACAAAGGTGAAAAAGGTAATCACTGGTACAAAGACAGCCAACACTGCCGTTCGCTGCATGGTTGTGGCTAAAAGCCCTTCTATGCCCAAACGAAACCTGGCTTCTTCTCGTTGGCCTTGGACAAATGATTTCACCTCCCGAATGCCTGAGACCACTTCTTCAATGAGCGTGGTCACCTGAGCGGTTTGGTCTTGAATTTTCGTGGAAAGCGCTTTTAATCGTTTCCCAAAAATCCGCGCAACCAGTGCTAATAAGGGGAGAAGAATGAGAATCAGCAGACACAAGCGCCAATTCATCACCAAAAGAAACCCCACGCCGCCGATAATGGTGACCAAATGTTTGAGTGCATCGATGGGCGTTTCCGTGAGGAGATTTTGAATGATCCCCACATCGTTCATGAGACGGGAAATCAATTCCCCGGTGCGCCGCTTGGCAAAGAATTTGAGGGATAGCCGATGCAAATGGGAAAACACATGCGTACGAAAATCAGCCATCACATGCTGAGAAGCCAAGGCGGTCATATAACTATGGCCCATCGACAACACACCTTGCCCAACCACTAATCCGATAAACA
>Ga0224496_10001545_pt1 | contig 14250 bp, 11 predicted proteins | sample SF_Jul11_sed_USG_2_FD_168127 | JGI IMG/M metagenome (GOLD analysis project Ga0224496, IMG submission 168127) | Sediment microbial communities from San Francisco Bay, California, United States - SF_Jul11_sed_USGS_8_1 | ecosystem: Environmental > Aquatic > Marine > Sediment | place: USA...
TATTTTTTTAACATTAATAACCTGACTGCTACTGGTTATGCCAGCTGTTGCTGCACGTTGCAGCTGGTATTCTACTATTGAATTCATGCGTTGAATCTGTTGCTGCAGGTTATCTTTTGACTCCGTTTCAGATTGCAGACCCGCTTGCAAAATTGCCAGGGGAGTTTTAAGGCTATGAGCCAGGTCGCCCAGCGCATTGCGATAACGCAGTTTCTGGTCGCGTTCCTGCTGAAGCAGCTGGTTTATGTTACGGGTGAGCTGTTCAATTTCCTGCGGGTATTGCTGTTCTATTTTTTTCTGTTCACCATTTTCAATCAGGTGTAATTCTTTGCCCACTCTACGCAGCGGCAACAGGCCCCAGCGTAAAATTACTGCCTGGCTAATTAATAACAGAGCGGCCATGGCTAATAGCCAGCCCCATAAGGTTGTTCGGTATTTATCTATCTGATGGTTAAATGATTCCAGGTCGGTTGTAATATTGAAGGTCATAGCTACAGGTTTATTATCGGTGATCCATTTAATTCCGTGTGACAGCGAATAAAATTCTTTGTTATTGGCCACTGCTTTTATAAACTGTTTTTCACCACCATTAAGTGCCGTTATTTCAGGTAACACAACGCCTAATATTGAAGAAGATTGCCATAATATTTTACCCTGACCATTGATAATGAAAGCATAAATACCAGAACTTGGAATACCTAACAAGGCATCCAGTTCACTGGACGGCATCGTGAGGCTATCCTCATTAATATCGGCTGCCGCCAGGAGAGCATAGAGCTGACTGGTTAGCTTATCCTTTAACGCGCTTTCCGTACTATCGATAAAAGCTCGATTAAGGGCTGCTGCTGTTAATGTTATAAAAACAATTAGAACGAGGGTAGCACTGACAATAATGCGAAGATTAAGTGACATGAGCAGGCACCTGTTAACTCACCTGTTGTTCACACAAGGTGAAATGGTAACCACGGTTACGCAGAGTTTCAATCGGCTTTAAAGTACCGTCTGGATCAAGTTTCTTACGTAAACGACCGATTAACACTTCAATGACATTACTGTCGGTATCCTGTTCATGTGGATATAAATAATCAGACAGGCGAGACTTGGAAACCGCTTCGTTCGAATGCCTCATCAAATATTCCAGCATGCGATATTCATATGCCGTTACATCAACAAGTTCGTTATGACACAATACCTGTTGCGTATCCAGTTTGAGTGTAACGCAACCACAACTGAGTTCTGTGGTTGCTGAGCCTGTTGCGCGGCGCAGTAACGCCTTGACACGTGCAAGTAATTCTTCCATTTGAAAAGGCTTTACCAGGTAATCATCTGCGCCCGCTTCAAGCCCCTCAACCTTTTCCTGCCAGCGGCTGCGTGCAGTCAGAATCAGCACGGGCAGGGTACTATTGTTTTCCCGAAGTTTTTTAATGATCTCGATGCCGGTCATACCGGGCAGACCTATATCAATAATGGCAGCATCGACAGGATATTCACTGGCAAAGTAATAACCTTCATTCCCATCCCCCGTAGCATCCACGATATAACTTTCGGCCTCAAGTCGTATCTGAATCTTAGAACGTAAGTCTGGTTCGTCTTCGATAATGAGAATACGCATAACAATTCTTAGTTAAGGGTATCGCCTGTGCTGCTATTAACTCGAACAGTACGTACTTCACCCTTATCGCTTAGTATTTTTACATGGTATATGCCATTAACATGTTTTACGGCCAGAACTCTTCCTGAGTATTCCTGTTGTGCAATACTGGCAGCCTGCTGTTTTGAGATACCCGCTGCTTTGTTATGTTTATCTGCCAGGGTCAGTGGTGAGAACAGCAGAAGCAAACTAATCAGTGGAATAGTTAATAATTTCATAATGTAATTTCAATAAACCAGTCACTAAGTAGTTTACCCTGTCATTATTCCTTCGACCAGCCTGATCTCAACACAGCAGGATAATGCCCGTTAATTGCCAATCACGATTTTCATTTCACCTGACTAATCACGAATAACAATATCGAAATTATCCGAGTGTATGCCAAGCATAAATCTTAACTGATTTGTTTGCAGATAATGTTGTAAAAGATAACTATTGCCATAATCTCTAATATAACTATCAACATAGTGCCTGTGTCCGTCATGCCGGTGATTATGTTTTACTCTCCAGTCATGACTATGAGCTATTCTATGCTCTTTACGCTTATGTCGTTTAGCTTCATTATGTCTATAACCTTCATTATGACCATGTCGATGACTGTCAGCATGCCTGTTATCATTCGCTATCCTTTCATGCCTGGTGTCGTTTTGTTGCATACGGTGGTTATTCTCAGCATAAACCAGCCCGGGAGACAGCGTTATAGATGTAGCCACAATTCCCAGAAGGGGTAGCATTTTAAGAGTTGATAAGATATTCATTATTATTCTCCAGTCAGTAAATAAAGTCAGATCTAATCTGATGGTTACAGATTACCGGGTAATAGATGAACGAAAGCTGAACACACGATGTATTAAACATTATCGACTACTACATCATGTAGAAAGATGAGCAAGATACTGGGGTGAAAATTAGGTAGACGATGATAACCAGTCATTATTGCTTCGTGATTTAGAGTGTGTAGTAATATATAATGCTTTTACTTAACACGAAATCTTATTATAATCAATAACTTAGTGATATTAGTTAATTTATATTATTACTATTAAAGTTGTCATCCAAGCCCTTTATATAGATACCAAAAAACAGGGCATGTTTTTTTACATACCCTGTTTAGGCTTGGCAGTCAGTTTACTTAGTTCTGTGTAATGGGTATCAATGAAATCTCTACACGACGATTAGTGGCTCTGCCTGCTTCAGTAGCATTATCAGCAATTGGATTTTTCTCGCCAAAACCAATCACTTCAAGTCGAGCTGAGCTGATTTTACGTGTCTGTAGATAACTGGCAACTGAATGAGCACGTTTTTCAGACAGTGACTGGTTATAGCTATCTGAACCTTTGCTGTCCGTATAACCGGCAACTACGACAATTGTTTTATCAAACTCTTCCAGTACCAGCGCGACTGAGTCAAGAACATTGTAAAAATCTGCCTTGATATCATTACTGTTTGTTGAAAAGGTGATATTACCGGGCATAATCAGGTTAATGTTGTCACCATCACGTTCAACGCTGACGCCTGAACTGCGTAACTGCTTACGTAATTTGGCTTCCTGTGTGTCCATGTAGTATCCCACGCCACCACCAACAATGGCGCCAATGCCAGCATCACGTAGCATGCGCTTTTTACGTTCGCTAGAAGATTTATCTTTATTAGCGATGTATGAAGCAAGCAAAGCCGCACTTGCACCGATACCCGCACCTTTAGAAGTATTACTGGCTTTCTCCTCACCGGTATAGGCATCAAATGTTGTACAACCCGTCATCATAAGGCTAGTTGATAGACCCATCGCTAAAATCAGTTTGTTCATTGTATTTTCCTAAATTATTAATTGAATAGATTCGAACCAGTTATTCGGATAAGGGAAGCCACCTCAGGTTCGTATATGCACATTATATTTAAAATGAACAGGGATTGTAGTGAACCAATTGTGAAAAATTGTAAAATTTATGAGTTGTATATCAATTTTTATCTAGTGAGAAGCAGGTCAGACGAATATAATGTCAAATTATTATAAATCACCTAATTTAACCCAAAAAGGCTAACCATGAAGATTGCCAGAACTGGATTGATTATACTTGCCCTGTTATCAACATCACTTTCAGGCTGTATTACCTCGGGCAGCAATACAAGCATGCAACAAAATAGCGTACTTGTCAGTGAACTAATGGCTATTTGTGGTGCTATTGTGGGTGAACAGGCAGAACAGCGTATTAATCAGGAATGGGCCAAATACCCAGACGCTCAAGCGAACCGGACGATTATCGAGTCCGTTGCAGAGACGTTACTGAATGATCCAGGCGCAACAGCAGAACAACGCACCCGTCAGTATAGACAGTATCTAACCTGTGCAACCGGCGTTCTGGTTACCAAAGGTATTATCAGATAAATAGTATTTAAAGAGTAGGGGCATAATTGTGGGCAGGCAACGTTTAATTACATTATAAAACTGATTATTCATCAAATATAAAACTCCATCTCACCCAGTCTTTATACAAATCATTTGTCAAATTACTTTTCATTTCATATAACCGCCATTCTGGGGGGTTAAGAATTTTAGCTTCCGATATTTGAGGTCAGAGTTTTTACTCTAACCCCAAATATTGATAAGCTGTGATAATCAGTCACCTAAGGTTAGTTATGAAAAAGCGCCTAAGTTTCAGATCGTTAAAACAAAGTTACCTGCAAATCGTATGGTCTACCCCTATGGAGAATTTACCGGTCATAGGAAGTCGATTGATTAATGGTATTCGTATCGCTCATTTAGTCATACGCGATTTAATGGATGGAATGATAACCCTACGGGCTATGGGGCTGGTATATACCACGATACTTTCTCTGGTACCCTTAATCGCAGTCAGCTTTTCTGTTTTAAAGGGATTTGGTGTGCACAATCAGATAGAACCAATGCTGTTGAGTCTGTTTCAACCACTGGGCGAGAAGGGTGCAGAAGTAAGCACAAAAATTATTGAGTTTGTTGATAACACAAAAGCCGGGGTTCTGGGTACATTAGGTCTTGCGTTGTTAATGTATACGGTTGTATCGCTGTTACAAAAAATTGAACGGGCATTTAATTATACCTGGCGGGTTACACAGCATCGCCCCATTAGCCAGCGATTTAGTGATTATCTTACCGTTATTCTTATTGGGCCTGTGCTTTTATTTTCGGCTCTTGGTGTTACTGCCTCTGTATCCAATATTACACTAATACAGGAAGTACTGGATATAAAGTCTGTAGGAATTATAGTTACTCTTCTGGGGTATTTAGTCCCATATCTTCTGGTTATAAGTGCTTTTACTTTTATTTATATTTTTGTGCCTAATACAAAAGTAAAAATAAAATCTGCGTTGACAGGTGCCATTGTCGCAGGAATTTTATGGGAAACAGCAAGCTGGTTATTTTCTGAATTTGTGGTGAGTTCAGCTAATTACGCAGCTATCTATTCAGCATTTGCAACATTAGTTATTTTCATTATCTGGCTTCATATTAATTGGCTGATATTATTAATTGGTTGCAGTATTGCCTTTTACCACCAGCAACCCGCTCATCGCCACCTTGGATCACGCATTATAAGACTCAGTAATCGTTTACGGGAAGTTCTGGCTTTAAATATCATGATGTTAATTGGCAGGCATTTTCTTTCTGAGAAACCCGCATGGACTATAGAGGCCCTCGCCAGTCATATGAATATTAGTATAGAAATTTGTACTCTTTTGATTCACAGGCTGGTTAAAACAGGCTTAATCGTTGAAACCGCTGGTCCACCTGAAACATACTTACCAGCATGTGATCTGGAAAAGCTCTCAATAAATAAAATTATAAGGTCTATTCGCGAATACGATGAAAACTCAACTCTTTCATTTGAAACCATTACTATACAACCAGAAGTAATTAATATTCACACAGAAATAAAAATAGCCATTGAGAAAGCACTAGAAGGGAAAACACTCAGGGATCTATTATCTGAATCAGATGGAAAAATTTAAAAAAGACACAATATAAAATACTGTACAGAAATTATTATTGTATCTTTATCTCCAGTGGTCTCTCAAATCTGATACTTAATGATTAATAAATCTATTAACAGTCAAAAAGTGAATATTTCACAACAGCAACTATTAATATCTACTACTGATTTATTACACCTGGTCTTATTATGTCGCTAACCAATATCAATATTGGATATCAACTAATAAGGAGATTATAATGAAAAAAAATATATTAATAATTACATTAAGTATCACAGTTGCAGGCCCTGTTTTTGCAAATTGCCCATCAAATCTGGAAGCTGACAAATTAATTGAATGCATTACTATCGAAGGCTCAGATTCAAACTATCAGAATTGGGAAAAATCTTATGCCATCACGGCTGACACCAGTCTAACAGACAATACAGATGTGACTGTAATTATGCCAGCTACGAACTCTGCCCATTAACAGGCAAGTTTTATTGATCCAGAAAATTCAATGCCCTGCAATTGTGCAGGGCTAATTAATCATCTAAATGATATTCTTTATACTGATAGATCGCCAAGAGAATCTATCTGAAAGTAACTATATAATTTTTAAATCTCAATGCCATATTTCTGAATCCAGCGCCAAAGGGTAGTTCGATTAACTCCCAGCATTCTGGCAGCTTCTGCCTTATTACCATCAACCAGTTTTAATACCGATTCTATTTCACCGGCATGTTTTCTTTCATCATCTTCTGTCAGACTGTTCTGTTTAACAGCATGATGACAATATTCTCGAATATCCTGCGGTAAACTCTCTGACTTAACTTCACCATCAATAGCACAGATCAATCCATGTTCTATGGCATTTTCCAGTTCACGTACATTTCCGGGCCAGGGATAATCCATCATCATACGAGTCGCTTCACTGCTGCAGATAATATTATCCGGATAACCTCTGGCTACCAGACGGCTACAGAAATACTTTGATAATAATGAAATATCACCGGGTCTTTCTCTAAGTGAAGGAATGGTCAAAGGGATAACTGCCAGACGATAAAACAGATCTGCACGGAACTTGCCCTTATCGACCATTTCTCTGAGATTTTTATTAGAAGCTGCGATAATGCGCACATCAACACGCACCGGTTTGTCTGAACCCACCATTTCAAATTCCTGATCCTGAATAGCTTTTAATAGCTTGGCTTGCAGGTGGAGTGGAATTTCTCCCACTTCATCAAGAAACAGGGTGCCCATATTAGCACTTTGAAAACGCCCCAGGCGATCACTGCTGGCTCCGGTAAATGCGCCCTTAACATGCCCAAACAGTTCAGATTCAATTAATGACTCGGGTATCGCTGCACAGTTTACTTCGACAAAGGCTTGCTTGGCTCGACTGCTCTGAGTATGAATCATGCGGCCCAGCTGGGTTTTCCCGGTTCCAGATTCTCCCTGTAAAAGAATAAAAGCATTAGACGGAGCTATCTGATAGATGCGATCAATGATTTCCAGCATCCGGGGATCCTGGGTTGTTAATTGTCTGCCCATGGGATTTAGCACCGCTTCCATATGTCGGGTATCCGTTCTATCCCTGAGCAGTAACAAACGGCTTTTTTTCTGGTTATCCTGACTGGTGATCAGGCGGCTAATAATTTCCACCATTCTATTACAGCCATCGTGTTTGAATTGCTGTTCAAAGCTAATGAAGTTATCACTGGGTTTTCCTGCTGCATCAACTTCACCCGCATCAATCGCGGCACGCAACAGGGCTCTTTGTAAATTAAACTTGCCTATATCATGTAGTTTTCTAATTGGCTTATCGGTATCCAGGCCCAGTAATTTACAAACAGCAGGATTGTGATATAGCACATTGCCCTGAGTATCAGTAACCATGATGCCTTCATCTAGGAATGAAACAATATTTTCTAGCAGTGGGGCAAAATCAAAATCGTGAGATGTCATGCTACAACCTTTAAAAACATAGAAATTTTGTTTTTTTACACTGTTGCATTAATTGCAACGTTGCGCAACATGCATTTATTTAATATCCCACATTTTTTTACAAGTAATCATTGACTTACATATACCATTTCGTCAAAATTTTGTTGCGATATTAAATATTAAAAATATGTAATTCCTATAAAAAACAGCAGCTTATAACTTGGCATAAGATTTGCTGTCCTTATAAGATAAATGATAAAAGAGCGAGGGGATAAAAATGTTTAACGAAGATTGGATGAGTAAATTTCAAAACGCCTGGAACAATGAACCAGGTCTTGCCGATGCACTTCAGCAAATCAATTTTAATTCTGTTATTGCTTATGGTTTTGATAATCAGGATCAACCTGTTGGTGTCATCAAGGTTGAAAATGGTCATGTAGTATCTGCTGGCGCCTATCAGGGTGAAACCGTCAACTGGGATTTACGGGCTTCAAGTGACAACTGGCAAAAATGGGCACAGAAACCACCGGGTATGATGGGACTGGGAATGGCCTATACCACCGGAAAGCTAAAATTTCTGGTCGGTGATTATGGTGCAATGGTAAAAGATCCACGTATGGCAGGGCCATTCATAAAAAGTTTTGCTGTAATGGCAAAAATTTAAACAATTCTGAAAATCGTAACCGTAGTTGATCTAAAAATGAAACAAAAAACGATGGGGCTAATTACATCAAATTTTTTAGATCAACTACATTTTTATGGTTCATCACAATTTAATAACATAATTAATTTGTTATGGATCAAGTTTTCGTCAAGATTTTAGTGGAAATTGTCTTTGGTCAATTTCTACAACTACTGGCTAAGTGTATATCTGTGTTAAAACTCAAATAAACACAGCAATAAAAAAAAGATGTAATAACAATGTGTGGGTTTTTAGTCTTTTAAGCAAAGCTTCAAAAATAGTAGTCGTTAAAATCGTGTCGTAGGTCAACATAGTCTTGGGGATGATAGTTATGTTTAGTAACCTGTGGTTGATTAGTAAATCTCTATCTAACAAATCCCATTCTGTTAGTGCTTTACTAGCAATATGTTTTATTCTGCCATCTCAACTTCATGCAGAATCATCCTATTACAAATCAGAGAATAAAAATTCATCGGATTTTTCATCGGGCACTGTTTATTACCCTCCTGTAAATCATAAGGATAAGAATCACTCTTCAATTATTACTGTCACTAATGCAAAGACAGGTGCCCATGTGGTACTGGGTGGTACAGTAACGCCTTATAGAGAAGTAACTTTAACGGCTCAAACATCCGGTCGAATCGAATTTATCGCCGGCACAGAGGGTGACTGGTTTGATGAAGGCCAGATACTGGTCGCCATTGATGATGATGATGTACTGGCACAACGGCGCCAGGCAATGGCAGATCTTTATGGCCAATCATCATCACTAAATAATGCACGCGCACAATATTCCAGAGAATTCTGGGCACCTCAGGCCTTTGATAAACATCAACAGACAGCTCCCAGCATGGGTTATTTCCCATCCATGTTCGAACGTTTTATGGGATTTGGTGGTAATCAGTCTTCTGGCCCATTTAATGGTTATGGCATAAACCCATGGGTTGTGCGTGATGTTGATTTATATTCACAGGGAACACACGTTAGTCAGGCACAAAGTGGAATCTATAGTGCACGTTCACGAGTTGACGAAATCGATGCACGTTTACGTGATACTCGCGCAATTTCGCCTTTTGAAGGCGTAATCGTCAAAAAGCTTGCTGAAATGGGTGACACTGTTCAACCAGGACAGTCCTTACTACAGTTTGCCGATACCCGCTATTTACAATTAAAGGTTGATGTACCCGCGCGTCTGGTTTCAGCTCTCAGTAAAGATATGATCGTACCGGCCAAGCTCGATGTCGGTGATACATATATTGATGTACGCGTTGCTCAAATTTTTCCTACAGCAGACACACAACGACATACTGTCATTGTGAAATTTGATTTACCGGCAGGCGTACCCGGTGGCCCCGGTATGTATGCAGAAGTCATGATCCCTGATGTTAATACTCCAATTAAGGATATGCCGATTATTCCTTCGTCGGCTATCGTGCGTCGTGGCAGTTTGCCTGCCGTATTTGTGCTTAATCGTGATAACCGTGCAGAAATGCGTCTGATTCGACTAGGTGATGAAGTTGATCATGAAAATGTTGCCGTGTTATCAGGTATTCATCCCGGCGAACAGATTTTCGCATCACCACCACCGGGCATTAAATCAGGCTGGTCGCCAGATTATTTAAAGCGGTAATTACAACAGTCAAAAATATATTTTTTAAATCAGGCTGCAAAAATGACAAATGAAACAAATGTAAAAAGAATACCGGACGATGACGATATGCAACTGGATGAGAATAATCTGGGCATTGCAGGACGCATTACCCGTCAGTTCATTAATTCACCGGTAACACCTTTGTTGATGTTTGCATTTCTTGGCATCGGTATGCTCGGCCTGATGTTTACACCACGTCAGGAAGACCCTCAAATTTCTGTACCCATGGTTGATATTTTTTTCCAGTATCCTGGTGCATCAGCTGAACAGGTAGCCAGTCTGGCTGTTAATCCACTGGAACGTATGATTAGTGAAGTGCCCGGCATACGACACGTTTATTCAGCAGCTTCACGTGGTCAGGGCATGGTGACAGCTCAATTTATAGTGGGTGAGGATTTTGGCGAATCCATTGTAAAAGTCCATGACAAATTACAGTCTAACATGGATAAAATTCCACCCGGGGTATCCATGCCACTGGTAAAACCTGTGGGTACAGATGATGTGCCTGTGGTCACAGTTACTTTATGGTCAGAAGAACATGGTATTGATGATTCCGTACTGCGAACACTGGCACTGGATGTTTTACAACGGCTTGAAGAAGTACCTAACTCAGGCAAAGGTTTTGTTGTCGGTGGACGCGCAGAACAAATACGTGTCGAAGTGTCACCAGAACGTTTAAGTGGCTTTGGCATCAGTGTCGATGAAGTCGCCAACACTATAAAAACTGCTAACTCTGAAAAATCTGCTGGCCACGTAGAAGGGGACAATAGCAGCTTCCATGTTTATACCGGCGCGTTTTTACGCAATGCACAGGATGTATCAAATCTTGTCGTCGCCATTAGAAATGGATCACCTGTGTATGTACGTGATGTTGCCTGGGTTTATCAGGCTCCGGAAGAAACCAGCAAGATGGTTACCTTTTCTACCGGACCGGCTCATACAGGCTCAACACCAGAAACATATAATTCACCTGCAGTGACCATCGCTGTTGCTAAAAAAATCGGTAGTAATGGCGTTACTGTTGCTAACCAGTTAATTAAAAAGCTGGAGTCATTAAAAGGTCATCTGATTCCAGATAATATTCAGGTCAGCATTACTCGTAACTACGGAAAAACTGCAAATGATAAAGTTAATGAATTATTACTGGCATTGTTTGAAGCAACCGTTGCGGTAAGTATTTTATGTCTCATTGGTCTGGGTATCCGCGCAGCATCCGTTGTTATTTTTGTTATTCCCATTGTTATTTTAATGACTGTATGGTCTGCCTGGGCACTTGATTACACAATTGACCGTGTCAGTCTATTCGCACTGGTATTTACTATTGGTATTCTGGTTGATGATGCCACGGTGGTGGTTGAAAATATTTTCAGACGCTGGTTACAGGCAGGGAAAACGACCACCAATATTGCCATTGATGCTGTTCGTGAAGTTGGCAATCCAACCATACTTGCAACACTGACAATTATATCTGCATTATTAGCCATGGGTTTTGTTAGTGGACTAATGGGACCTTATATGCGTCCTATACCTGTGCTTGGTTCAGCCGCAATGTTTCTTTCATTAATCGCCGCTTTTATTTTTGCCCCCTGGTTTGCTATGCGTGTCCGCCCACAATTAGGTGCGCTTGAGAAAGCGGAAAAACGCGAAGCACAAATCACAGAATGGATAGGCAGATTCTATTATCCCTGGATGAAACCGCTGTGTAAAAACAGATCATTTGGATTTATATTTCTATTTTCGTTAATTGGCGCAACATTACTGGCCTGTTCAATGTTTTACACTAAGGCGGTAACAGTAAAAATGTTGCCCTTTGATAACAAGCCTGAATTCAATGTTGTGGTTAACATGCCCGATGGAACAGCCATGCCTGTTACCGCAAATATCACAACACGACTGGCAGCAAAACTTCGTGAAATACCTGAAGTAACCGCTATTCAAACCTATGTAGGCACCGCCTCACCATTTAATTTTAACGGCATGGTTCGTCATTACTATTTACGCCAGAATCCATGGGAAGCAGATATTCAGGTTATGCTGCTGGATAAAAATGATCGCGAACGTGCAAGCCATGAAATTGCAGTACAGGCACGTGAATTACTAACAGAAATCGCTCAGGAAGCAGGGGCGATCATTCAGATTATTGAAATGCCACCGGGTCCCCCGGTACTACAAACAGTTGTTACTGAGATTTATGGTCCGGATGCCGATACACGTCGACAGGTTGCGCGTGATATGACTGAGATTTTCAAAGATGCTGCCGGTGTTGTCGATGTTGATAATTATATGGCTACACCACATGAACTCTGGCGCTTTGAAGTTGATACTGAAAAAGCGGTACGCCGGGGTATTTCAGTTGACACAATTAATCGTAATTTGTCCATGGTCATGGGTGATTACAAGCTGGGCGATGTAAAAAAAGGCGTAGTACTGGAACCAACCTATATCGTTATTCAGGCACCGATGGGTAGTCGTTCACAAATTAACCGTCTGGGTAATTTACCGATCACAGGGGTGAACGGTGAAAGCGTTCCTCTTGCTGAACTCGGACGTTTTATTAAAGAAACAGAAGATCACATTGTTTATCACAAGGACTTACGTGCAGTTGAGTATGTTACAGGTGAAATGGAAGGTCGACTGGGCGCACCGATTTACGGAATGTTTGCAATTGAAGATATTCTTGAAAATTATGTAACTCCTGATGGCGTTACCATGACCGGCATGCCTATGGGTTTAATTGGACCACCTGCAGATAGTTTCAAGAGTGGTTTTGAATGGACAGGTGAATGGACAGTAACCTATGAAACTTTCAGAGATATGGGTGGTGCATTTATGGCAGCCATGTTGCTGATTTATGGATTAATTGTCTGGGAATTCAAAAACTTTGTGCTTGGTGGTTTAATTATGGCACCAATACCATTAACACTCATTGGAATTATTCCAGGTCACTGGGTAGCCAATGCAGAATTTACCGCCACATCAATGATAGGTTTTATTGCCCTTGCAGGTATTGTTGTTCGCAATTCAATTTTGCTAGTTGAGTTTGTTAAACATGAAGTTGCTGCTGGTATTGATATCAGAGAGGCCGTTATTTCTGCAGGTAAAACACGTATGCGTCCTATTTTAATTACGGCGCTTACGTTAATGGCGGGATCATTCATGATATTGAATGATCTCATCTTCAAAGGTATGGCAGTCAGTTTATTGTTTGGTGCAGGTGTAGCAACTGTATTAACACTGGTTGTTATTCCACTGGGGTGCATTAGTGCCAGTAAGCAATTTTATTTACTGGCAGGTATTGAGCAACCTGAAAAAGCAGAACAACCGGTCGCCAGTACTTATCAATTGCCACTATGGTTAAGAATCTGGAGCAGTGTCATAAATGCAGTAACCTGGACTTATTACATTCTTCGTATGTTTGTCATTATGGTTCGCATGGCCATACAAAATTTACGTTCACGTTTCAGTAGTAGTCCCAGCAATCCCGACCCAGGCAATCCTCCTGCTAACCCCGGCCCAACAGGCGGTGATCCAGGCGGTAACCCTGGAGGCAATCCTTCACCAGCGCCTTCAGGTGGTAGTGGTGGTAATACTGCAGACTCTATACAGGTGCGTGAACCAGTTCAGCATCCAGTTGATTCTGTTAGCACAGAAAATAAATCTGCCAGTTCAGAAAATATAATCAACACTGAAACACACGCACCCGCAGAAGTGGCGAAACCAGTGGCTCGCAAAAAAGTCACACCTGCAAAAAAGAAAGCAGAAAATACTACAAAGGCTGAAAAAACGACTACCCGGAAAAAATCGTCAACTGAAAAAAAACGACGTGGCATCCGGCTTAATCCCGGACTGGAAACAGAATAAATAAAAGTTATAAAGGTACAGATATGAAAACGACAACAATATTACTGTTAACCGCTATTACAACAGCATTATCTCATACAGTTGTTGCTGAAAATGAAAATAGTGCGCCACCCAGCGGCCCGTATAAAGCATCCAATGGCACTGAAGAGATGAATACATCACCGTATTCCAATAACAATGTTCCACCCATGAATTATCCAAACCAATTTGCTATGCAGCCTCAACAAAACAGATTCATGCCCAACTATCCTCAACCAGAAATTCCTGAATGGGTAAAACAACAACAGGCAGAAATGGAAAAGCTGAGACAACAGCAAAATAGTCAATCAGCAGGAAGAACAAATCAACCTTTACCACCAGAAGCACCGGAATGGGTAAAACAACGTCAGGCAGAAATGGAAAAGCTGAGACAACAGCAAAATAGTCAATCAGCAGGAAGAACAAATCAACCTTTACCACCAGAAGCACCGGAATGGGTAAAACAACGTCAGGCAGAAATGGAAAAGCTGAGAC
>Ga0224496_10001546_pt1 | contig 14242 bp, 12 predicted proteins | sample SF_Jul11_sed_USG_2_FD_168127 | JGI IMG/M metagenome (GOLD analysis project Ga0224496, IMG submission 168127) | Sediment microbial communities from San Francisco Bay, California, United States - SF_Jul11_sed_USGS_8_1 | ecosystem: Environmental > Aquatic > Marine > Sediment | place: USA...
CGGCATGCTGCAGCGTTGCGACTGACGCCACCACGCTGGCAGGATCGCCGTTTTGCAACGTGCCGCCTATTTCATCAGCCAGCGTGCCGAGCGTCAGTGCCATCACGCGTCTCCGTACGTGAGCGGTTTGCTACCTGCCGGCCGACAGCTTTTTCAATATCAGGTCGGTGATATCCACGCGTTCGCTGGCAAACATGACGCCCTGCGCCATGATCAGGTCATAGTTTTCTGACCTGGCGAAGTTCTCGATGATCTCGCCGATCTCGATATTAACCTGGCGCAGCATCTCGTTTTTCCTGATATTCAGGTCATCGCGAAATTCATCCTGCGATCGCTTGAGATCGCGGCGCTTGCTGAGAATATCCCGCTCCAGCGAACTGCGTTCGCTATCGCTCATGACGGCGCCGTCTTTCGTCAGTTTCTCTTCCTGTTTGCCCAGTTTGCGTTGCAGGTTAATGAGTTCCTGTTCACGCGATGAAAATTCCGCATCGATCTTGCTCTGGGCCGCCTTGATTTGCGGTGCGCTTTCACTCAGTTTGGCCAGGTCAACGAAGCCGATTTTCATCTCTGCAAAAGCGGCGACAGGCATGACAAACATCGCAGCGACAAGAACCATTCCAACTACAGATTGCATATGCGTTTTCACATCAATTCTCCGAATTTTCCAGATAACTCCGTTTTACATCACAAGCGGATAGACAGGCCATCAGCTCTTACAGGCTTTAATCATATACCCGTTTATACTAACCGGGCCCAGCCGTTCTCAGAAAAAGGTTCCGACCGTGAACTGGAATTTCTGCTCTTCGTCGGTACTCTTCGCATTCAGCGGGAAGCCAAAACTGACCGAGATCGGGCCGAGCGGCGATGCCCAGACACCCGCCAGGCCGGCCGAGTAACGCAGTTCACCCGCATCGAACGTATTTATATCACTGTAGACATTACCGATATCGAGGAAAGCACTCAGGCGTGTCGCGTTGCTTTTCTCCATGAACGGTATCGGGAATATGATTTCGGCATTGAAAACCGTCAGGAACGACCCGCCGATCGCTTCGCCGAATTCATCTGTCGGTCCCAGCGTATTGTCCTCGAAACCACGCACCGAGCGGATACCGCCGGCGAAAAAGTTCTCGAAGAACGGCATTACATCAAAATCACCGTAACCGTCGCCATAGGCCAGTCGCGCCTTCAGACCAAGCGTCAGGTCACTGGTCAGCTGAATAAACTGCTGCTGGTTGTAATCCAGCTTGTAGTACTCGAGCCCCGAACCCGGGATGGTACTTTCCAGGGAAATACCCTGCAGGCTACCCTTGTCCGGAAACAGTGTCTTGTTGCGCGAGTCGCGGCGCCAGCTGGCCGATACGACCAGGTCACCGAAACTGTTGCCATAGTTGTTCTCGAAGTCAGTCACGTAACGCGGCGACAAGGCCGTCGAGGTCAGGTCCAGGCCGCGATAGCCGGCACCGAATCGTATGGTGTCGTACTCGTTGACCGGCACGCCGAAGTTGACATCAAGCCCGCGTGTGTCCGTGTTGTATTCGGACAGGTTGGCCTCGCTGGCGTCGGTCTCGCGGAAGTAGGCACCAAACCCGCGGCTGATACCATCGGTCGTCCAGTACGGGTTGACGTAGGAATAACTGTAAACCGTGTTGACGTTGCTGTTATCGAACGTAAAGCTGACCCGATTGCCACTGCCGAGGAAATTATTTTGCTGTACGCTGGCATTGAACAGCAGACCGGAGCTTTGCGAGAAACCGACGCCGGCCGTCACGCTGCCGGAGGACGTTTCCTTGACCGAGTAATTGACGTCGAGCTGGTCCGTCGTGCCTGGCACTGACGGTGTTTCGACGTTGACGTCCTCGAAATATCCCAGGCGATCAAGTCGTGTCCTGGACCGCTCCACCTTCTCGGCTGAATACCAGCCACCTTCCATCTGGCGCATTTCCCGACGCAGCACCTTGTCAGCAGTGGCGCTATTGCCGGAAAAATTAATGCGTCGAACATAAACGCGTTTGCCCGGGTCTACAAAAAAGCCCAGCGAGACGAGGTTCTCCTCGTCATCGATTTCAGGAACGGTATTGACGTTGGCGAATGCATAGCCCTGGTTGCCCAGCAATGAGCTGATCTTGTCGACGGATTCCGTCACACGCTTGCGTGAAAAAACGTCACCGGGATTGATATCGATCAGTGGATAGATTTCCTCAGGCTCCACTACCAGCTCACCCGACAGGGTCACCACTTTAATCCGGTACTGGTCGCCCTCGGTGATATTGATCGTCAGGTAAATATCTTTCTTGTCCGGCGTAATCGACACCTGCGTGGAGTCGATCTGGAACTTCAGGTAACCACGATCCAGGTACCATGTGCGCAGGACTTCCAGGTCTGCGGACAGCGCCTGCTTGGAATACTGGTCGCGCTTGGTGAAGTTGGAAAAAAACGTCGGCGTGGTCAGGTTGAACTTGTCCAGCAACAGCTCGTCGCTGAATGTGTGGTTGCCGATGATATTGATCTGCTTGATGCGGGCAACACGCCCCTCGGATATATCAATGAGAATACCGACACGATTGCGCTCCAGCGGCGTAATCGTCGTATTAATCCGGACTGCGTATTTACCGCGGCTGAAATACTGGCGCTGCAGTTCCTGCTCTACCTTCTCCAGCAGGGAGCGATCGAACACACGACCTTCGGCAAGCCCGATATCTTTCAGACCTGCCAGCAACTCTTCCGTATCAAGGTCCTGGTTACCTTCCAGCTTGATACTGCTGATAGCGGCACGCTCGCGAACGTACACCACCAGCACATCACCATCACGCTCGAGACGCACATCATCAAAAAAACCGGTCTTGAACAGCGCCCGGATGGCCCTGACACTGGCCCCGGTGTCCAGCACCTGCCCGGTTTTCACCGGCAGGTAGTTGAACACGGTGCCCGCAGATATCCGCTGCAGGCCCTCCACGCGGATATCAGACACCGTAAACGGCTCGAATGCCTGTACCGGGCTGCACAGCAACAAGGCCAGCAACAGGGCTGGAATAATCAATCCATGAGATTTAATACGGTTGTGCATTCTTGTTACTTATTCAACCAGTCGCAATATGTCGTTATAAAAAGCCACTGACATCAGTGTCAGCAGCATCACAATGCCGATTTTCTGTCCAACCAGTTGCGTCGCTTCGGATACCGGGCTGCCCTTTACGAGTTCAACCAGGTAATACAGCAAGTGGCCGCCATCCAGTATCGGTACCGGCAACAGGTTCAGGACACCGAGGCTGACGCTGACGATCCCGAGGAAACCGAGAAACGCTGCCAGACCGATGGTGGCCGACTGGCCCGCGTACTGCGCAATACTGATCGGTCCACTGAGGTTCTCCACGGACGCCTTGCCAGTCACCATCTTCCACAGGGTACGCAGCGTGAGCGTGGTCACTTCCCGTGTCTTGCCAAGTGCCGCGGGAAACGCCCCCAGCAGGCCGTGTCGCACAACGACGCGCATTGTATCACGCTGTTCCTGGTCCGGTAGCTGCACAGATGCACCGATAAACCCGATAGCCTGGCCGGCGTCCATCTTGCGTTCCGGCACGAGTACCAGGTCAATCTCCGCTCCTGCCCGCAGTACCCGCACCGCCAGCTGTTCCCCGGGCCGGTCACGGACATACATGACCCATTCATTCCAGCTGTCAATTAAAGTGTCCCCGGCACCGAGTATGCGGTCGCCACCCAGCAACCCGGCCCGCTCGGCGGCGCCACCCGCCACGATCTCATCGATAACCGGCGGTAACTGCCACAGGCCGATACCGAAATTTTCCAGTACACCGCCCTTCTCCAGCAAAATACCATCACCCAGCTCAGACTGCAGACGCCGCATTTGGCCATCTGCGCCACGTACGGTCAGCGTTATGGACGGCTGCTCATCAAGGCCCACATCAAGCAGCGCCATGACCGTCGATTCCCAGGTAGGCGTCTGTTTCCCGCCAACCGAAATTATTTCATCGCCGCTCAGGATGCCGGCGGCAGCGGCGTACGAGCCGGCCTGCACATCACCCACAACCGGGCGCAGCCCCGGCACACCGGCGACAAACATTGCCCAGTACACAAAAATGGCAAACAGGAAATTAAACAGGGGACCGGCAACCACCACGGCAGCGCGCGTCGATAACGGTTTGCGATTGAATGCACGGTGCAGTTCGCCGGCGTCAACCTCACCCTCGCGCTCGTCGAGCATCTTGACGTAACCACCGAGCGGAATGGCGGCAACGACCAGTTCGGTGCGGTCATCACCGAATGTTCGTGACCACAGCGGTTTACCGAAACCAATCGAGAAACGCAGCACCTTGACGCCCAGGCGCCGGGCGACCCAGTAATGACCAAACTCGTGGACGGTCACCAGCGCACCGATAGCAACCACAAACGCCAGTAACGAAATAAACACGCCGTTCATTGTGCCACTACGACCCGTGTCTGCTGAATAAGTTCGGCGGCCGTGGTACGCGCCACTGCATCGTCATCCAGTATGACCTGCAGTGTGTCAGCCGGATGCACACTGCATTGCCCAAGTGTGTCCTCGATAATCCGGGGGATGGCAGTAAACGGGATGCGCCGGTCGAGGAATGCCGCGACGGCAATTTCGTTCGCCGCATTCAGGATAGCCGGCGCGGTGCCACCGGTTTCAAGCGCTGCCGTTGCCAGCGACAGGCAGGGGAAACGGGTCTCGTCCGGCGCCCCGAATTGCAACAGCCCGTGCTCAAGCAGGTCCAGGCCATCTGCGCCCGAGGTAATACGGTCAGGCCAGCCCAATGCATGACTGATCGGAATTCGCATGTCCGGATTGCCCAGTTGCGCCAGCATGGAGCCGTCGTCGTACTCAACCAGCGAGTGCACCAGCGACTGTGGATGCAATACCACGCGGATACGGTCTGCACCCAGGCCAAACAACCAGCCGGCCTCGATCACTTCCAGCCCCTTGTTCATCATGGTGGCGGAATCCACGGAAATCTTGCGCCCCATGTCCCAGTTCGGGTGCGCGCAGGCCTGCTCCGGCGTGACGCCCTCAAGCTGGTTGAGCGGCAGTGCACGAAACGGCCCGCCGGATGCTGTCAGTACAATCCGGCGTACGCCTGGCGGCGCCACGCCGGCCCGGTAGTTATCCGGCAAACACTGAAAGATCGCATTATGTTCGCTGTCGATCGGCAACAGTGTTGCATGATTGCGTTGCACGGCCTGCATAAACAAGGCACCGGACATTACCAGCGCTTCCTTGTTGGCAAGTAACACATGCTTGCCCGTGTTCGCCGCCGCGAGCGACGGCAACAAGCCGGCCGCACCGACAATGGCGGCCATGACATGGCTAACCTCCGGCAAACCCGCAACGCGGACCAGCGCTGCCTGCCCGGACAGCACTTCCACACCAGGCGCCCGGTCCTTTAATAATGCCTGCAACCGTGTAGCCGCATCCGCATCGCTCATGACGGCGTAGCGCGGCCGGAATTGCTCACATTGCGCTGCCAGTTTTTCCACCCGCGTGTTCGCTGTCAGCGCGACGACGCGATAACGGTCGGGATGTCGCGCAAGGACATCCAGCGTGCTCAAGCCTATAGAACCGGTAGACCCCAGGATTGTAATGCCGGCAGCTGTTGTGGTGGTCGTAGTCACAGCTCCAGCCACCGGTACGCGGCGAGAAACAGCGGTGCCGCTGCAACCAGGCTGTCTATGCGGTCAAAGATACCGCCATGACCCGGAATGATGTTGCCACTGTCCTTTATGCCACCCTGGCGCTTGAGCAGGCTGACCAGCAAATCACCGACGACGGAAAACATCATGGCTACCAGCGCCGCCAGCATGAATTTCACAGTCCACGGGAAACCGGCATCCAGCAACAGCCAGGCGATTGCCCCGGCAAATGCAACACTCGCCAGCAGACCACCGTATACACCCTCCCAGGTTTTGCCGGGGCTGACGACCGGCGCCAGCTTGTGTTTACCCAGGTAGCGTCCGGCAAAATACGCCCCGCTGTCGGCCAGCCAGACCATCACCAGCAGGATGAGCACCAGCCGGGGGCCGTCCTCCGCGGCACCATGCACCAGCGTCAGCGCAGCCCAGGCCGGCACGCACACCAGCACGCCGGCCAGCAACTTGGCAGTAACGCAGGCGGCGTTATTTGCGGCACACAGTTTCGGACGGGTCAGCCAGATCAGCGCGCACAGCCACCAGGCACAGGCAAGCAGCAACAGCGGCATGGCAATGACCTCCAGGCCCAGCCGCAAGGCCGTCCAGAACAGGCCGGCCATAATGACCATATATGCCAGGCGTGCAGTCACCGTTTGCAGTCCGGCAAGCCGCCCCCATTCCCACACACCGGCGAGCAGAATCACGGCGAGCACCAGCATGAATACATCCGTGGACAGGTAAAGAACGCCGTATACAACCAGCGGGATCATGACGATCGCAGATATCAGGCGCGTTCTAAGCACCCGTTAGTTGCTCCACCTGCTCACCGGTACGGCCGAATCGACGCTGGCGATTGGCAAACCAGTCAAGCGCCTTGCCGAATTCCACTTCATCGAATACCGGCCAGAGGATGTCGGTGAAATACAGTTCGGTGTAGGCCAGCTGCCATAACAGGAAATTACTGATACGTCGTTCACCGCCGGTACGGATAAACAGGTCCGGCAATGGCAGGTCGGCAATGCACATTTCCTGCGCAAGACTTTGCTGGGTAATTTCTTCCGCCTGCAATTCACCGGCCTGTACCCGGTCGACGAGTTTCCGGCATGCCTGCGTGATGTCCCACTGCCCGCCATAGTTTGCGGCGATGACCAGCTCAAGCTGGCGGTTGCCAGCGGTTTGTAATTCCGAATCCCTGATCAGCTGCTGCAGGTTGGATGAAAATGCGGAACGGTCACCGATGAAACGCAACCTGACATTATTGCGGTCGAGTGCCGCGACTTCCTTTTTCAGGGTATTGACGAACAGGTCCATGATCTTGCTGACCTCGTCACTCGGCCGGCGCCAGTTTTCACTGCTGAAGGCAAACAGGGTCAGCGCACCGATCCCCTTGTCGATACAGGTCTCGACAGTGCGCCTGACCGACTTGACGCCTTCACGATGACCGATCGCACGCGGCAGCATGCGGGCACGCGCCCAGCGGCCGTTGCCGTCCATAATGATGGCAACATGCCGCGGCTGGCTGCTTGTGTTGCTGTCAGACTGCTTCAAGAAGAGTTACCCGTTAATCTCAAAAACCGTTTACCGGAACCTAGATTTCCATCAACTCCGCTTCCTTGTCGGCCAGCACCTTGTCAACCTCTGCGATCCGCTCATCGGTCAGCTTCTGGACGGTGTCCTGCGCCCTGTGCTCATCGTCTGTTGAAATTTCCTTTTCCTTGACCAGGTCCTTGAAGTCGTTGTTTGCATCGCGCCGGATGTTGCGTATCGCGACCTTGGCTGCCTCGCCATCCTTGCGTACAACCTTGACCAGTTCGCGTCGCGTCTCCTCGGTCAGTGGCGGCATGGGGATCCGGATAACCGTCCCCGCCGTGGCAGGATTCAGGCCCAGGTCCGATTTCATGATCGACTTTTCAATCGGCTGCACCATGGTCTTCTCCCAGGGCGTCACCGACAGGGTGCGCGCATCTTCCACGCCGATGTTGGCCACCTGCGAAATCGGCACTTCCGAGCCGTAGTAATCCACCGTGAGATGATCCAGTAAACTGGGGTGAGCACGACCGGTTCGCACCTTGCCGAGTCCCTGCCTGAGCGAATCGATCGTCTTGCTCATGCGTATACCGGCATCCTTGATAATATCGTCGATCATGTTGCCTGCTTCTCCTTGCTGACCAGGGTTCCGATCGCCTCACCGGCAACGATTCTCTCCAGCTGGCCATGTTCGAATACATTGAAAACCCGCAGCGGCATATTGTGTTCACTGCAAAGCACCAGCGCCGTTGCATCCATGACACCCAGCTTTTTCTGCAGCGCTTCATCGTAACTGATGAAATCAAACAGCGTGGCGTCCGGACTGGTCATGGGGTCCGCCGAGTACACGCCATTGACCTTGGTCGCCTTGAGCATGATATCCGCGCCAATTTCGATAGCGCGCAGGCTGGCCGCGGAGTCGGTTGTAAAGAAGGGGTTGCCGGTACCGGCAGCGAAGATCACGACACGTCCGGCCGCCAGATGCTCGATTGCCTGGCGTGCCGAGTAAGGTTCACAGACCTGCTGCATGGTGAGTGCCGACATGACCCGGCAGTCACTGCCGGCCTGCGTGAGTGCATCCTGCATGGCAAGTGCATTGATGACAGTTGCCAGCATACCCATGTGATCACCGGTCACCCGGTTCATGCCGTCAGAGGCCAGGCCGGCACCACGCAGCAGGTTACCACCGCCAATGACCAGCCCGATCTGTATGCCGCGGGACACCTGCTCGTGAATTTCCGCGGCCAGGCGTCCGGTAACGCCCGGATCGATTCCGTGAGTGCCCTCGCCCATCAGGGCCTCGCCACTCAGCTTCAGCAGTAACCGCCGGTATCCCATATTTAACCCTTAACTATCATGTATATAGGATGTTCTCACACCCCGCCCGGGTGCATTGTCTTACTTTTAATGGCTGATTGCCATAAAAACCGGGGCCGAATATCGGCCCCGTTGTCAGTACGTAAATAAAGCCTTCAATTAGTGTCCGGCAATCAACCGCCCTTCACCTGCGCCATGACTTCATCGGCGAAGTTCTCGCTCTTTTTCTCGATACCCTCGCCCAGTTCAATGCGCTCAAAGCGACTGACGCGGGCATCGGCCTGCTCAAGCAGCTGGCCAACCGTCAGGTCCGGGTTCTTGACGAAAGACTGGCCCAGCAGGGTAATTTCGCCAAGGTACTTGCGAATACGCCCCTCAATCATCTTCTCGATGATGTTGTCAGGCTTGCCGCTTTCACGCGCCTGCGCGGTGAAAATATTGCGCTCGCCTTCGATCAGCTCAGCCGGCACCTCGTCTTCGGACACACAGACGGGGCGCGGATCGTGCGCAGCGATGTGCATGGCGAGGTCCTTGCCGAGGTTCGCATCACCCCCATCAAGTTCGACCAGTACGCCGATACGCACGCCGTGCGCATAGGCGGCCAGCAGACCACTGGTTTCGATGCGCGTAAAGCGTCGCACCGTAATGTTCTCACCAATCGTGGCGATCAGCGCCTTGCGGGTGTCTTCAATCGTGGTCGCATCGCCGTCATTCAACGGCATTGCCATCAGGGCATCGATATCAGCCGGGTTGTCGGCCAGTACACGCTTTGCAATCGAACTGGCAAAGGCCTGGAAGTCGTCTTTCTTGGCAACAAAATCGGTTTCGCAATTGACTTCAACAATTGCCGCGGTCTTGTTGTCATCGCTCATCTCGATAACAACCAGGCCCTCGGCAGCAATACGACTTGCCTTCTTGTCAGCCTTCGCCATGCCGGCCTTGCGCAATGCCTCGATTGCAACATCCATATCGCCATCGGCATCTGTCAGTGCCTTCTTGCACTCCATCATGCCGGAACCGGTACGCTCGCGCAGTTCCTTGACTTGCGCTGCAGTTATAGCCATTTCAGAAATCCTCCAGAATACTTGTCAATACGTTCTTTAGCTGTGCCCGGTTATTCACTGGCGACATCGGCGTCCTGCGTTGCAGCATCCGCTTCAGCGACGACCGCTTCCGGTGCGTCTTTTTTCGCTGCCTTTTTCACGGTCACTTTCTTCGCAACCTTCTTTCTGGGCGCTGCCTTTTTCTTCGGCGCAGGAACGGCACCGTCATTCACCTCGACAAATTCGTCGGCCGAGTCGGCAACGGCATGTGCAACACTCAGTTTGCCGGTGTTGGCCGCATCGGCAGCCGCTTCGACATACAGCTTGATGGCACGGATGGCATCATCATTGCCCGGAATTACGTAATCGATACCTTCGAGCGAGTTATTCGTGTCGACCACACCAATGACAGGAATACCCAGCTTGCGCGCTTCCTTGATAGCGATCTTTTCATAACCGACATCAACGATGAACATGGCATCCGGGATACCGCGCATGTCCTTGATACCACCGAGGCTGCGCTCCAGCTTGTCACGCTCACGTGTCAGCATCAGCGCTTCTTTCTTGCTGATACGATCGAAGGTACCGTCCTCTGACATGGTCTCGAGATCTTTCAGGCGTTTGATCGACTGGCGGACCGTTTTGTAGTTGGTCAGCATGCCGCCGAGCCAGCGGTGGTTCACATAAGGCATGCCACAGCGAATGGCATTTTCCATAACAACGGTCTGTGCTGAACGCTTGGTGCCGACAAACAACACCGTGCCACCATTGGCGACGGTACTGCTCAGGTAGTTCATCGCATCCGAGAACAACGGCATGGTTTTTTCGAGATTGATAATGTGGATCTTGCCACGCTCGCCAAAGATGTACGGGGCCATCTTCGGGTTCCAGTAACGGGTCTGGTGGCCAAAGTGCACACCAGCTTCCAGCATCTGGCGCATTGATACGTCTGACATGTCTGTTTCTCCAATGTCGGGTTGGTCTTCCATGCACCCCATGACAGCAACCTGTTGCGGCCGATTGAACCGGTCGCAAGCCAGGCACCCTGCTGTATGTGCCGGTGCATGTGTGTATTTTTGCCGTGAGGACCGCCGATCGGCCCACTTAACAAGCCCGCCTTTATACCATACACTGCACTTCCCGACAAACGGTAAGACCGCCCCTGGCCGGGACCAACCGTCAGCAGATCAGGACGTTACATGCCCGTTACTATCAAAACACCCGATGAAATCGAGAAAATGCGCGTGGCCGGCCGGCTGGCGGGCGAAGTCCTGCAGATGATCCGGCCGCACGTCGTACCCGGAATCAGCACGGATGAACTGGACCGCATCTGTCACGATTACATCGTCAACGAGCAGCAGGCCATCCCCGCCCCGCTTAATTATCGCGGCTTCCCGAAGTCGATCTGCACCTCGGTCAACCACGTGGTCTGCCACGGCATCCCGGGCAACAAGGTGCTGAAGAAAGGCGACGCCATCAACATCGACATCACCGTCATCAAGGACGGCTTCCACGGAGACACCAGCAAGATGTTTTTCGTCGGCGAGCCCGGTGTTGCCGCCGAACGACTGGCGCGCATCAGTCACGAGTGTATGTGTATCGGCATTGAGCTGGTGAAACCCGGCGTGCGACTCGGCGATATCGGCCATGCGATACAACAGCACGCAGAATCCAACCACTGCTCCGTGGTGCGTGAGTACTGCGGTCACGGTATCGGTCGCGAATTTCACGAGGACCCGCAGGTCCTGCACTACGGCAAGCCGGGCACCGGCATGATCATCGAGGCCGGCATGACATTCACGATCGAGCCGATGGTGAACGCCGGCAAGCGCCACACTCGCCTGTTGCCGGATGGCTGGACCGTGGTCACCAAGGACCACAGCCTGTCGGCGCAATGGGAGCACACCATCCTGGTAACCGCCGAAGGCCATGAAGTCCTGACACGCGTGCCCGGCGACGACATCTGATCAGCTGACGACCATGTCCCGACAGCAGGCAAGCAGTCACAAGCCGGCCAGCTACGCTGACTGGTTCGACCTGGCAGCACTGGCAGAGGAACCGTCCACGGCCAGTGCCATGCTTCGCTCGCTGAAGCAGTGCCTGGCCGACGGCAACCGTGTCGTCGCCGCGCGCTTTGACCAGGGCACGCCGATATACCGCCTGCTGGCGGCACGCTCATGGCTGGTCGATCGCGTATTGCAGTACTGCTGGGCGTACTTCATGGCTAGTGATGCAGATACACCGGCACTGGTGGCCGTCGGTGGTTATGGCCGCAGCGAACTCATGCCGGGCTCGGACATAGACCTGATGCTGCTGATGCCGGACACGGTGACAGCGGACATCAACAGCAAGGCAGAAGCACTACTCACCTTCCTGTGGGATATTCGCCTGGAAGTCGGTCACAGCGTACGCACCATAGCGGACTGCATCGAGCAGTCACTGGCCGACATCACCGTGGTTACCAACCTGATGGAATCGCGCTTACTGGCCGGCTCCAGGGATCTGTACAGTGACATGCAGGCAGCAACAGCGCCGGACAAGCTGTGGAACAGTCGCGAATTCTTCGAGGCCAAGTTAAGCGAACAGCACAAACGCCACCATAAATATCACGATACCGGCTATAACCTCGAACCGAATATAAAGGAAGGACCCGGCGGCCTGCGTGACATACAGATGATCACCTGGGTCACCAAGCGACATTTCGGCACGGCCTCGCTTGAGGAACTGGTGGAACGAGGCTTTCTTACCCAGCCCGAATACCAGACCCTCGTCGAGGGGCGCGACCTGCTGTGGAAAACCCGCTTCGCATTGCATACGCTGACCGGCCGCACGGAAGACCGCCTGCTGTTCGACTACCAGCGAACACTCGCCGAACAGGCCGGTTACCACAACGACGGTGAGACCCTCGGCGTTGAGGCCTTTATGCGTGAGTACTACCGCACCATTATGAAACTCAGCCGCCTGAATGAAATGCTGCTGCAATTATTCCACGAGGAAATCCTGACCCCGGAAGGCCCGGGCGAACCGGTAGTGCTGAACAAGCGCTTCCAGGCACGCAACGGTTACCTGGAAGCCGTCAATGCAGGCATATTCAGCTACAACCCGATGGCGCTGCTGGAAATGTTCCTGGTACTGGCGCAACACCCGGAACTCAAGGGCGTACGCGCTGACACCATACGTGCCATCCGGACACACCGCGACCTGATTGACGATGAATTCCGCAACGACCTGAGGGCACGCAGCCTGTTCATGGAAATAATTCGCCAGCCGCACGGGGTAACACATGAACTGCGGCGCATGAATTCCTACGGCGTACTGGCCGCCTACCTGCCCGCTTTCGGACGTATTGTCGGATTAATGCAGTATGACCTGTTCCACACCTACACGGTTGATGAACACATCCTGAGAGTTGTCCGCAACCTGCGCCGCTTTACTGTCCATGAATTCGCAACCGAGTTCCCTCTCTGCAGCCACGTCATCGGCACCATCCCGAAACCGGAGCTGTTGTATATCGCCGGCCTGTTCCACGATATCGCCAAGGGACGTGGCGGCGATCACTCTGCACTGGGCAAAGTCGACGCGCGCGAATTCTGCGAACGGCATGACCTGAGCGAATACGACACCAACCTCGTTACCTGGCTGGTTGAACAGCACCTGTTGATGTCATCTACTGCCCAGCAACAGGACATTGACGACCCGGTCGTCGTCAACCGCTTTGCCAGGACCGTGAACGACACCATACGCCTGGACTATCTCTACCTGCTCACGGTCGCCGACATCCGCGCCACCAATCCCGCGATGTGGAACAACTGGAAGGACGCACTGCTCAAACAACTTTACTACAATACCCGCCGCGCACTGCAACGCGGCTTGCAGGACCCGCTACAGCGCTCCGAACAGATACAGTCAGTCAAGGCCGCTGCGCTTGATCTGCTCGGTGGAGGTACATACCCCGCAATATGGGAGCAGCTCGAAGACGAATATTTCCTGCGCCACATACCCGCACAAATAGCGGCACACACACGACTGCTGGAGCAGCACGACCGGGACAGCGGCAGCCTGGTCAATGTTGAAGCGGACAGCGAGCGCGGTGGCACCGAAATTTTCATCTATACAAGACCGCAGGAGCGCCTGTTCAGCCGCATCACCTCCGTCATTGAACAGCTGGGACTGAACGTGGTCGACGCCGGCATGGTCACGATGCAGGACCAGAACATCCTCGAGACATTTCATGTGCTGGAAGCGGATGGGCAGCCGGTAACCGGCGATCTCCGCATGAGTGAAATAAATGCCACACTCAAGCACGCTATTGATAACGATGCGGAGCATGACTTGCATGTTTCGCGACGCCTGCCACGCACGCATAAACATTTCCCCATCAAGACGCACATCGCTTTCAGGCAGGACCTGGACGACCAGCGCACGATTATGGAACTGATCACCGCGGACCGCCCCGGCCTGCTGTCACGGGTCGGGCGCGCGTTTGCCGACTGCGGCATCAGGCTGTGGAATGCCAAGATCGCCACGCTGGGTTCGCGCGCCGAGGACTTCTATTACATCACCGACCTCAACAGCAAGCCGCTGACAGAACAAAAACTCGAGTGCCTTGACAAGTCCGTGAGGAAATACCTGGAACAGGAAGACAGCTGATAATCAGCGTTCGGCACGGCCATCTGTTCACGCCGGTTTTTCAT
>Ga0224496_10001548_pt1 | contig 14215 bp, 14 predicted proteins | sample SF_Jul11_sed_USG_2_FD_168127 | JGI IMG/M metagenome (GOLD analysis project Ga0224496, IMG submission 168127) | Sediment microbial communities from San Francisco Bay, California, United States - SF_Jul11_sed_USGS_8_1 | ecosystem: Environmental > Aquatic > Marine > Sediment | place: USA...
GATACGTTTGGTGTAGCTTTCTTCTATCGCTCTGATATATTCTAATTGACCCGCGTCAAGCCCGGTTTCTGATTTGTTTTCATTATGCGAGCTTAAAAGATTGCCATCCTGATCGACAACGGTAACATTCATTACCGGAAGATTGGGTACGCTACTGGAGACCAGGTGTACAATGGCACTAACCTGATCAACACTCATCAACCTGCCAGGCAATAAATTAATTAACACGGAGGCACGTGGTTGCTTTCTTTCTCTGGCGAAAACGGATGGTCTGGATATGGCAAGATGTATGCGAGCGCTTTGTACTGCTGAGATCGATTGAATAGAGCGCGCCAGTTCTCCTTCTAAAGCGCGTTGATAATTAACTTGTTCCAAGAATTGACTGGATCCAAATTTCTGATTCTCCAACAACTCAAAACTGGCTAATCCTCCCTTTGGGAGACCTTGACTGGCAAGCTGGAGGCGGACTTCGTGCACTCGATTGCCGGGGACCATAATGGTACTGCCACCGCGATCAAATTTGTACGGCACATTCATTTGTTGCAGCGCGTTAATAATGGCGCCACCATCCCGATCATCAGATATGTTTGCGTAAAGCACCCGATAATCGGGTGCTTGGCTCCACATCCATGCGCCAGCCAGCAATGCAATAATCGCAGCAGCAGCAAGCATAAACCCGACTTTTTTCTGACTTGACAGTTGGTTAAACTGTTCGAATCGTGTTTTTATTCCTTGTTCATCAGGTACGGTTGCCACTCATGTTTCTCCTGTTTGGAACCATTATTAGTTATCATGTCAAGACTTTCCACGAATGAATTTTCGTGATTATGCGATTCATCATTCGGATAAATGCTGATTTATCATTAGCGTTACAATTCGTTGTTAGTGCATTTTATCGCCTTGCTATCAGCAAAGGGCAGCGTGCTTAAACCCTTCCTAGCTTCGATTGTTAAGATTATCGCGGTAATTGTCGATACTGAATGATTAAACAGAACAGATTTGTCGGCCTTATTTCTGTCATGGATGCCGCTACTGGTAATGCTATGCTGCGTCCTATTGTTATTAATAGTCATTATGACTCGTGCGAAAAAATATCGATCAAGTTGTTATTCCAGCTTCATTGCCAACCGACTATGAGCGTTTGCAAACAGCGTTTGCCGTTTTTAATAAAGCGTCTGAGCAGCTTTCAGGTGTGTATCAAGATTTGCAGCAGCAGGTTGAGCAGTTAACCAGTGAGTTAGCGATCGCTAATGGAGAATTGCAGCGACAACTTGTTGAGAAAGAGGATCTATCCAGCAGGCTAAGCCTGTTATTAACGGCATTGCCTGCTGGTGTCGTAGCACTTGATGCGAAAGGATGTATTGAACAGGTTAACCCAGCAGCTAGTAACATACTCGGTGAGCCATTGGTAGGTCTGCCATGGCAGGAGCGCATTGCTGCGCGTTTACTAGAAACAGCGGTTGCTTATGAATGGAACCTTAAGCCGGAAGACACAAAAAATCATCGACGTCTTCGCATTGAAAGCAGTACGATCGATTCAACCGGAAGGCAAATTTTGCTGGTGCATGATATTACCAAAGCACATGCAATGCAGGAGCAAGTGAAACGCAATCAACGCCTTGCTGCTATGGGAGAAATGGCTGCAAATTTGGCTCATCAGCTGCGTACGCCTTTATCAACAGCGTTATTATATGCCGTACATTTGGGAAATGAAACATTGACAACGCATGAGCGGCAGCAATTTGCGGCGAAAACAGCAGAACGTTTACATCATCTGGAGCGCTTGATTAACGATATGTTGCGTTTTGTTAAAGGTGAAACGTCACAATTGGAAAAAGTTAGCGCTACCGCATTACTAGAAGAATTGCGGCATGTCATTGAACCCCAGATGTCTTATTGTGATCTGCAATTTATCGTGCATGATAACAGTAACGGCGCATATCTGATGGCTGATCGCAAAGCGCTATGTGGGGCATTGATCAATCTTTTGGATAACGCCATGCAGGTATCCAATGCAGGCGATCGTGTTTTATTGGCATGTGGCATTGATAAAGATACGATAATACTGACTGTTAGCGATGATGGCCCGGGCATTGATACAACTTTGCAAGGGCGATTATTTGAGCCTTTTTTTACAACACGTTCTGAGGGTACCGGTCTTGGCCTGTCTATTGCTCGAGGTGTGATTCAGTCTATGGGTGGCAGCATACACGTAAACACTGTTGCAAGTGAGGGCAGCGAATTTTTTATAAAACTACCTAGACATTTTCCTGAGAATGGCAATTGGTGCGGTAACAAACTGACGATTGAAAATATTGGAGAAGCATAAGATGAATACACTGCCTGTTTTGATCGTGGAAGATGATCATGATTTATTGGAAGCAATATGCGCGACTTTAAGGTTGTCAGGCTATACCACGCTTGCTGCAACAGATGGTGAAACTGCACTAGCCTTGTTACAAACGCAGCAGGTTGGAATGGTGATCAGTGATGTGCAAATGCAGCCAATGAATGGACTTGTTTTGTTGCAAGAGATTAAAGCATTTTATCCAGATTTGCCGGTATTGTTGATGACAGCTTATGGTGAAGTTGATAAAGCGGTCACCGCCATGCAAAATGGCGCGTGCGATTATTTATTAAAACCGTTTGATCCGGATAATTTGCTGGTTCATGTTAAACAGCGCCTGCTGCCGGTACCTGATAAAGAAATTGGCATGATCGCGAAGGATCCGCGTTCAATGGCATTGTTGTCGTTAGCCAAGCGTGTTGCAAAATCACAAGCAACGGTTATGCTTACGGGTGGCAGTGGATGCGGTAAAGAAGTGCTGGCTCGTTTCATTCATCAACATTCGTCACGCGCTGCCCAGTCATTTGTCGCAATCAATTGCGCTGCTATTCCAGAGAATTTGCTTGAGGCGACAATGTTTGGTTATGAGAAGGGTGCATTTACAGGTGCCACTCAGGCCCAGCAAGGGAAGTTCGAGCAAGCGGAAGGTGGTACGTTGTTGCTCGATGAGATTTCGGAAATGCCACTGTCGCTGCAGGCAAAATTACTGCGAGTCTTGCAGGAACGGGAAGTTGAACGGGTAGGGGGGAATAAAACGATCAAGCTTGATATTCGATTGATAGCTACCTCTAATCGTGATCTGCCGGCTATGGTTAAAAATGGTGCTTTTCGCGAAGATTTATACTACCGGTTAAATGTGTTTCCTCTGGAAATCCCGCCGCTTAAAGAAAGGCCGATGGATATTGTGCCGTTAGTGGAGCGACTGCTAGAAACTTCTGGCGACAGGTCAACAAAACATCTTCATAAGTTGTCCGAAGCAGCAATCAATCGTTTAAAAACTTATGAGTGGCCTGGGAATATTAGGGAATTGGAAAATGTTATACAACGCGCCATGATATTAGCAACCGGCATCATCGAAGAGGCCCATCTCAATTTGCCAGGAATCAATATTCATCAAGAAATATCAAAAGATGACGATACTTCTTATGATATGAAAACACTGGAAAAAGATCACATCATGAAAACGCTCGCAGCTGTTAACGGCTCCAGGAAACTGGCGGTAAAAAGGCTGGGTATTTCGGAACGTACCTTGCGTTATAAATTACAGCAATATCGATTGGCAGAATGTTAAAGCGGTGAATGTTTAATTTAATAAAAATCGGTATTTATTCAGCACTACTTGGTAGTTTGATAGTTACAAGAATTGTTTAACTTGTATTTGGAAGTTTTTTCGACATTCTTTTAAGAGAGAGCTATGGATAAGTCGGGAATTGAAAGTGTATTAGCGCAAATTCAGGCTGCATCGTCAACGGCTGCAGGCGCTAGAAAATCATTACGACCTGAGGAACAAATTTCTAATGTAGACTTTGGTGAAAAACTTAAGGCAGCAGTAGATCAAGTGAATAGCACCCAGCAGGCTGCAGGTGAGTTAACCAGAACATTCGTTAGTGGTGAAACAGACAAGAATTTACATGAAGTTATGATATCGCTTCAAAAAGCGGATATATCCTTTCAATCCATGATACAGGTCCGTAATAAGTTGGTGACGGCATATCAGGAAATCATGAATATGCAGGTCTGAGAAAAAAAAAGCTACCCACTTTTAGTTCCTTTTTTGCATTTGTTCCAGCTTAACGATGTATCGTTGAATCATCGCAAACATAGGTGCGGGGAGCCTAATGAATTCGCAACCGGCGCGCTTGCAGGCTAGACCATTTCGCAATGTGATTTCATAAGTATTTCTTACCTGGATGTTTGTGATGATGGTGCCAACATTAGGCAGTAATATTTGGCAATTTTCAAAAATAGTGCCAGGATCAAAGCTAACACTTGGATGATGGTCAATCACTGCGATACCACCGCAACTGATATCTAGCAGTGTTACTTCAGCGGTTTTAGATTCATAGTCTATGGGGAGTGGAATCGCACATTTCAATGGATGGACAGTAGGCGTGGAAACTCGAAAAAAATTTCTTCTTTGCATGCGTACCAGAGAATCTGGCAAGTTGACAATAAATGCGTCATTGCCTTCAAAAAGTATTTTTTTTATGTTGTCGCATGAAAATTCCACTTTTATACGATTTTGCGAAGTAACAAAGGTTATTCTTTTTGCGCTGAGTACTTTTTGGTTCAATTTTTCATCAATACCATAATCAACAATCATTTCATCATTCTCTGAATCAATTGCCAGAATTGACGTCAGGATAAATTTATTACCCTGGTCAAAGTAAACGGTAACCAGCGTATTTCTTTGCATAATATCTCGAAGAATCGCTTGGATGTCCGCTTTGGTATGGATGCGAAAATTTTTATCTTTTTCCTGGCGGGCTAATTCAATGGGATCAGTTGGTTTAGGCTCGCTAGTTATTTGGTCAGATTTGAACATTATTTGCTACTCTTCAGTTTTTAAATGGTTTTGCTGTGATGTTTTGGTTAACAGGTATTCCTTCTTTATGCTCCAGTCGATAAAGCCATGCCAGTAGTTCAGCAACCGCTACATAAAGTTGTGGCGGGATACGTTCATCAAGATTTATTTGCGCTAATAGCGCCACTAATTCCGCTGATTCATGAACATACACGCCAGATTCTTTGGCTCTTTTTATTATCTCTTCGGCAATTATTCCGCGCCCCTTGGCAACCACTTGGGGTGCTGCTTGGCTACTACGATAGGCAAGTGCAACGGCTAACTGGGATTTTTCATTCGTTGCCACTAGTATGTATCTCCACTGCTTGAACGCTCAAGCCTGCTGAGGCAATTGCTGTTGCTAATGGCGGCTGATTTTCTTTCAATAACTTGGCCGTTTCCATTGCTGCTGTATGTAGCTTGATATGCATATCGCGGGAATTAAACACAATTTTTGCTGTCACTTCTCCCAGCCTTGGTAACGTCAAACGGAGTTGCATTTGCCATTGGGATGATGGTTCAACAGTTTCTTGCTCATTATCATTGGCCGAGTGTTCAGAAATATCCCATTCCATGAGTTGTTCCGGCCAGATTTCTCCGCGCCAGATCAAATGGCCTGTTTCTAAAGTGGAAAGCTGCTGCTGCACTAACGGCAAGCTTTGTGCGTGAACAGCTGTGTCTGCATTCGATGAAATAGAAGTAGTCATAGTTGCAATCGTTAGTTTGCTCTGCGGCTCTTGTTTCAATTGCGTCAGTGTGTTTCTTCCTGCCACCCATTGCGCTAAATGAGATTCATAGAATAACCCACTTTGCGTTAACGCTTTTTGTAATAAACTGGGTAATTCGGCACTATTTATTGGTGGATTGGCTAGGATGGGTGCCGTATTAGGCAATAGTTTTAGGGGTGTGGGCTGTAGGGTGTCTTGAATCAATGAGCCAAGTAAACGCCCGATGGTGCTAATTATTGGCGGGCTTTTCTCAGTGCTGGAAAGCGTTTCATTTTGTAACAGAAATTTTAATTGTGGTTCCCGCGTAATAAATACCAGTTCAATCTTATTTCCTGGCGGTATATCGTCTGGCAGTTGCATTTGCAGTAATTGCCCGGCAATTAAGACACGCGTGTTGCCGTTGTGTAAACGTGCTTCTACAAGTGCTTGGTATTTTTGTCCCTGTGTAAAATCAGGTGCTGATTGTGGTAGATCAGCGATGGCTGTGACAGGCGTTATGGGCGTAACAGGTCCTACCCGGGATGGTTGTGAGATTGCATCAGTTTTGATATTAGTTGGAATCACAACAATTTATCTCTAAGTTGCTTGTAATGATTCTGGGAGTAATAACGATTTAACTCATCGTTATTTAAACCCGGTAGCTGTGGTTTTATTTATGTTCAGAACCATTACTGCTGATTTGCTGTGGAAAAATGTTTTTTTATCTTTCCAAAATATTTTCGTCAAATAGGACAACTACTGCTTAATTAAAATGATCAAAGAATTACCTTGCTAGTTAATGATATGTATAGGCTAAAAATTCTCATTGGTTTGATAAGCCTGTTGTAAATTACGCTTGTGTCCGACTGTATTTATCATGTTTTGTAAATTTTTCATCCATGGCTCAGTTATTAATCTAATTTTTGCATCATTGGCTAAAACCTGATGAATGATCTTGATTTTTTTCTGCAGTAATTCATCATTGAGCTCATGGTCAGAATTGTTAATGACCAGTTTGCTGGTTAGTTTTCGGCATTCTTTTTCTAACTTGATCAGTTTTTCCCATTCGCTATCTTCTGCTGCGGTCAGCATTTTGTTGGTGATGATCAATATTGCTTCATAAGTGGTGATGATTTGTTTATGATCCATAGTCATTGTATTTGATAAGATTGAGTCGTTTTAGTTGGTGACAGGTTGACCGATTGGGTCAGCTAATTTTTTTTGGCCAATTGTTATCCATGCGCCATGTAATTCGGATAACAGTCCATTAACTTCATTGATAATTTGAACATCATTTTGAAGATTTGCGGTTAACAATCGATTGGTCATATATTCATAAAGACTAAAAAGCTGGTTTGCCATATCGCCGCCTGCACTAACATCCAGACTGGCCTTTAGGCCGTGATCAATTATCATAATGGCTTTTGAAATCATTTCACCTTTAGCTGCAATCTCATTATGTTGAATATGCAGTTTGGCTTTTGCCAGTGCTTGTTGTGCGCCTTCAAACAACATCAGGATGAGTTTGTGAGGGTCGGCTGACTCTACACCGGATTCGACGCCGGTACGCTGGTAGGCAGCTATAGGATTATTGAGTGCGGCAAACATTTTTTCTCCTTGTTTTCCTAGGTGATATCGATGTGCGTCATAATGATAATTACTTATACAAATTATGAATCATTGATTGTTGGTAGATTAGCCAACTGTTGTTGTAAAAAATTACTGGTTTGGGTCATGTTGGCAACCAATGTATCCAATGCGGCAAATTGCGCCCGGAAACGTCGTTCCACGTCATCCAGGCGGCGGTTTAGCGATTCACGTTGTGTGTCGATATCTTCGATGGAAGAATTAATGCCATCAATTCGATTGTCAATCAAGCTGTCGTTATCCAGCAAGTTATCAACCAGTTGATCAAGTTTAACCGCAAATCCGCGTGCATAATCGACAGTACCGCGTGGCCCAGTCGAACCACCAATAATTTGTAGCGTCAGTCCGCTGCTATCGCCGGTACCGGTGAGTGTTTGGCCTGAACCAGTAGCGATGAAACCGCCGCCGATGGTGCCGGCTACATCAATACCCGGAGTTTCAACGGGCGTGCCAAATAAATCTGCGCTTCCGCTCCCACCAGTGATAGACACTGCCGAAGCAGAACCATATTGGTCGGCGGTAATGCTGAGTACGCCTGCTGTTTGGCTAACTGTCACACTGGCATTGACGGAAGAGGTCTCTGCTGCGCCGTTTATTTTCGATTGAATTTCAGCAGCCAGGGAATCAGCAGTATAGCTGCCTGCAGCTAGTGTAATGCTAATACCTGTGTTGCCAATACCCAGGTCGAGGGTATCATTAACACCGGCGTTAATAGTTAACGCAGTGGCATTGCTGCCTGTCACGTTGCCTTGAGTGGCAAGTTGGGTGATATCCAACGTATAAGAACCATTTTTTGTTTCTGGAGCAGCACTAATAAAAGCAACCTCACTGTCGTTTGGTTTGCCAACTGCGGCAAAAAGCGTCGAGATATCCTTGGTGGAATCATTTAAAACTGAATTTAATTTGTCCGTATCCAGACCAAGTGTGCCATCTGCCTGAAAGGTTATGCCAATTTCCGATAATGTGGTTAAACCACCACCGGATGTCGACAGGGCGGTATTAAATGCGCTGCGCAACTGGCTTTGTATTGATCGTAGAGTGGCATCTCCCGTCAATATGGAGGCACGATTATTGGCGGCATCAAATCTTGATAAATTTGTGATTGTTGTACCGAGATTGTTAAAGGCGGTAACAAATGTTTGTATTGCTTCTTGGACGCTGGCAGTATCACGCGCAATTGATAGCGTTTTGTTACTGCCAATATCTGTTTTTAGCAAGTCCAGGGTGACGCCCTCAATGGCATCGCTGATCGTGTTAGATGCTTTGCTGATGGGGATCCCATCGACTATAAGTTCAGCATTTTCTGCTGTTACGGTTTCAGTAAGGTTAGAGACGCCACCCGTTGATGCGTCAAAAGCAAGCCGCGACAGCCCGGTGTTGTCGGTGTTATTTAAATCATCGTCTGTCACGGTAATTTTTATTGCGTTACTTAAACCCGTGTCTTGCGAAGCAATCACTAATCGGTCGCCGTTGCCGTCGTTAATAATACTGGCAGATACGCCAACGTCGGCGTCATTAATCGCATCGCGAACGCCTGCTAGTGATGTTTGCCCAGGTGAAATGGTAATCGATTGGGCGGCTTTTTCCGGGTTGAGGGTAAAGATACCACCATCATAGTTGCCAAATTGGATGGTCAATGCGCCACTACCGATGGTAGCATTAGGTGACGCAAAATTTTCAGATTTAAGCTTTTGTGCTTGTGCGAGTGCTTGCACTTCAACTGAAAAATTGCCCGCAATGGCTGATGATGATGCACTAGCAGTTGCAACGGCATCATCGGAAAAATTTGCCGTTACGGCGTTAAATTTTGCCGGATCGGCAAGTGTCGAAATACTATCTTGAAATGATGATAGTGCACTTTTTAGATTGCCATATGCACTGAGTTGCGCTTGATGTCTTGCTTCTTTACCATTAAGCGCTAACAATGGCTGACGCTCAATCTCCATTAATTGACTGACGATACCGTTAACATCTAGTCCTGAACCGATTCCTGGTGAGGCGAGCATTTTGATATATCCTTGTGCCGTTTCAGAATTAAGCTTGATCGTTAAATAACAAGCCTTGCACTTTATCCAGCGTGCGTGCGATTGATACAGCTTCTTCTGTTGGAATTTGGCGAATCACTTCTTGAGTTTGCGAATCCAACACTTTAATTACGGTGATACCAGTATCTTTATCAATTGAAAAATGCAAGTTCTGTGCCAGTTTTTCCATAGTTTGCTGAATTTCTTCAACCGCTTGTTGTACCTGGTTTTCTGTTGCAACTGCTGGTTGTGCTTCTGGCTGTGGGTTCGATGAAATACGTGATCCTGAATTTGATGCTTGCGGCACTTGCGAACCAGTTGCCAGCGGTAAAGGTCTTAACGAACTATTTGTAGAGGTTAATTGATTGATGGGCATGTCATAGCTCCCTGAAAAGATGATGTCAGCGCGAAGCGGTCTTATTGTCCGCCTCGCGGTGCATCATTGCTTTGTGCTTTCAGCTTATCGTAGTAATGAAAGCACATTATTTGGCAAAGAATTTGCTTGCGCCAGAATCGCAACACCCGCCTGTTGTAAAATCTGGCCACGGGTTAGACTAGCTGTTTCAGCAGCAAAATCAGTGTCCTGAATTCTACTCCTAGACGCAGACAAATTCTCCGAGGTGGTTTGTAAATTGGCAATCGTCGAGGAGAAACGGTTTTGAATCGCACCGAGATCGCCGCGAGAGCTATTAATCTGACTCAAAGCTGCGTCTATTGCCGCAATTGCAGTTTGAGAGCCGTCTGCTGTTGATATGTCCAGTGATGCTACTGCATTAAAAGTGCTTGCATTTGTTGTAAAAATTTCAGCATTGCCGTTAGCTACAGCAATTGTGCCTTCAGCGCTTGACAGGGAAACTGTACCTGTTGCGACGGATGAATCAGTAGTGGATCCTGCTGCACCGCTTAAAGATATTCCACCAAAATCAACGGTTGTAGTAGTGCCAGCGTTGGTAGCAAAATCTTCAAGTGCGATATTTGCACCATCAGCTTGGGTTAGTGTTATCGATGATTTGTCACCCGGTGTCGTAAAAGATGCGGTGACGCCAGTTGCGCCTTGCTGGCCGTTAATTGCGGCAACCACACCGGTCAGGTCATTAACGTCTGAAACACCGGCTGAAACCGCTGTACCGTTTAGACTGAAAGAAATTGAGCCTGCTTCACCAAGATTTGCAAGTGTCGTGGTTGTGGTGGCTTCAGCGGTAACGCCGACTGCAGTACCAGCTGCGTTAATTGCCGTTGCGATGTCTCCAGCGCTGGCACCAGCAGCATAAGTAATGGCTGCAGACGTTCCAAGATTGGTGGTAACAGTAAAGTTATCTCCACCTACAACTGCTGTTACGGCATTGCCGCCGGTAACATCAGCCGCTGCTGCTGTTGCTGTATTCACAATGGTGCCGTCTGTAGTCAGTAGGTTGTTACCGATTGCTGTCGCTCGTGCATCACCAATTGTTGCAATATCGATGGTTTGGTTGGCGTTGGCACCCACTTGAAAACTCTGGTTGACAAAACTACCGTTTAGCAGGTCGGTACCATTAAATTGCGTTTCGCTGGCGACACGGGTGATTTCTGCGGTTAACTGGGTTGCTTCGGCCTGTAATGCTGCACGATCGCTGGCGCTGTTAGTTGCATTGGCTGATTGCACCGCTAGTTCACGAATACGTTGCAAGTTATTACCGATTTCACCGAGTGCGCCTTCCGCTGTTTGTGCTAGTGAAATGCCATCGTTAGCATTACGTGCTGCCTGATTTAGCCCGCGGATTTGTGAAGTCATTCTTTCCGAAATAGCCAGTCCCGCTGCATCATCCTTGGCACTATTGATACGTAAGCCAGAAGATAAACGCTCTAATGACGTATTTAACGAGTTCTGGGAGGTATTAAGATTGCGCTGTGCATTCAGCGATGAAACATTGGTGTTAATAAATTGTGGCATTTGAGTTCTCCTTTAATTGTATGCGTAATTTTGACATTGTAGTCATAGACATTGGCTCTACCCCGCAATCCAAGAGAGAATGAGCCGCTGTTGAGAGCAGATATCGGATACCTTTTTGAAAAGTTTAATTTGTTGTGAGTTAGATTTGCGGACAAAAACGCTAATTTTGTACTAGAAAACACTTCATTCTGAATCGATACTCTTGTAGAATGTAAAACTTATTCAGTTAGTTAACTTTCGTTCTTGTGATAGTTTCAAGAACATCAGCATTAACTTTTGAAGGATAAGAAAGTGGTGACAAAAAATCTGAATATCTTGATGATTGAAAATTCCGATGATGATGTCGAACAGGTACGGTATCTTCTTCAAGCGGGTGGACTTAGCATTGATAATTTGCGTGTTACAACCGTTAATGAATTGCAGCAAGTAATCGGGGATACGCACTGGGACTTAATTTTGTCTGATTACAGTCACCCCGATTTTGTTGCGACAAAAGCGTTGCTAGTATTGGCGGCGCATGATCAGGAAGTCCCGTTTATTGTTTTATCCAACCATGGTGGTGAGGAAGCCGCGTGTACATTGATGGAATTTGGCGCGCATGATTACGTGATGAAGGCAAATATGGCCAGGCTGGTTCCCGCGATACGACGTAGCCTTAGGGAAGTTGCGAATTTTCAGCGGGTTGGTGATACACAAGCGGCTTTGCAGAAAAGTGAGGCGCGTTTTCGGGCAATTACTTCTAATCTTCCAGGTGTTGTTTTTCAATGTTTTTTGTCAGTGAACAATGAAATAAGTTTTCCTTACGTGAGTGATGGATCAGTTGCGTTGCTTGGTTTGTCGCCGCAGACGTTGATGGAAAATCCTGCATTATTTCCAGGCTTGATTTTGCCTAAAGATAAGTGGACCTATGATGAATTAATGACTGCATCTGCCAAGTACCTGTCAACCTGGAACTGGGAGGGTTGCATCCAGGCTGAAGGTGACAGTGACATAAAGTGGATCAGTCTACGCGCATCGCCCCGGAGAACAGCGAGTGGCGCCACCTTGTGGGATGGTATTATGATTAATATTTCCCGGAATAAATTGGCTGAACGTGAGATTGCGCGTTCACGGGAGCAACTCGCTGAGCTTTCTTCTTATTTGCAAAAGGCTAAAGAACATGAGCGTGCTTATATTGCGAGAGAAATTCATGACGATATTGGTGGTACATTAACTGCCATCAAATGTGAATTACAACCTTGTTTAGATGATACGCCACGGTTGCCGGTCTTTTATCAGAAAAAAGCAAAGTCAATCGAGTCTTTAGTAGATCAAGTAATTGATAGTACGCGCAGAATTTCTCTGGACTTGCGGCCGGGTATTCTGGACTGTGGGATAGCTGCAGCGATTCGTTGGCAGGTGAAAGAATTTATTAAGCGTAATAATATTATTTGTCATATTTCATGTGATAATGATGATATACCGTTAGATTCGGATTTGTCAGTCGCGATTTTTCGTATATTTCAGGAAACGATGACAAATATTTCAAAGCATGCGGGTGCGACAAATATCCGTGTTAAGCTGGCTGAAAAGGATGCGAAGGTGTTGTTGGAGGTAACAGATAACGGGCATGGCATCACCAAATCCGATATGGAAAAACAGGATTCGTTTGGTATTAGAGGAATGCGCGAAAGGTGTCAACAGTTGAAAGGAAGTTTCCATGTTTCTGGGATACCCGGTAAAGGAACGAAAGTTACTATTTGTATACCCATCAATAATACGCAAAATCATGAAACTGGTGTAAACGACACAGTGGATACATTAAAAAATTCACAGTCACCAGCATCTGTCAACATGCAATAAAGGTTATGATAAACACCACCCAGCAGCGGTTTTTAGTATAATTTTAGTAGAATCAAGCATCGGGAGACATTAATGATACGAGTTATGATAACTGACGATCATGCTATTGTTCGCCAGGGGCTTAGACAGATACTTAGTGAGACGGATGACATCAAAGTGACAGGGGAAGCTGAGACAGGATTCCAAGCTGTCAAAATTGTGCGTCAGACAACTTTTGACGTTATGTTGCTCGATATTTCGTTGCCGGATAGAAATGGAATCGAGATTCTTAAACAGGTTAAAAAGGATCAGCCACAACTAGCGGTTCTCATGCTGAGTATGCACACCGAGCATGAGTTTGCGGTGCGTGCATTGAAAGCAGGTGCGGTGGGTTACTTGAATAAACAAAGTGCACCGGCGCAGCTGGTGACAGCAATACGCCAGGTAGCGGCTGGTGACAAATACGTGAGTCCAGCTGTGGCGCAGGAACTTGCGAATGCGATTGGTTCCGATACCGACCAACCTCTTTACACAAATCTATCTGATCGTGAATTTCAGACGTTATGTCTCATCGCTGCTGGTAAAACACTTTCCGATATTTCAGCCGAAATGTTTCTTAGCCCCAAAACAGTTAGTGTTTACCGTGCCCGTGTGTTGGAAAAACTTAAGCTGACTAATAATTCTGAATTAATTCGTTACGCCTTTAAAAATAAACTGGTTGATTGATTTTAGCTGCTAATTCCCGCTTTTTCTTGCGTTAGCGTATAAACGTTGTGTTTTAATATCGTTATTCAATGGTCATGATCTTCCAAGCGACGGGTAATTAAAAGCATTCCTGCAATGAAAGTGTAGGTAAAAAGATCACTGAATCTTATTAAAGCTTGTAATAGAATTTTCCGTTGTGTTCTCATTATTTTTTAAGCATTGTAGAACTTTCATTCGTGAGTAAACCATATGAGTCAAAATACTAATCCATCCGTTGTAGCCCGTGAAACGTTGCGACAATTGGTGATTCATAAGTTTCCGCCGACCCCCGATAATTATCACAAGATGTATGAAAAAATTGCGGGGATTCCGTCCAGCCGTATGGATTCCGGGACGATGAAATTGCTTTCTGAACTAGCTAAAGAATTTCCAAGAAATACGCCAGAGCTATTAAGTTTTGCGAATACATTG
>Ga0224496_10001550_pt1 | contig 14190 bp, 13 predicted proteins | sample SF_Jul11_sed_USG_2_FD_168127 | JGI IMG/M metagenome (GOLD analysis project Ga0224496, IMG submission 168127) | Sediment microbial communities from San Francisco Bay, California, United States - SF_Jul11_sed_USGS_8_1 | ecosystem: Environmental > Aquatic > Marine > Sediment | place: USA...
CCGAGACGTAGGGGCTGGCCAGGTCGGCGGAGAGCAGCGTCTTGTTCTGCTGGAGGTTGAGCTGCCGGTTGTGGAGCACGATGCAGCTTGTCGGCCCGTTGTCGAGCGGCAGCTCTGAGAAATTGGTGAACAAGGGGTTGCGGCCCTGGATCTGGAAGGTAAGGTGCAGCCCTGGGTCGAGGGGGCGGAGCGGCTCGAGCGTTTGTCCCGGGACCACCTCGCAGAAAACGGCAAAGCCGGTGGCCAGGGGCTGAAAGCGCAGGCCATGCCGGGCCAGCACCCGGCGGCAGGCCTCGGTGGGAGTGATCGTAAGTTCCTCGCACCGCTGCGATCGGTAGTAGGTGTGGCTCAGCTCCACATGCAAAAGTGGCACAAAGCGGATTTCCATCGTCCTCAGACACCTCTGCCGTTTAAGGATATGGTGGTGATGGCCGGTTGGTCGTCCATGGCCAGCCCCTCCTGGATGGCGAGCAGCCGGACCTTGTAGAGCACCGAGGGGAGATACTTGCCGCCCAGGGTGCCCCAGAGGTTGTTCTGCTGTTCGAAGTTGAGGCTTTGGAGTTCTACCACCAGCTTGGCGATCCCCGGGGCGAGCGTCGGGGTGTTCTGCTGGGTGAAGACATTGCAGGACTGAAAAAAGCGGACAGCGCCCGAAAGAAATTCGAGCCCTGTCTTGTAGTCCTTGAAGTTGGCGGCGATCAGTATGAAGAGGTTGAGCTTCACCTCGGGATTGAGGTGTGCCACCCGGCCGTTGGCCATGGTGGTAATCCCCTGCTGTGCCCGGGTGACCCGTTCCTCCTCGACATTGACCAGGGCGAGTCCCAGGGTGTTCTCCGGAATGGCAAGGGTGCCATCCGGCTTGACTATGTGGGATGGCTGGATGGCTTTCTGGTTGGCGAGGTTCAAGTCCGGCAGGCGGACGAGATACTGCTGGACTGCTTCGGCGATAATCGTGAGGGCTTTGTCGATCATCTTGTCGTAACCGAAAAGTGTCAGAGGTGTCTGTAATGGTGGCCTTTCTGCTGTTTAGTGGTCGTGGTGAGGTATTGGATGACGGGTGCTCCTTTGTTAGGAGTGTGATATTCGACCGTGGGGGGGGGAGTCAAGGAGAAAATGAGCTTTCTTCGTTTTTATGGTTGTTTGATGAACAATAAATAACTTTAAAAGCTTGCTGTTGGCAGCCTGTGCTGGCAGAGATTATGACCAGTGTTTTATGTGTGATGTGTGTTAGGGTGTGGCTGGTTTTTTTGGCGAAGGAGGAGGGTGTTTATGAGTGATTGCGAGTTAGGCAGGGGCGACGGTTTGCGTGGTGCTCTTCGTGCCGTGGTCAGCGCATCCTCAGATGCTGCCTGGCTCGTTGCCTTTGCTAGCCAGCCGAGGTATTCAGGGTTGTCATGCGGAAACGTGAGCGGACCAGAAGCAGGCCGCCGGCGATGATCAGGCCGCCGCCCAGCCAGGCCAGTGGCTGCGGTATCTCGCCCCAGAAAAGATAACCGAAGACGACGGACAGGAGTACAGACGAGTAGCTGGATGCCGCCACCGCCGGAGCCTGGTCCTTGCGGTAGGCGGTAGTCATCAGGATCTGGCCCAGGCTCGAAAAGAGGGCCACGCCGCAGGTCAACAGCCACTGGCGGCCCGAGAGCGGCGCAAAGTGGGGGAGTGCCCAGAGACCGGTGGCAAGGCAGGTGAGCAGGGTGAAGTTGAAGACGATCACCAGGGGATAGTCGGTGCGGTTCAAGCGTCGTACCATGAGTTGCGCCCCCCCGCCCAGCAGCGCGCCGGCAAGGGCTATCCAGGCCGCTTTCGGCCAGGCGTCCATCGCCGGCTGCATGATCAGGATCACCCCGACAAGGCCGGTAGCAATGGCAAGCCAGGCGGCTCGGGGCGCCCGTTCTCCCAGCACCACCGGGGCGAGCAGGGCGATAAAGAGAGGCTGGCCTCGGCCGATGAAGACGCAGTCGGCCAGCGGCATGTGGCTCAGGGCGTAGAAGAAACAGTGCATGGCACCGATGCCGAACAGGGTGCGGACCAGCAGGCTGCGGCGGGCCTTGACCAGCAGCGGCCGCTCCTTGACTCGCAGGACGACGAGCAGCACCGGCAGCGCCAACAGGCAGCGCAGGAAGATCAGTTGCTCCAGCGGCATTTCCGGCCCCAGCGCCTTGATGAACAACGACATGGTGGCAAAGCTCGCCGAGGCGAGGAGCATCAGGATAACGCCCATGGTGCAGTCACATTACGAGATGAGGATTGATGATGAGTGAAGTGAGCGACGCCGAGTTGCTGAAGGTTATTGGCGATTTTCTTGAGCAGGGATTGGTCGAGAATATCGTCAGCATGTTCAAGCAGGATGCCGGTTATTATCGGTTTGTCGGCGACCTGTTGCGGGATGAGCGGTTCCGGGTGCGAATGGGGGTGGCGGTACTCTTTGAGTGGTTGATCGAGGAGCGGCCCGATGAGGTGGCGAGGGCCATTCCCTTTCTGTTCCCGCTTTTGGCGGAGGAGACCCCCTATATGCGCGGCGATACCCTTACCGTTCTCGGCATCATCGGTACCGACGCGGCCCTGGCCCTGGTCCGGGAAAAAGTAAGCGATCCCGACCCACAGGTGGCCGAGATCGCTCGGGATATCGTTAACGGGTAACGTCTGTTTGGTGTCTGTAGGAGCCGCTTCAGCGGCGCACCGCCACACTTTTATCGCGGATAAATCCGCTCCTACACTCCTTCTTTCCAGTCCGGGCGCAGGGAGAGCTCGGTGAGCTGTTTGCGGGCCACGGTGGAGGGTGCCTCGGTGAGCGGACAGGTGGCCTTCTGGGTTTTTGGGAAGGCAATAACGTCGCGGATGGAGTCGCGGCCGGCGATGATCATCATCAACCGGTCAAGGCCGAAGGCGATGCCGCCATGGGGAGGCGCGCCCATCTCCAGGGCCTTGAGCAGGAAATCGAACTTATCCCTGGCCTCCTCGTCGGAGATGCCGAGAGCCCGGAAGACCGTGGCCTGGGCCTGCGGCTGGTGGATACGGATGGAGCCGCCGCCGATTTCGGTGCCGTTCAGAGCCAGGTCGTAGGCTCGGCTGCGCACCTTGCCGGGGTCGGTTTCGAGCAACGCCAGATCCTCTTCCCGGGGGGCGGTGAAGGGGTGGTGGACGGCCATGTGGCGGCGCTGGTCATGGTCGTACTCCAGGAGTGGGAAGTCGGTGATCCAGACGAAGCTGAAGGTCTTCTTGTCGATGAGATTGAGGCGTCGGGCGAGCTCCAGCCGCAGTTCACCCAGGGCGGCGTGGACGATGGCCGCGGTGTCGGCGCCGAAGAACAACAGGTCGCCCGGTGCGGCGTCGAGCGTCCGGGTCATCCCGGCCCGCTCCTCGTCGGTGAAAAACTTGGCGATGGGCGACTGCCACTCGCCGTCTTCCTTGATCTTCACCCAGGCCAGCCCCTTGGCGCCGAACTGGGCCACGTAACTGGTGAGGTCGTCGAGATCCTTGCGGCTGAAGGTGGCGCAACCCTTGGCGTTGATCGCCTTGACCACGCCGCCTTTCTCCACCATGTCGCGGAATACCTTGAAGCCGCAGTTTTTGACCTCTGCGAAGAGATCGATCAACTCCAGGCCAAAGCGGGTGTCGGGCTTGTCCGAGCCGAAGCGGTTCATTGCCTCGGCATAGTCCATGCGCGGGAAGGGGGTGGTGAGCTCGACGCCGATGGTTTCCTTGAAGAGGTGGCTGATCATCCCCTCCATGATCACGAAGATATCCTCTTCTTCGATGAAGGAGAGCTCCATATCCACCTGGGTGAATTCGGGCTGGCGGTCGGCGCGCAGGTCCTCGTCGCGGAAGCATTTGACGATCTGGTAGTAGCGGTCCATGCCGGCCACCATCAGCAGCTGCTTGAAGAGCTGCGGTGACTGGGGCAGGGCGTAGAATTTGCCCGGGTTGACCCGGCTCGGCACCAGGTAGTCGCGGGCCCCTTCCGGGGTGGAGCGGGTGAGAACCGGGGTTTCTATTTCGAGAAAGCCGTTGTCGTTCAAGAAAGAGCGGATCGCCTGGCTCGCTTTGTGGCGCAGGACCAGATTGTCTGCCATTCCCTGCCGCCGGAGGTCGAGATAGCGGTACTTGAGGCGCAGATTCTCGGATACCTCCACCTCTTCGTCCAGGGGGAAGGGCGGTGTCTGGCTGACGTTCAGGATCCGCAGCTCATCGACTATCACTTCGATGGAGCCGGTGGCGAGGTTGGGGTTGGCCATGCCCTCGGGCCGGGCCGAGACAGTACCCCGCACCGCCAGCACCCATTCGCTGCGCAGGCCATGGGCCTTTTCATGCACCTCGGCGTTGTGCTCCGGGTTGAAGACCACCTGGGTGAGGCCCCAGCGGTCGCGGAGATCGATGAAGATAACCCCGCCATGGTCGCGGCGCCTGAGCACCCAGCCCATCAGGGTAACGGTTTCGCCGATATTGGCGGTGCCAAGATCGTTACAGGTATGGCTCCGCTTCAGTCCGCCCATGGATTCCATAGGACCTACTCCTTCTTCTGCGAGTTTTAAGTGTTAAGTTTTAAGTGTTAAGTTTTTTAGCTGTCGGTATGTTTTTTTTCTTAAAACTTAACCACTTAAAACTTAAAACTGCTTGTAATCCGTTCCGCCAGGGCTTGGCACCAGGGGGTCAGCTCCGTTGGCAGCTCGATTTCTTCTTGTTCACGGTTGTCCATGTTGCGCAGCAACGCCACGCCGCGGGCCATCTCGTCCTCGCCGAGGATCAGGGTGAAGGCGGCGTTGGCGCGGCCCGCCTGTTTCATCTGGCTTTTGAGGCTGCGGCCTTCGAGATCCATGTTCGCCCGCAGGCCCGTCTGGCGAAGGGAGTGGAGCATGGGGAAGGCAAGCTGCTGGGCCGCCTCGCCCAGGGCGGCGATGAACAGATCGGTGGCCGGGCCGGTGGTGGTTTCGTCTTCCTGTTGCTGGAGCAGGAGCACCAGCCGTTCCATGCCCATGGCAAAGCCGATGCCGGGCAGTGCCGGCCCTCCCAGCTGCTCGACCAGGCCGTCGTAGCGGCCTCCCGCCCCCACCGCGCTCTGGGCGCCCAGGGCATCGGTAACCAGCTCGAATGTGGTGCGGTTGTAGTAGTCGAGGCCACGGACCATGAAGGAGTTGACCTTGTAGGGGATGGCGAGCGTCCCGAGGCTTTCCTTGACGGTGGCGAAGTGGGCTTCGCAGTCATCGCAGAGGTGATCGATGATCGAAGGTGCTGCCACGTACTGTTCCTGGCAGTGGCTGCTCTTGCAGTCGAGCACCCGCAAGGGGTTGGTGTGCCGGCGGCGCTCGCAGTCGTCGCAGAGCTTGCCCGCCCGGTCGGCGAGAAAATTGACCAGGGTTTCCTTGAACTGCGGCCGGCACTGCGGGCAACCCAGGGAGTTGATCTCAAGGCTTACCGCCAGCCCCAACTCGTTCAGCAGCAGCCAGGCCATGGCGATCACCTCGGCGTCAAGCCGGGGCTGGTCGGAGCCCAGCACCTCGCAGCTCAGCTGATGGAACTGGCGCAGCCTCCCCTTCTGGGGGCGCTCGTGGCGGAACATGGGGCCGATGGTGTAGAGCTTCTGTACCGGCAGCCTGGCATGCAGGCTGTGTTCGATAAAGGCGCGCAGCACCGCAGCGGTACCCTCGGGCCGCATGGTGATCGATTCGCCGTTACGGTCGGTGAAGGTGTACATCTCCTTTTCGACGATGTCGGTGGCCTCGCCGATGGAACGGGCGAACAGTTCGGTTTTTTCCAGGATCGGCACCTTGATTTCGGCAAAACCGAAGCGGTGGAAGATGTCGCGGGCCGTGGTTTCGATCCGTTGCCAGATGCCGACCTCGTCGGGCAGGATATCCTTAAACCCTTTCAGGGCTTTGGTGTTCAAGGTGAAACCTCCTGTCTCAAGCGTAATTTCAGAGACATGGACATTGATTATAGAAAAGCTTGTGACTTTATTTCACTTGTCGCGAAAAGTCAAGCAGCAGGGCGGAGGAGAGGCAGGGGGGGTGGGAATATTCTTGTCGGTTCGAGTGATCAGGAAAGGTGGAGAAGGCAGGAGCTGTTTTCTCGAGCAAAATTCGCTAGCAGGGGCAGGATTCAATGGTGGAAAAATTTGCAGTCAAAATTTTTCTGGTCTGGCGGCAATGCGTGTTCTGCGGGCAAAGGTGCTGGCAGATGTGCCGACTGAGGGCATGGTCTGTGTCGCCGTGCAGGGTCAGGAAGGCAACGCCGAGTTCATACTTGCCGTTTGCTAAAACCTCCAGGCGCACCACTTTGCCCGCGAGGGTTAGATTCTCTTCCGGTGCTATGTCCAGGAGAAGTTCGATATGGCTGCCGACATCGATCGGGATACTATTTTCAAAGAGAATTCCGCCAAGGCCGATATCTTTGCTTACCAGGCGAAGTTCTTCCTGTTTTTTGTCGGTTTGGAGCCGAGCTTTTATGTCGCGGACAAAATCGATCCGCAGATAACGTCTTTTTTCGTTTCGATAGGAGACGATGGTGTTCTTGCCGGCGTCTTTTGCCATATAAAGGGCATGGTCGGCAAAGCGGAGCAGGGCGTCCCGGTCGGTGGCGGCATCGGGACAGGTGGCAAGTCCGCCGCTGACCGTAAAATGCACTGGCTGGCCTTCGTGGAGGAGAGTTGTCTTTTCCACTCTCTCTCTGATCCGTTCGGCCAGGATCAGGCCTGCGCGTTTGCCGGTGTCCGGAAGAATGACCACGAATTCTTCGCCGCCGTAACGGGCGGCCGAGTCCTCAATCCTTTTTTCAGACTCTATGATGCGGGCGAATTCTTGTAGAACCTTGTCTCCGGTCGGGTGACCGAAAGAGTCGTTGATAGTCTTGAAATCATCAAGGTCGAAAAACAGCAGGGTAACCTCCCGGTTATAGCGGTTGGCGCGTGCTATTTCCTGGGCAAGGGTGAAGTCAAAGACCTTGCGGTTGAGCAGGCCGGTGAGAAAGTCATGGGTTGAATCGCGGATGGTCTGTTCGAGGGTCTGCATCTCCACAACGGTGGGGTGTTTCATCGATTTACGCACCGAGCAGAAATAATCACAGACTGCCGTGTGTAAACTGACTCCCCGGCCGAGGGTTCGGCTCATGCCTTCCTGGTGGGAAACCACCTCGGTCCAGAAGTGTTCGGCCTCAGAGTCGTTCAGATCTACATGGGCCAGTTGCTGGAGAATAACCTTGCAGGTTTGCTGGCCATGCCGGGCGATTACCTTTTCAAGGTCCGCCACCTGCCTTTCCGAGGAGGAAAGGCAATCCCCAAGGCATTGCAGTACCGTCTGACGAATTTGGTCGATGGTGGCATCCTGGGTCATGGGCACGCAAATAATTAGGTGTGCTTAGTTGAAAAAGCGTTTCTTCTCTTTATTAAAGAAGGCCTGATTTGTCATCAGATTAAATGATTCGAACGATATCTCAATAAGGTAAGTCGATTTTGTGCATATTAGCACTATGGTGCGGGAACAAGTCAAGGGATAATTTGTGGGGGGTGATTCTGTTTGGCGTCCTGCCGCAGAGAGTTGCGGCGTTCGGACTCTGATGTTTTGAACGCAGATGCAGGACGCCACGGGACTTGTGGCAGAGGCTGGATCAGGTCAGACGTTGCCGATCAGGGCGGCGTGGTCGATTTTGGTGCAGCGGTCCATGATCACCGTCAGGCCCGCTGCTCGGGCCTTGGCTGCCGCGGCTTCGTTGATGATACCCAACTGCATCCATACCGCTTTGGCCTTGATGGCGATGGCTTCGTCCACCACCGGCCCCACCTCTTCCGAGCGACGGAAAATGTCGACCAGGTCAACGGCAACCGGGATCGCCGAGAGATTGGGATAGCATTTTTGGCCGAGGATTTCTTGCTGGCCCGGGTTTACCGGAATTACCGTGTAGCCGGCGTTGAGCAGGTAGCGGGCCACCTCGTTGCTGGGACGGCTCTCCTTGGGCGAGAGGCCGACCATGGCGATGGTTTTGCTTTCCGTGAGCAGGGCGGTGATGGCGGGGATCGAGGCAAGCATGCTGGACTCCTGGCAGGGGGGGCAAGGGGCGGCGGCAGAATAGGCGGGCGTCGCAGTTTGGAATGTATTATATACAGTTTCGAACGACCTGAAAGGAGTTTTCGGTGGTGCCGTTCGGCAAGCAGGCGGCTGCTCGCTGTCTGGCGGCGGAGGATGGTTTTCGGCCTTGCATGCTGCGCGATTGGTTTGTGAGGTCATTCAAGGTTATGGATTTGGCTAGGTGAGAATGTATGTGTCAAACAAGTGTGGTTCTTGAGCAGGACGGCGGCCCGGAACATATCATGGACAATGTCACCAGACTGGAGGTCTTGACCGACGGGGTTCGGGTCAGCACTCTGTTTGAGGAACCACGGGAGATTGTTGCCGTTCGGCTTAAGGAAATAGACTTTCTTTCCGGCACGGTGACGTTGGTCAGGAAATGAGGGGGGCGCATCATGGGCGATAAATCAACGGTGGACAAGTTGCGGGTTCTGGTTCCGCACTGGATTGAGCACAATCACAGCCACAAGGCGGAGTTTGTCAAGTGGGCGGCGGCGGCTCGGGAGGAAGGGCTCGGGGAGGTTGCCGGGCTGATCGACAAGGCGGTGGCCACCATGGACCAGGCCGACGAGGCCTTGGGGAAGGCGTTGATTCAGCTCGGCGGAGCCAAGGGCGGTGATCATCATCACCACCACCATCATCATCATGATTGAGAAGGCATCAGCTACTCTTTTTCGGTGGGGGTGGTGCGCAGGGTGGCAACCTGGTCGGCGTTGCCGGTGAAGGAGGATGCCTCGACAGAGAGCAGCCAGTGGGCAGCGGGGGCGGCCTTGATTCTCCCCCGTTGCTGGTCGCTGAGCCAGTGGGAATCGTCGATCAAGTTGTAGAAGTTGCTGTCGATGCCGATGAAGCCGTCCAGGAGGTGGGCCAGAGTGTGCAGGGTCTTGCTGGCATAGCCCTGGGGCAGATCGCCCAGGTCGTCGAGGGCGGTTGTGCCGGAGGCTTTCAGCTCGGCCAGGAGGTCGGCCACGGTTTCGCGGTTGGCGGTGAGCCCCTGCTCCACCTTTTCCCAGAAGCGGGGGTCGGTGGCGGCACATGATTGTGCGGCGTCAATCCGCACGGAGTCGTATTTGACCAAGATGGTTCGGGCGAAGAATCGCTCCACCCGCTGGCAACAGCTGGTGAAGTCCGGGCCGTCCACCAGCAGCCGGTGGGTGATGGTCAGCGAGGTCACGGGCGCTCCTTGTCAGTGGCCGTTCAAGACCGGCAGCCGGGTGATTTCCATGAAGCTGTCAACATGGTATTCGGCTGGCAGGTCCGGGTTTTTGAAGGCGATGAGGCGCATGCCGATGTTGGCTGCGTGCTCCTGGTCCACCATGGAATCGCCGATATAGATCGCTTCATCGACCGAGCACTGGCAATGGGCGAGGATGCGTTCCAGGGCTTCCGGGTGGGGCTTGGGGTGTGTCAAGTTGCCGGCGGTCATCACCTTGGTGAAGTAACGCTCCAGGTCGAACATTTTCAGGATCGGGAGCATGGTGTTGGTGCGGTTGGTGCTGATCGCCGCCTGGCAGCGGGGGGTGATGGTGTCGAGAAATTCCCTGAGGTCCGGCGCCATGGTCATGTATTTGAGAAAAGGCGTGTAGTCGACGGTTTGCCGGTATTGATCGGCGGCTGCCATGTCCTGCGGATAATGGCGGAAGATGTGCCGCACCGAATCCATCACGTGATGGATGTGCACGTAGGCGAGTTCCTCCTCGGTCATGGGCGGATGACCGAAGTGGGCGAGGAGATGGTTGTAGTACTGCTGGTTGGCGGCAAGGGAGTCGAACATGACCCCGTCGCAATCGAAGATGACGACTTTCAGTGGCGGCATGGCGGGAAGATCCTGGGGAACTCTATCAGCAGCAAGCTGAATAGTTACAGTGCCGGGGCGATTGTTCGCTTTTCGTCCCAAGCTGGATGGTGACGATCCTGGAAGGTTGTGGTCACAGTTTGCCAAGGTACAGGAGTTGCGCCCTTCCTGTCAAGCCTGGCGCATTGGGGCCGGCCAGGGAGAATGGCCGTCGCGGAGTGGTGAGGAGATGCAGAAAAGTACAGATTTTTTAGTGATCGGCAGCGGCATTTCCGGCCTTTCCTTTGCCCTCAAGGTGGCCCGGCTGGGCAAGGTGACCCTGATCACCAAGAAGGCGCGGGTGGATACCGCCACCAACCTCGCCCAGGGGGGAATTGCCGCAGTCCTTTCCGAGGAGGATTCCTTTGACCTCCACATCCGGGATACCATCGTTTCTGGGGCGGGACTCTCGCATGAAGATGTGGTGCGGATGGTGGTGGAGAATGGTCCGGCCCGGGTGCGAGAGTTGATGGATCTGGGCATCCACTTCATGGCCGACGAGCAGGACCCAGCCCATCTTGATCTGGGCCGCGAGGGGGGCCACTCGGCCCGCCGGATTGCCCACTCCTATGACCTCACCGGCCATGAGATCGAGCATGGCCTGCTGCGGGCGGTGGCCGCCAACGGCAATATCGAGGTGTTGGAAGATCATCTCGCCGTGGATCTGCTTATCGGTTCCCGGGCCGGTCTCGCCGTGCCCCCCGAGAACGGCGATCGCTGCCTGGGCGCCTATGTGCTGGGGCCGGACAACGCTGTTTCCACCTATCTTGCCAAGGTGACGGTGCTGTGCAGCGGCGGCACCGGCAAAGTCTACCTCTACACCACCAATCCGGATATCGCCACCGGCGACGGCATTGCCATGGCCTATCGGGCCGGCGCCCGGGTGGCCAATCTCGAATTCGTCCAGTTTCACCCCACCTGCCTCTATCACTCCCGGGCCAAGAATTTTCTCATCTCCGAGGCGGTGCGCGGCGAGGGCGGGCGGTTGATCGACCAGCGCGGCAACGCCTTCATGGTCAAATATGATTCCCGGGGCGATCTCGCCACCCGCGACACCGTGGCCCGGGCCATCGACACCGAGATGAAGAGTTCTGGAGACGACTGTGTCTATCTCGATATCAGTTTCCAGCCGGCCGCCTTTATTCAGAAACGGTTTCCCAATATATATCAGACCTGCCTTTCCCTGGGCATCGATATTACCCGGGAGCCCATTCCGGTGGTGCCGGCTGCCCATTACATGTGCGGCGGCGTGCTTACCGACCACATGGGGCGCACCACCATCAAGAACCTCTATGCCCTGGGCGAGACCGCCTGCACCGGCCTGCATGGCGGCAACCGGTTGGCCAGCAATTCCCTCCTTGAGGCGGTGGTCTATGCCCACCAGGCCGCGCTCCAGTGCGAGGCTGACTGGCCGGCCCTGGCCGACGTGCCCCTGCCCCGAGTGGCCGCCTGGGATCCGGGCCCGGCGGAGCGCATCGAGGAGTGCGTGCTCATCAGCCATAATTGGGACCAGATTCGGCGCTTGATGTGGAACTATGTCGGCATCGTCCGTCGGGAGAAGCGGCTCATGCTGGTGCAGGAACGGCTGGCGCCCATCCGCGCCGAGGTCAATCAGCATTTCCGTGACTACCTGCTCACCCCGGATCTCGTCGAACTGCGTAACATCGCCCTGGTGGCCGAGCTGATCATCCGTTCCGCCCTGATCCGCAAGGAGTCGCGCGGCCTCCATTATCTGGTCGACTATCCCCGCCGGGATGACGTTCACTGGCTCCGCGACACCATCCTCTGCCGTCGTTGATTTTCCCCCTTCCCTATTTTGCTCTCAATTACACTTTTCACGTGCTGGAAAGGTGTGGGTGTGGTGTTTTTTTGCTTGACGAAGCCACAACCCGTAGTGCAATAATGTCTGCCAAGACACAATATGTCGTGTTTCTTGGGGGCGGTTCCGCCTGACAACCAACGCTTCAGAGAAGAGGGGAAAAGATGGGAGTAGTCATGCCACTCAAGGCAGAGGGCCGGGATGGACTTGCGTCGTCGGTGCACCGGGAGGACTCCACCGATATCGCTCTGTTCGTTCGGACCTCGCAAGAGGATATGCTCGATTGGGACCGGCAGCGGATTGTTGACGCTTTGCTGCGGGAAACCCTGGTCGACCGCGATACCGCCGAACGGATCAGTATCGAAGTGGAGGATATTATTCAGAGCGGGAAGGTCAAGACCGTCACCGGCCCGCTGATCCGCGAGATGGTCAACGCCAAGCTGCTCGAGATGGGGCTCGAGGAGGCGCGGCGAATGCACACCCGGCTCGGCGTGCCGCTCTACGACGTTGATCAGCTCCTGGTTCAGCACAACAAGGAAAACGCCAACGTGCCCCACGGTCCCGAGGCCACCAACCTGACCCTGGCCGAGGGGATCAAGAAGGAGTACGCCTTGTTGCACGTTTTTTCCCCGGACGTGGCCGACGCCCACTTGAGTGGTGACATCCACATGCACGACCTGGGCTTCATCGATCGCCCCTACTGCTCCGGCCAGTCCCTGGAATATATCAAGAAATTCGGCCTCAACCTGCCCCATGCCCTGTCCAAGGCCAAGCCGGCCCGGCACGCCGACGTGCTGCTTGCCCACATGATCAAGTTCGCCGCGGCCCTCCAGAGCCATTTTGCCGGCGCCATCGGCTGGGACGCGGTGAACCTTTTCTATGCCCCTTATCTGGAAGAGCTGAGCGACCGCGAGGTCAAGCAGCTCGCCCAGATGCTGATCTACGAGTTCTCCCAGCAGGCGGTGGCCCGGGGCGGCCAGGCGATCTTTTCGGACATCAATATCTACTGGGAGGTGCCCAAGCATTTTGCCGAGGTTCCGGCCATCGGCCCGGGCGGCGAGTACACCGGCAAGACCTATGCCGAGTATGAAAAACAGGCCCAGCGTTTTGCCTGGGCGCTCTTCGAGGTCTACAAGGAGGGCGACGCCACCGGCAAACCCTTCTTCTTCCCCAAGCCCCTGGTCCATATCACCGAGAAGTTCTTCCAGACCGAGGGCCACATGGAGTTTCTCCACCACATCTGCGACGTGGCCAGTGACAAGGGCAATACCTACTTTGTCTTCGACCGGGGCGAAACCGCCAAGATCTCCGAGTGCTGCCGGCTGAGCTTCAAGCTTGAGGCCTCGGACTTCGAGGATGCCAAGCAGCCCTGGAAGATGCGCTACTCGGCGCTCCAGAACATCACCGTCAATCTGCCTCGCCTTGCCTATCTGGCCAAGGGCGACGACACCAGGCTCTTCACCCTGCTCACCGAGCGGATTCAGCTGGCGGTGAAGGGGCACGAGCAGAAGAAAAAGTTCATCGAGCGGCTGATGGCCCTGGGCGAGGGCGGGCCGCTCTCCCTGCTGGCCATGAAGCTTGACGGCCAGGAGTACCTGCGCCTCAACCGCTGCAGCTACCTGGTCGGCATGGTGGGGTTGAACGAACTGGTCAAGGTCCATGTGGGAGATGAACTGCATGAGTCCGAGGCGGCGATGAAGTTCGGCCTCAAGGTGATCGCCCACATGAATATCATCTGTAAGAAGATGGCCGAGACCACCGGCATGAAGTTCGTCCTCGAGCAGACCCCGGCGGAAAGTACGGCCTACCGCTTTGCCAAGCTCGACATGACCCACTTCCGGGCCGATGCCGAAGCGGTGGTGCAGGGCAACCGCGACCGGGGCGAGGTCTACTACACCAACTCGACCCTCTTCCATGTGGGCTCGGAGATCAACCCAATAGCCCGGGTGGAGCGTGAGGGGCTGTTCCATCCCTTGATCGAGGCGGGCTCCATCACCCACCTTTGGCTGGGCGAGGCGCAGCCCGACAAAAAGGCGCTGGCCGATTTCGTGATCAACGTTTTCCGTCATACCCAGAACGACCAGATGGCCTTCTCGCCCGAGTTCACCGCTTGTATCGACTGCGGCAAGACCTCGCGGGGGCTGAGTGACACCTGTTCCTACTGCGGCTCGAGCCACGTGGACGGTATCACCCGGATCACCGGTTACTTCACCAAGGTTTCCAGCTGGAACAAGGGCAAACTCGGCGAGCTTGCCGAGCGCTACCGCAATCAGGGGCAGTTTGCCAACTGAAAGCCGCCGGGGGGGCGGGTTTCTTACCCGGTGTTCACCAGAAAAACCGAACAACGCCGTCATCGGCGCGGAAGGGGCGTTTCCGGCTGGACGCTCCATCCTTATGAAGGGGGGAAAGATGACACTCTTTACCAAGACCGATTGTCGCCTCTGCGACCAATTGAAAAAAAATTTTGATCTCGACGCCAT
>Ga0224496_10001551_pt1 | contig 14184 bp, 7 predicted proteins | sample SF_Jul11_sed_USG_2_FD_168127 | JGI IMG/M metagenome (GOLD analysis project Ga0224496, IMG submission 168127) | Sediment microbial communities from San Francisco Bay, California, United States - SF_Jul11_sed_USGS_8_1 | ecosystem: Environmental > Aquatic > Marine > Sediment | place: USA...
GCGGGAGAAGATGGAAAAGGACAAGAGCTCCAAGACTTCCATAGTGGAGCTAGAGCGCGACGCCAAGATCCACGACTTGGCCGATGGACGAAAATGCGTCAAGGCGATTAAGAGAGGGGCCAAGACTCTGATCGAAGCCGGGGAAACATTTAACACCGAACTCTTCGAAAAGCTAAAGAGCGCAGAGCTTGTCGCCATTGAGGTGGACGACGAGGAGACGATGGATAAGATCACCAAGATCGTGGAGGTGTGCGCAGAGCAGGTCGCCGTAATAAAAGCCGAGTACGAGGACAGGATAGAAAAGTTCGCCGCCGGTGACGAACTGGCCCCCGGCGTGATAAAAATGGTGAAGGTGTACATCGCCATAAAGCGCAAGATGCAGGTGGGCGACAAAATGGCTGGCCGCCACGGGAACAAGGGCGTGGTCTCCGTTATAGTGCCGGAAGAGGACATGCCATACATGGAGGATGGAACTCCAATTGAGATAATTCTGAACCCGCTGGGCGTTCCCTCCAGGATGAACGTGGGGCAGATAATGGAAACCAACCTGGGAATGGCGGCCCACCTGATGGGCGAGCATATGATGACTCCGGTATTTGACGGGGCTCGTGAAAACGATATCCGCGATCTTCTGGAAAAGACCGGGTACCCGGCCAACGGCAAAATACCCCTGTACGACGGGAAAACCGGCCGGAAATTCGACCAAAAGGTGCTGACCGGATACATATACATGTTGAAACTACACCACCTGGTGGATGACAAGATTCACGCCCGCTCCACGGGCCCATACTCGCTGGTAACTCAGCAGCCATTGGGAGGCAAAGCCCAGTTCGGCGGCCAGAGGCTAGGAGAGATGGAAGTGTGGGCGCTGGAGGCTTATGGCGCCGCGTTTACCCTGCAGGAGATGCTGACGGTGAAGTCGGACGATGTGGAGGGGAGAAAGAGGATGTACGAATCGATCGTCAAGGGCGACCATATGTTGCATCCCGGCGTGCCGGAGTCGTTCAACGTCCTTGTCAAGGAACTACAAGCCTTGGCGCTGGACGTTGAGCTGTTGAGACATCAGGATATCTAGGATGCCATATAAATCGAAAGACGGCCTGGCCCAACTTACGGCTAACAAAATAAAATAGGGAGATACGGCATTGGATAACTACGCAGGCTCCTTCATGGAAAAACCCAAGGATCCGATCATCTTTAACGCCATCCGAATCAAGCTGGCGTCGCCAGAGAAGATCAGATCCTGGTCTTTTGGCGAAGTGAAGAAACCGGAGACTATCAACTACAGGACCTTCAAACCGGAGCGGGATGGCCTGTTTTGCGCCAAAATATTTGGACCAGTCAAAGACTGGGAGTGCATCTGCGGAAAATACAAGCGGATGAAGCACAAGGGAGTGGTATGCGAAAAATGCGGCGTGGAGGTCACTCTCTCCAAAGTGCGAAGGGAAAGGATGGGGCATATAGAGCTCGCCAGCCCCGTGGCACACATATGGTTCTTCAAGGGGCTGCCTTCCAGAATAGGTAATTTTCTGGACCTGACCCTGCGTGAACTGGAAAAGATCATATATTTCGACAGCTATATTGTGGTGGACCCTGGTGAAACCGGTCTCAAATACAAGCAGCTCCTCACCGAGGAAGCGTATCGCCAGGCGGTGCAGATCCATGGGGAGACCGCGTTCAAGGCTTCAATAGGCTCCGAAGCTGTGAACCAGCTGATTAAAAACATCGATATGGACGACATCTCCGAGGAGCTGAAGGAAGCTCTGAAGGAGACCACCAGCCAGCAGACCCAGCGAAAGCTGGCCAAACGGCTCAAAGTGGTGGAGGCGTTCCGCAAGTCGGGCAATAAACCGGAGTGGATGATCCTGAAAGTAGTCCCGGTGATTCCCCCCGAGCTTCGGCCACTGGTGCCCCTGGACGGAGGCCGCTTCGCCACCAGCGACCTGAACGACCTGTACAGAAGGGTGATAAACCGCAACAACCGGCTGAAACGCATCCAGGAGCTTCGCGCCCCGGATATCATCATACGCAACGAGAAGAGGATGCTCCAGGAAGCGGTAGCCGCCCTTTTCGACAACGGTCGCCGTGGAAGAACCCTCAAGGGGCCCAATAAAAGGCCGCTCAAGTCTCTCTCCGACATGCTCAAAGGCAAGCAGGGCAGATTCCGACAGAACCTTCTGGGCAAGCGGGTGGACTACTCTGGCCGATCCGTCATCGTGGTAGGTCCGGAGCTGAAGTTCCACCAGTGCGGTTTGCCAAAGAAAATGGCTCTGGAGATGTTCAAGCCCTTCATCTTCCATAAGCTGGAGCAGAAGGGGTATGCCTCCACCATAAAAAGCGCCAAAAAGCTGCTGGAGCATGAGCGGCCCGAGGTGTGGGAAGTGCTGGAGGAAGTGGTGGCCGACCACCCGGTGCTGCTGAACCGCGCCCCCACCTTGCACAGGCTCGGGATCCAGTCCTTCATGCCCGTGCTGGTGGAAGGCAAGGCGATAAAGCTTCATCCGTTGGTGTGCGCCGCGTTTAACGCCGACTTCGATGGTGATCAGATGGCCGTCCACGTCCCCCTCTCCATCGAGGCGCAGGTGGAGGCGAAGTTTTTAATGATGTCGGTCAACAACATACTCTCGCCGGCCAACGGCAAACCAATCGCCGTCCCCTCCCAGGATATCGTGCTCGGCTGCTATTACCTCACCAAGGAGAGAGGCGGCTCCACAGGGGAGAACAAATCTTTCTCCAGCCCGGCAGAAGTGCGTTGCGCCTACGATAACGGAAAGCTGTCAGTCAACGCCAGGATTCGGGTGCGCATCGAAGAAAAAGTGCACGACACCACTGCCGGGCGGGTTCTGATGTATGAGATACTCCCTGCAGGCATGGGGTTTGAGCGGGTGAATCGCCTTCTGGTGAAAAAGGAACTTCAATCCCTGGTCCACGAAGTCTTCATCGTCAAGGGCCGGAACGACACTGTCCGCTTTCTGGATGACCTGAAGGACCTGGGCTTTAGCATGGCCACCCGGGCTGGTATCTCCATTTCCATAGACAACATGCTTATCCCCACCCACAAGGAAACTTTTGTGGGCAAAGCGGCCAAGGAAGTGGCCAAGGTCAACCATCAGTACCACGAGGGGCTGATCACTCATGGCGAGCGTTACAACAAGATCATTGATATATGGGCCCACGCCACGGAGAATGTGGCGGGCGAGATGTTCAAGGAACTGCAACAGCAGGACGACGATATCGTAGCCGGCAAGTCACCGGATCCGGATTTCAACTCCATATTCATCATGGCCGAATCCGGCGCCAGAGGCAGCGGCCAGCAGATCCGTCAGCTGGCTGGTATGCGCGGATTGATGGCCAAGCCGTCCGGCGAGATCATGGAGACCCCGATCACCGCCAACTTCCGCGAGGGGCTGACGGTGCTGCAATACTTCATATCCACCCACGGCGCTCGAAAGGGATTGGCCGACACAGCGCTGAAGACCGCCAACTCCGGCTACCTGACGCGGCGACTGGTGGACGTTGCCCAGGATATCATCATCCTGGAGGAGGACTGCGGCACCTTGAACGGCATAGAAATTACCGCCCTGGTGGAAGGCGGCGAAGTGATCCAGGAGCTGGGCGAGCGTATCCTGGGCAGGTTCGCCCTGGAGGATGTTATCGACCCGTTCAACAAGGAAGCGTTGATGGGCATAAACGATATGATAGACGAAAAAGCTGTTAAGCTTTTCGAGGAGCGAGGGATCGAGCGGATAAAAATCCGGTCCACCCTCACTTGCGAATCGAAAGACGGCGTCTGCATCCGGTGCTACGGGCGTAACCTGGCCACGGGCGGCGTGGTGGAAATAGGCGAGGCGGTTGGGGTCATTGCGGCCCAGTCCATCGGCGAGCCTGGCACCCAGCTTACCATGCGCACCTTTCATATCGGCGGAACCGCCTCCAGGGTCGCCGAGCAGACCACCTTGCATTCAAGGAAAGAAGGTGTCGTGAAGTTCGTCGACATCAAGGTTATCAGTGTCTCCGACAAGGAGAGCGTGGTGATGAATCGAAACGGTGGGCTTATCATCCAGAACAATCAGGGCCGGGAACTTGAACGGCACAAGATAATATATTCGGCCAAGCTGAAGGTGAAAGACGGGGACCGGGTAAAGGAAGGCGACATCCTGGCTGAGTGGGATCCCTACACCATGTCCATCCTCACAGAGACTGGCGGTAGGGTGGCTTTCGGCGATATAGTGGAAAACGTCACCATGCGTGAGGAGATCGACGATACAACCGGTCACTCCGAAAAGGTTATCCTGGATCACAGGGAGGAGAAGCAACCCCGTATATCTATCAAGGATGGCAACAACAAAACCCTCGGACGATACCTGCTTCCGGCTGGAGCCCATCTGGGCGTGCACGAGGGAGACGAGATAAAAGCGGGAGATGTCATCGCCAAGATCCCGCGTGAAACAATGAAGACCAAGGACATCACCGGCGGTCTGCCCAGGGTCGCGGAGCTTTTCGAGGCCAGAAAGCCTCATGAGCAGGCCACCATATCCGAGGTGAATGGCAGGGTGTCTTTCGGCGGTATCCTAAAGGGGATGCGCCGCGTGGTGATCACCACCGATAACGGCGAGGCCCACGAGTATCTGCTGCCACGGGGCAAGCATGTGAATGTGCATGAAGGGGACTATGTCCGGGCCGGTGAGGCCCTGATGGACGGCGCCTCGAATCCGCACGATATTCTGGCGGTGCTGGGCGAGAAGGAACTGCAAAAATATCTGGTGAACGAAGTGCAGGAGGTATATCGCCTGCAAGGTGTGCAGATAAACGACAAGCATATCGAGATCATCGTGCGACAGATGCTAAAGCATTTGATCGTGGAGGATGGCGGCGACACCGAGCTGATGGTGGGCGAGATGGTGACCAAACTCAGGTTCCAGGAAGAGGTGCAAAAGGCGATAACCGCCGGTGGACGACCCGCCAAGGGGCGCCCCACGCTGTTGGGCATCACGAAATCCTCGCTATCCACGGAGAGCTTCATTTCCGCCGCGTCGTTCCAGGAGACCACCAGAGTGCTCACGGAGGTCTCCGTCTCCGGAAAGCTGGACACACTGAAGGGGCTCAAGGAGAACGTCATCATGGGCCGACTGATCCCCGCTGGAACTGGAGCGAGAAAGTACGCCAATTACGGAGTTAAGCTCCTGGCGTTACCCAGCTTCAAAAGGCCAGAACCTGTCCAGGTTCAGGAAATCAGCTCAGACCCGGCCGACGATTTATTCAGCCCGGAAGAAGAAGATTGATTTCAGGGAGATCCTGATCTTGTGTTAACACCGGTGGCGGCCTGGCCGCTACCGGTTTTTTTTATACTATATCCGGCCTGAAAATCTGGTCGGGATAGGGCGTCATGGAAGAAACGGAAGAGAAGCACCCATCCCATATACGCCGGGCGTTCATTGGGGCTCTGAAATCATGGACATCCTACGAGCATAATACCTTTCTGGTGGTGGTGGCCGGGGCCCTGGGTGTGATATGCGGTCTTTTAGCTGTGGTATTCGAATGGGCGCTGGAGTTTTGTACCCACCTGTTTCTTGAAAATCCCTCCTCCTGGTTCACAGAAGGTTCCCTTTTCTACCTGCTTGTGGTGCTGCCACTCACTCCTGCAGTGGGAGGCCTCATAGTTGGCCTGGTGCGATCCTACGCCAAAATGGAGGGGGAATCCGGATCGGCTGCGGAAGTGATGAAGTGGACGGCTGTGGACCGGGGAATGGTGAAGAGGCGAACGATCTGGATGCGGCTGGTGGCGACAGCCGTCACTATAGGCTCAGGCGGCTCCGGCGGGCGGGAGGGGCCCATCGCCCAGATGTGTGGCGCGGCCGGGTCGGCCATGGGCCAGGCGCTGAAAATGTCGGCGGAGAGGCTTCGTCTTTTGGTGGGTTGTGGGGCGGCGGCGGGGATCGCCGCTTCGTTCAACGCGCCCATCGCCGGTGTTATCTTCGCCGTGGAGCTGGTGCTGGGCGATTTTAACGTTATTTCCTTTCTGCCGATAGTTATCAGCTCCGTGTTGGCCACAACCACCAAAAGGCTTCTGATCGGGGCGGAGCCGGCATTCAGCGCCCCTTCATATTCGATAGCGTCATATTGGGAGATAGGGCTCTACGCCATATTCGGCGTGCTCTGCGGGCTGGCGGCCCGTCTTTTTTTCGTAGCCTATTTCCGGGCAGAGGATTATTTCAAGTATAAGCTAAAGGTAAAGGAAGTATACAAGCCTGCCATTGGTGGGCTGATGGTCGGCGTAATCCTGATATTTTTTCCCCTGGTCGGTGGCGGAGGATACGACTCCATGGACAAAATGCTCAACGGGGAACTGTGGTGGGGCCTGGCGCTGGCCCTGATCTTCGCGAAGATCATAGCCACCTCCATTTCGCTGGGCTCCGGCGGCTCCGGCGGAATGTTCGCGCCAGCGCTTTTCATCGGGTGCATGATGGGCGGGGCCTTCGGAACATTCGTCCACTTCCTGTTCCCGGATAGCACAGCCTCGGCCGGGGCCTACGCCATGGTGGGAATCGGCGCGGTGATGGCCGCCGCAGCCCACGCCCCCCTCACCAACATCCTGATGGCATACGAGCTGACCGGCAACTACCTGATTATCCTCCCTATCATGACCGCTTGCATAATGTCCACTTTCACCATGACCATGTTTTCCGACAGGAGCATTTACACTGAGAAGCTTTTTCGCCGGGGGATCAAACTGTGGCGCGGGCACGATATATCCGTGATGGACAACATCCAGGTGGCCGATATCATGAAAAAGCAAGTGACGACCATCCCGGAAAACATGCATTTCGGCGATATTATGAGATTAATCGCCAGTTCCACCGACAACTATTTCCCTGTGGTGGATACAGAGGGCAGGTTAACCGGTGTGGTGTCGATTCAGAACGTGAGGGAGGTGATGCTCGATTCCGCTGAATTGTGCGATCTGGTGGTGGCAAAGGAGATCGCCACGGAGAAAGTGATCACCCTGATTGGGACCAATAACCTAAACGAGGCGATGGAGAGGTTTACCCGGATGGATGTGGAGCAACTTCCAGTGGTGCGAAGCGACGACCCGACCAGGATCATCGGCATGCTCAGCCGGATGGACGTAATGGCAGCCTACAACAGGGAAGTGCTGAGCAAGGCGAAGGAAAGCTCCTGACCTGGGCGCCGTTTAGCCGGGCGGGTAGGTGGTGGAGAAAAACCTGGGCTGATACTTTTCCATAACCTTTTCTGGCAGAGATGGGTCCCGCAGTTCCCACACCTCGCACCGGCGGCCAATTATGCTGTTTTTCAGGTCTTGGCGCATCATGCCTTCCACGGCCGCCGCTCCCACCTCCGCAATGAGCCAGTTTTGTGTGTCGTGAGCGTATCCGTCGCAAACCAGCCACACAGTCCGCCGCCGCATATCTTCCTTTGTGAAATAACCATACCTGCGGATGATCTGCCAGGGGAAGGCCTCCACAATAAATTTTTCGCGCGATAGAAAGCTTAACAGATAGGCGTCCCAGTATTCGGTAAGGATCACTGCGTTCAGGGCGGCAAGCTCCGGCGCGGCGTACTCCTTTGTCTGCGATAACTGGGAATTCCGCTTCCATTCCCAGGCAATCTTGTCCCTCCACCCCGCCGTGGAGGAGATAACCATGGCCATGGTCAGCGCAACGGCCATCATGGAGGCTTTCCCCATTGGAAAGGCGAACCGGACGAATATCCAGGCGATGGCCGGCAATAGATGGAGGCAGTAGCGTCGGGCGCCGGTGTCTCCGGATAACGCCGGTATCATGGCCATGACAAGTATGGAGGAAGCCTGGCCGATGATCCATGTTTTGTCTGTGACGGTGAAGGCGCTGCGCCCCTCCCTAGCCATGGCAAGAAACACGATGACCATCGCTGCGGCGATCCAGAGGGCTGTGATGACAAATCGGATGGGGGCCTCGTCCCAGAGCATGGTCATCAGCCGGGGGAGTATCACGTAGCCCAGGACGCCAACAGCGTTTTCGATCCCGATACCTCCACCGATCTCCAGAGGAAGAAACCATGTGTAAGGCCAGTTATCGGCGCGAAAGATGATATGGGCCAGCATGGGCATGTACCCGATGGCCACACCAGTGGCGAAGGGCGCCAGGGGCCTGGCCGCAGTCCCGATCCCGCTGCGCCCTTTGGTTTTCAGAAGAAGGAAAAATATGGCCGGTAGAGCGAAGGTGAGCAGCATTGGCCGGATGTATTGCATCATGACGACCACCACTCCCAGCATGGCCCAGAGCCGCCAAGAGGATTTTTCGCCGGTGTCCGTCTGCAGGTCGATGCGGCCTGCCACATACATCAGCGCGCCGGTGAGCAGGATCGACATCTCGTTTGAGGAATTTAACGACAGGTCGAAAAGATACGCGTCGGATGAGGCCATGATAAGGGCGAAAAGGACCAGAGGGGCAATTTGGGGCTTTCCCGTCTGACGCTGGGCCATGAGTAGGCTTTCGAAAACCAGGAGAATGCCAGGAATGGAGAATAGCGCTCCGGCGATTTTAAGCGCCACTATATCGCTGATCCACTCCGGAAGGATAAACCGCGTCAGCGCGAAGGAGTATGGAGTGAAGGAGAAAAGATAGCTTTGGCCATACGCCAGGGTGGGGAGATATCCGCGGTTTATAATGTCCCATCCCATGAGAGCGTAGTTGGCCACATCGGAGGTGAACGATGCGTAGGGGATGGCTACGAAAAGCGCCAGCATGCCGGCGCCCAGCATAAGGCCGGGGAGGCGCAAAGTCAGGGCCTTCATGGTTGGCGCTCACCTTCGGGAGGTTGGCGCAAAAATCTGGTGGCAATGGCGCCGATGCCATCGGTTTTGGACAGCGCCTCATATTCCGCCCTGCGCCATGGCTCCACCTTGCCTGGGTGAGCCATCAGCAGGGTGGAAGGAGAGGGCGGAGCCTTGATGAATTGGGATAGAAACTCGGGGTAACGTTGGTGGAGCGCGAAATCGTAGATGCCCGTGAAGCCGTCATTTGTGGGGATTGCGGCCCGCGTTAGAATCTTCTTCATCCGTTTTCCGGGGAGGGAGAGCAGCCATGTCTTGAGGGGGGAAACGCCCTGTCGCATGATGTCTCCCAATGGCATGTATGAGTTACGGACGTACGGCTTTTCTCCTGGCAGGCTTTGCACGAACATGGTCAGCGCCTGGCGGATAACGGGGAACTGCTGGACATGCATATGGCCGTCTATGAAGTCGGGGGGGCGGCCAGCCATTTGACAGAACGCCTCATGTTGGGCGGCGATCTCCCTTTCTGCGAATTGGACGGAGAGCAGCCCCAGCCAGCACCTGGACACAAGATTTCTGAATTCGGGGAAAGGTTGGGAACCGGATAAGGAGTCAGCGTCGTTGAATACGAGGTGCAGCCCCATGTCGATTTTGCCCCCCAGGTCCGACAGGGGCGCCACTGATACTCGATCCACCGCTGGCAATGCGGCCATCACGGACACGGCGGTGATTCTTCCATCGGTGGCCAATTCAATGATGGCTTCGTTTATGTCCGGCGCCATACCATAGTCGTCGGCGCAGATAATCACGGCGCCATCTATTATTTCGCGCCAAGCCGGGTGACCAGGTTCATCACCGCCTCGGCCGCTTCAGCAGAGCCATTGAAGTTCACCTCAGGCGTATCGTCGGACAGGCCTTCCCACCGGTCCATTTCGTAGAGGTCCTTTATGTGAGGTATCACAGAGGTTTCATCCGTGACATAACTCATCCCCAGATCCCTCAGGGCCAGGGCGTTGACCACCTGCTCCGCGTGGTTGGGCACCGGGATGACAAAAGTGGGTTTGCGCAGGGCCGCCGCTTCGGACACGGCCAGAAAGCCGCCGTTGATCACCAATATATCCGCTCTTTTCAGGATTTCCATGCTGTTCAGTGTTTTGCCATGATAAGTCACGTTCCCCTCACTCTGGCCTTCGCGCCCCACCACCTCCACCTGGTATGGGAGCTGGGAGAAACTGCCGCCGATCTGGGAGGCGAATACGGAGCCGGAGAGCATAAACACGATGCGCTTCATGCCTCTGGGGGAAGGGAAAGGCCCCTTGTAGGCCACGCGGGCCAGATTCTCGAAAGCCTCCCGCAGCATAACGCCCACTCTTTTGAAATTCTTGTGTCGTGGCGGGTCCGGTCTCAGGGACGGGCTGATCACCATGTCCACCCGCAGCTTGTGAAAAGTGTAGTCCCAGTACTCCACCAGCCAGAACTGGCCCCGGATGGAGTGGGGCAGGTCGCTTCTCCGCATATACTCGGATACCACCACGTCTGAATTGTTCAGGGCCACCACCGGTATTCCCCTTTTGCGGGCCGGCCCCAGGCTGTATTCGGAATCGAGGATCATGATGTCCGGGCGCAGCGTGTTTACCAGGTCCTCCAGCTTTTCGGTTTTGCGTTTATATATCCCGTATAGCTTTGCCATGGAGGCAAGGGTGCCGGAGGCGCTGATGCCCCCCTCCTTGGAAGCGTAAAAATAAGCCTCCGATTCGGTGATGGAACGTACCTCCTTCTTATCCTGGAGGAATCTTGTCCCGTTGCCGGAAGTGAATGCGTGTATCTCCATCTCCGGGGCCAGCTTTTGCATAAGCGCATAGCAACGGGTGCTGTTGCCCATACCCAGGCCGTTGATCACGAAGAGGCAAACGGGTTTTTTCATTTCTGATATTTAAGGCGTTTTCGTCTTTGCTCTGTTGGAAACCATGAAGTATACCGCTTTCCTTGCGGACTGCAAAGGTGATCATGAGATGGACTGGCCGGAAAAATAAGAAACCCGGACCGGCCGAGAAAGCCGGCCCGGGGATAAGTCAGGTCAGTCGTTGAAAATAGTGAACCTCACGTTGGTCATGGTTGAGTAGAGAATAGCGTCAGGTTTCCCGAAAACCTGACTAATCCTGCCACCCACCAGCAAGGTGTCAAACAGAGCGTATTGTCCACTGGTGGGCACCGAAGAGGAGTTGACCAGCGTTTCTCCGTCATAGATATTACACTCAATCCGTCCATCCACAATTCCCGGGCCTTGCCCTTCCCAGAGGCTTGGGATGGTGGTGTCCCATGTGCAATCAAACCTGTAGGTGCTGCCTATCTGATAAAGCGGGGAATCGAATTTGTCATCCACTTTTTTGCAGTCCCTGGCCGGTTGTCCCTCGCATATGCCGTCATCGCGCTGGGAGGCGAGCCTGGTCATTACGTTTCCGTCCAGAGCGTACCTGACCACCATGATCTGCCAGGAGTTAAGGTTCTGATAGTTTTCGCTTTGTGTTAAAAACGCCGCCAGAATCGTGTCGTTGGGAGGCCATGGCAGGTCCATCCAATCCAGGTACTGGTAGGTAAAAGTAAGATGCCCCTTGTTTACCGACCGCGAGCCTAGCTGCTCGTCGACCCATTCTCCAGGCTTCAAGGAGGATGGAATTTTTCCCATCTGATCCATGTGGAATTGAATGAAATCCCCGGTGTGCATGGGGCCGCATTCCTCGAATGTCCACGCCACGTTTCCATCCGGGACAGGTACACAACCGGACGTGCTCCCGCTGCCGGACCCGGAGCCGGAGCAACCCGAAAGAAGAGTGAAAGAGATTACCGCGATAAAAACCGCGCTGATTCCTGACAACCGCATCATAGTCTCCCTTAAAAAAATAAACAATTTTGTTATCACTAAATAAATTCCAGATAAATAACTTTTACATGATTATTGATAAGCCTCCAGTGTTATTTCGCGCTTACATAATGAAAATATTTCTCAAATTACCAAGTCTTAAAGATTCCGCGTTATATAAGGCCTGGCGCCTTAAATTTAAAAAGCGACTGCCTGTGCATATACTTATTTACCGCGGCGGGGTGGATCCAAGGCCGCCATAAATCCACCATGACGCCGGGCCTGCCGCCATGCCCGAAAATGGGACTCGACAATACCTTCACACCGGAAACGAGACGAAATCCGGAAACAGCTATCCTGCCACAGGGTGATTTACTTGGCTGCGCCAACGCAATAATCGTGACGAAAATAAATGGTGAGTATAGGTCATCTCGTTACTATGTGTCAAGAAACATCGAATTCGGATTTATGGTCTTGCGCCGGCTTGTTTATTGTGGATTGTGGCGTCCAAGAGGTGGCGCGGACCATATGCCAGGCGCCCTTGACCGATGCCTTGCCAGCGATCCCTAGGAGTACATCAGGATTTTCCTGGCTTTATCGCGCAGTTATTCCCCGAAACTGTATGCGCCCTGGGGTGGGCGCTGTCATACACTTCCATCAGCTTTTTCAGGTTTACGTGAGTGTATTTCTGCGTTGTGGAGAGGCTGGAATGCCCCAGCATCTCCTGGATGGCTCGAAGGTCGGCCCCCCCCTCCAGAAGGTGGGTGGCGAAGCTGTGCCGCAGCCTGTGGGGGCCCACCGGCCTGCCCAGCCCGGCCAGGCGAGCGCTCCTTTTTACTATGGAGTGGATGGAGCGGACCGACAACCTCTCCCCCCTGTTGTTCAGGAAGACCGGTTGATCTGGATTGGCGCCAGAAACAAACCGGGAAAGCGCCCTGGCGGCCGCGCCTCCAACCGGCGTCAGGCGCTCTTTTTTCCCCTTTCCCTTCACTTTTATCATCCCCTCCGCCAGGTCCACATCCCCCACACATAGGGCGGCTAGCTCAGAGACCCGCATACCAGTGGCGTAGAACAACTCCAGGATAGCATGATCCCTGGGCCCATTGGGGGTGTCCTGATTTTCCACAGCGCCGATCAGGGCGAAAGTTTCATCAACGGTCAGGAAACCGGGGGGCTTTTTCGGTTTGGATGGCAGGTCCACCTGGGTGGCTGGATTCTTGTCCACCTGCCCATGGCGCTGGAGAAAACGGAAAAAGGAACGGAGCGAGGAGAGCTTGCGCTCCATTGTGGCGGGGCCGATACGGAGCTTGTTCATATGGGCAGCGAATGACCGGACATGGCTTCTGCTGATCTGATTAAAGGGACGGGAGGATGAGGAATCCGGATGGAAAAGGGAAGATTTGGCGCCGAAAGCGAAGAACTGCTTAAGGTCTGTCTCGTAGGCTTTCAGGGTGTGGGGAGATGCGTCCATTTCCGCCATCAGGCTTCTCATAAACGCCCTGATCGCCCTATCCAGATCTATACTTTCCATAATACCGTGATTAGAAGCAACTATGGCGCCACCAGGCCTTCCGGGCAAAGCCATTGAAAAATTGATCCTATGCCTAACTCCATAGAATATCCAGCTACATTCTGTGATGTATTCAGCCCAAACAACAGAGGCGGCCGCCGGGAATTTGAAAAACACACTTGAAGCTGAATATTATATAGTGGCCGTATCTGTGTAAGGTCTGATAGTAATTTGAGGAGATTGAAAGCCATGAGAACAAAGAAATCCAGCATTGCGATGGCCGGGCTTATGTACTTTCTGTTTGCGGTGGTTATAATCGCCGCATATATGATTTACTCGGACGCGGTACGGTTTGAAAAGCTGTCTCCCTTCTCCTCTTCCGGGCCGGCCACCCGGGCCATCGCTGGCCTGGCCGCCTCCGCTGGTGGAGTAGCCGCTCCATGGCCCTCCTGGGTCACCTCCAGGGACCGCGAGACTCTGGACCGCGCATTGAAGCATATGAGCGCCGGCGAGTCGAGAAAGTTCATGACCAGCATGATGGTTTTCGAGGATGAACTGGAAGAACGCAAGCATGGAGTGCTGGAGCTAAAAGGAGTACTGATCTCCAGCCTGGCCGGCGAGGTGATCGCCTCCGCGCTGACCCCGGTGGTCTTCGCCGCATTGATGACCGCCGCATTGGTATTTATCTCCATTATTTTAAGCCACTGCGGCGCCAACCCGATGGACGCATTGTGGAAGATGGTGGGTTACCTTATGGGCGTGGCTGGGACGATGTTCTTTAAGGCGGGATTGGCTGGCGTGGTGATGATTCTTTTTATCATCGCAGGGCTGGGGATGCGGCCATACGTGAATCTCCTGTATGGCGCCACTGAGGCCGCTGCGTGGATGTCCGCAACGCTCTTTGTGTTATGGCTGGCGGCGCTGACAGGGCTTGGGGCCGCAGCCCGTCCGAAGATGCAAAAATGCCCCAAATGCAAAGGATTGGGCGCTATTCCTGGCAATGACTCCGGCGGAGGTGGATACGATGGGACGATTATGCAG
>Ga0224496_10001552_pt1 | contig 14184 bp, 13 predicted proteins | sample SF_Jul11_sed_USG_2_FD_168127 | JGI IMG/M metagenome (GOLD analysis project Ga0224496, IMG submission 168127) | Sediment microbial communities from San Francisco Bay, California, United States - SF_Jul11_sed_USGS_8_1 | ecosystem: Environmental > Aquatic > Marine > Sediment | place: USA...
TAATTAGAATCTTCAACACTTAACAATTGATCAATTCTCATGAATTGATAATCTGTCGACTTTTCAGTACTACATGCAGTAGTATCTGAACAATTATGACATGCCTGGCATTTATCTGTATCTACACGATAGCTATAATTAACTTCATTATGAGGCTTTTTCATAACATTAAGTGCGCAAGGACTACGTGCAATAATAACTCTTATTCCTTCCACTTTCCTGGATTCATTAATAACCCTGAAGCTTTCCTGTACATTATTTGGATCAATTACCTTACACCACTCCACTCCACAACCAGACACAATACTTTCAATGTTTACATTTCTTCCTGAAAGTCTTACACCTGGATTATTTTGCATTCCAGTCATTGCTGTAACTTCATTATCCATTATTACCAGAAGAAAATTATGATTATTATAAACAGCATTTATTAATCCAGTAATGCCGGAATGAAAGAAGGTCGAGTCCCCAATAAACGCAACTACAGGATCATCATTAAATAGTGATAAGCCAGATGCAGAACTCACTGATGCTCCCATACTGGTAAACAAATCAGTCATTTCTATAGGCTCTTGCACACCTAGTGTATAGCAACCTATATCACTTGAATAAACTGCATTACTTCTATATATAAACTTAACCGTTAAATACGTTGATCTATGTGGGCAGCCCGTACAGAGAATTGGTGGACGTGACGGAATATTCTTGATTATATTTATGACATCATAGCTTTTAGTTGTAATTGAACTCCATCCTAATATTTCCCTGACCGCATCATCTACTTGATCTATACTATAACTACCAGTTTCAACTAATCCACTAAACCCCTTGCCATATATTTTATTACTTAAACCTTCTTTATGTATTATTGATCTCAGCTTTGTTTCAAGATAAGGAGACAATTCTTCTATTACAAGTACTTGCCCGACTGATTTTACGAATTCTAGCAACTTCAATTCAGATAGCGGATATGTTATCCCTAACTTGTAAACTTTAAACTTATCTTCGCAATTCAACCGCATTAACGAATCCATAACCATGTTATAACAATAACCGCTCGTTAAAATACCTAGTCTACCGGATCCAACATGGAAATTTAATTCTGACAAATCTGCATAATTTTGAATAACATTAATACTATTTACTAATGCTCTGTGTAAGTTTCTTGCATTAGAAGGAACAGGAACATACTGATTTGTTTTCTTTATGAAACCTTTTTCATTCGAGTTTTTAGATATATTCGATAGTTTTGAAACAAATCCTCGAGAATGATTTATTGCTGTAGTCGTTCTTATTATTACAGGAGAGTTATACTTCTCAGATATCTTAAAAGCCTCTTTTGTCATCATACGACATTCTTCAGGACTAGACGGCTCAAGCATGGTTACTTTTGAAAAGCTTGAATAGTTTCTGTTATCCTGCTCGTTTTGGCTTGAATAACATCCAGGATCGTCTCCCGTAATTATCACCAACCCGCCACGGACTCCAATATAAGCAAGCGTCATAAGTGGATCGGATGCCACATTAAGACCAACATGTTTCATAGCTACCAAAGCACGAACACCAGAAAGTGACGCACCGATTGCAGATTCAAGCGCTACCTTTTCATTTACAGAAACTTCATAAACAATATTAAATTCACCTGAATTTCTATCTATTTCCATGCCTATTTCTGATATAGGCGTTCCAGGATATATCGACACAAAACCCACATTTGACTCAATAGCTCCACGAACAATTGCTTCATTTCCTAACAAAAGGTCATAGCCAGCGTCAGCAATACTTCTTTTTTTTATTTCCATTCTATATTATTAACAGCAAAGACTAGACTTCATCTAATCTAGCTGTAACTCCATGTTTCTTAGACTTATAATTATTGTGATTTGACAGAAAAACCCAGGGCTTAGTTGTCCCTTTATTCTTTAGCTTCCAATATAAATTAGGTCCAGAATGCCAGTTATGTTTTGGTATTGGCGTTGATGATATTTTTTTTAGTATCGAGGATGGAACTGATCCATATTCAACAAGGCATCGACCTGCTTCTTCCAGGGAAGCCATTATGCCAGGCATATACGGCCAACAGAATGGATTGAGATACGCGCCCTCACTTGCCGGCCTAAGTATCGATGCCAACAATGGCTTATGTGAGTTTCTAGCATGAGCATGAAACATATTAACAAGTGGTTTAAACTGCTCAACTTCTGAAAAACCACATACTGAAAATAAAGTTATATACTTCTCATGTTCATCCTGCATTGGATGACGTGTTAGCTTCCTATGTTTATTCATGTAAGGCGTCAAATATATAAAATGCCTATCCATGAAGTCTTTCATAACTGCGCTGACGGTATCGACATATAACGGAGTCGCATAAACTGTTAACTTTGCATTTTCTACCCTATCCAATAACTCGGTATAGTCATCCTTAATTACACAAACCTCTTTATACTTACCTTTCCAGCAAGCATAACAGCCTCTACAGGCCTCTGTTTTGTTAAATTGCTTCTTATCAGCAAGATTCACTAACTCAACATTTGCTCCTGCTTTTTCCATGCCCTCAATAAACCTGCTGAGATAGAAATTGGTAAATGCCCTTTCTTTTCTCGGACTTCCGTTAAGTACAATAACATCCTTTGGTTTTTCCCATTTTTTCACCCTCGTATAACCACTGTATATCTGATTTCTATATATATAATCTGTAATAGCTGTATGGAAAATGTTTTTTATATTAGACCACAATGTTAGCTTTTCATGATTATCTATTTCTGGTCCAAGCTCTTTTAACGATTTATTTGAGTAATCCCTCCTGAGCGAACTTCCCAGATAGCCCATAAGCCTTGGATTACCTACCATTTTGTATTCTTTTTTTAAATATGAAACGATAGGGTTTTTTTTCTTACTTGCCATATCGATCCAGAGATTGACCCCAGCATACACTTTAAGATCTGGGTTTTCATGGACACCCTTTCCATAATTAGCAGCCTGGTCTTTTATAGTTAGGTAAAACGCATATTCTGCATTATCAGTATCCTTAAGATAAAACTGATAAACTGCATTTAGATCAGGTTTATAGCTACTATCATAGATATGTGTTGTCATAAAAAACAAACCATCCAACACATCTTCTGTCTCCGGCATCCCAATCATCTTATTTCCTTTTAGAGATCACTTTTATAATTTATTAATTACTTATGTAAACCATACTTCATTTACTATTCAATATACCGAACTAATCTTATTCGATGAACTAATCATCAGTACATCAAATAACATTTGATGTACTTTATCATTATCGACATTTTCCCAATTTGATGTATGAAACCCTACATTCCCATAATTTTCCCCAGCACCATCCAACATAATCACTCTATGTTTTACCTGAAAACCGTCTTCTTTTGTAAGGGAAACTTTGATATCACCAATTTGATTCGAGACTATAAAATCCTGATCGCCAGAATTGTTTATGGCAATATCACGAGAACTCATATCACCATCAATCGCAGCGCCATCCTTTACTTTATCACTATAAACAAGCGTTAAAGGAACAGACACATCATCACTCCACGCCATAAGCATATCTGTTGTTACATCATCAAATAATGTACCAATACTAAATGGCAAATCAATGGCATTTATCATTGAGAAACCATGACTATAAGCCACGTAGTCTATGTTAAATGCCGGAGAATCTATCCCCCAGAACATTCTGATATTATTTTCAGTTTTCCTTATAACCCTAATCAAGCCATCTTTATATCCAGAGGTCCTTGAATTATAGTCATTTTGATTACGCACAAAATCAAATCGCATGCCAAAAAACTTTAACACCCCGTTGTGATTCACCTTCATACCATCAATGAAATTAAAACCATCTTCTGATAAATTATTTATCCATTTCATTTCATTTATTAAGACAGGTGTTGATTTGGAAAAACCTATTTTATAGGTATCAGTGCTTATTACATCGTGAACAGGGTCATATTTTACGTAATCATGTAAGGACTCACTTACTTCATTCAAACCATCAAAAACCACTACATAGACAAACCTCTCATAATTAGAGTCATTTCTTAGCTTAACTTCTGTAATATGCTTTATACGTATATTTTCTGATCTTGCATTCCATGACAATTTACTGCCTGCGTCTGACATCATAAACACACATTCGTCATTCTCATCGAACAACTTATCGTTATTTAGATAATCACCCAGTATCTCATACTCATCTACAGATAATTTACTGTTATTGCTCTTAATATCTTCACTAAAAGTATAATATCCATCGGAATCTTTTTTATCTATCTGAAAAGATATAGGCCTAAATTGTTTATTTAATACGGAATATACGGCTATAGAATCTGTTGGAGCTGAGATAAGACTATTAAGTTTTTCTCCTGATAATACCACGGGTTTATAAATCGACAGCGAAGAATACTCGACAGCATCATTTATATAACCGGCAGAAAATGCGGACGGTGAAGACAACCCCATCATACATAACAGACTAAACCTCAAGAGATTCCTTAATATTTCATTTGTCATTTACTTATCCTTTTCAACTAGTCGTACACATCAACATAAAGAAAATATTCTATTTAACTTCATCCATTACATTTTCTACAGACACAAGATCGCACTAGCGACTATATTAAAACTAGTAACTAACACTTTATAATTCTATTTGATTGGTTATTTTAAAAAAAAGCGCATTTCATAATAATCCCTTAGATCCATTTTATTATTCTTATTTTTTATTTTATTTTATTTTATTTTTTATAATCTCTATCTGCTTTATACATCCATACAATCCTGCACAGATAAAGACCCTAGACTTTATACACCTACAAATTATGCACTGTCAATTATTTTATATAAGGATCGCGAACACGTTACTAGTTCAGGTTTTTTATAAATAGAAATATACTATGGAATTCATGTGCTTAAAAAAATTACTGCTGACACGGCCACAAATAAAGGGAATTTTTCCTATAGCGAAGTCATATTTTTTATAATTGCAACACTATACGATAATATTACACGATTTAGTAATACCACTTGATAATCTATGTCGGATTTGAATATGTATTATTTTTTTTGTTCAAGCGTCATTACAGAACCATCGTTCTGTATTTTTAATTGATTAAGAAATGTCATACCCAACAACACTTCCCGTGGATAACCACCTTCAATAACGACCGCCTCGACATCGGACTGTTTTAACCTTCCCAGTTTTACAGACTTTAATTTAATGCGCCACGCCTTTGCCCGGCCAGATGCTGTCGAGACGTGTGTCGCCTCACCATCGAGCCGGTACTGGATACCCAGGCGTTTTGCATCCACCGAATTGATCGCTATACTGGTCGCGCCTGTATCAACGAGAAAATTAACCGAATGACCATTGATACTGCCATAACTCCGATACATCCCGTTCCTGTTCACCATGATCTGCTCCTGGACACTGGCAGACTGCGCAAAATCTGTACTTACCCTGTTACCCAGTACATAACGTTTCTGCTTGCCATCAATTTCAAGCAAAGCCGATTTACTATCGGCCTCAACAACGGTAACACCTTCAGGAGAGCTCATGCCCTGCGCAACGATACGCATCTGGCCATCAATCAGTAATACTGCCTTTCCTGAAAACAGGCCCTGCACTTCCAGTTGCTCAACGGCTTCAGCTACTGGCGCAAGTAGAATTAACAAATGAGCTATTACTCGACATATTAAATTCAGCATTCCATACTCCTTAATTCACCCCCTATTCAACACATCAAAACGAAACACAACAGGCCTTAATATTTATACAAACAAAGAAAAACGCAAATGAACGCCAATGCGCGCAAATAAAAGCAAAGCACAAATCCAAAATATTAGCGTTTATTCGCGTTCATTTGCGTTTTATTTTTCTTCTAATACTTACAATTTAGACCAGCTAAAACCTGTCTGCATTCATTCAAAACTTATACACCAGACTGGTAGTATAACTGGTATCCGTTGCTTTAATATTCTGTGGTGGCTGATTATCTTTTGCCACATCAATACTGATGCTCAGCGACAGGCTGCTATTAAGATCAACCTGCAGTCCAAACTGGTCGAGCAGACGGTAGTCAGATGTCTCTTCAACATCGGGCTGGTAATAGGCAGTATTGGTTAAGCGGGCGTTATCTGATATTTTGTATTTATATACCAGATAAATATTAGCGCGCGTTACATTATCCCTGCCACCATCTGTTGTGCCCGTGGTGTCATCCAGCTTTTCTACCGAATAGAATCCGCCCAGGCCGAGATCGAGCGCATGTCTAACCGGCTGCTCGAGCAAGGTCCAGCGCACACCCGCGCCGGCCAGGGCACGCATACTCAGTCGGGTAAACTCATTGCGCTCGAGTTGACCAAACAGCTCCCATGCCAGGCTATCAGAATAATAATGAATATGCCTGAGATGCAGGAAACTTTTATCGGTATCTTTTACATCGGCGGACTCGCCGTATTCATGGTTAAAAACCATGAATCGCGTATAGCCCGTTTCAAACCACTGTAATCGCCCGCCTAGCCCGGCCTTAAAATTATTCGTATTACCGTTCTTACCACTAATGGCCAGGTTTAATTGGCCGACAAAAGCAGCCGCCTTATCATTTTTATCCAGCTGCATACCTTCTATATTAACGATAGAAAATGCTGGTGATGAAAATGCAGACAAAACACCAAGGCCCAAACCGAGAAGACATTTATTCATTATAGAACCCATTCATTTGCAATTAATAGCTGTAGCAGCAACAGCGAAATACAACCGGCGACAATATCATCCAGCATTATACCGAGACCACCGGCTACTTTTTTGTCAAACCAGCTGATCGGCCAGGGTTTTAAAATATCAAACAAGCGAAATAGAATAAACCCGGCAACAACAGTGAATACACTGACAGGTGCCGCAATCATGGTAATGAGATAGCCCGCAAACTCGTCGAATACTATGGCCGGATGATCATGACCCTCAAGTTTTGATGAGGTGTAGTCACAGATTGCAATACCCAGCAAGGATAAGGCAACAACAAGCCCAATATAATAAGCCAGTGGCAACTGGCTTAATAACAGGTACACCGGAATAACCGCAACTGTACCCAGGGTGCCGGGCGCCTTAGGTGATAAGCCGGAGCCAAAACCCAGCGCGAGGAAATGGATCGGGTTTTTTAAATAGGACAGGGGAATTTTTTTTGTTGGTTTCATTTCATTCAAAGTGGTTGTAACCCGCGACCGATAAATTCATCGGCTGCTGCTCGTGGTCGAGGCACACCAGGCCCTGCCCGCTTTTAATTTCACCAATGCGCGTCAGGGGCAAATCCATAGCTGCGGCAATCGACCCTATCTGGGTTTCATTCCCCGGTGCCACGGTAAAACATAATTCATAATCATCACCGGCCGATAAAATCGATTGCCAGTCGAGACTATCACCATAATAGGCCTGCAGTTCAGGTGATAATGGCACCTGCCCGAGCACTATCTCTGCAGCACACTGGCTCTGTTCAAGGATATGTCCAAGGTCCGCAAGCAGGCCATCTGAAATATCGATAGCCGATGTCGCAAACGGTTTGATTAACTGCGCCAGCTCGATACGTGGCTGTGGTCGGTTGAGCTTACTAACACAGTGATCAAGCCCTTGCCCAGACGACAACTGACCAAGCCGTTTTTGCAGGCCCAGCCCTGCATCGCCCAGGTAACCACTCACATAAATCGAGTCGCCCGGTTTTGCGCCATCACGTCGTAAGGTTAACTGGGGATCAACAAAACCGGTGACATGGACCGTAATGCTCAACGCCCCCCTGGTGGTATCGCCACCCACCAGTTGCAGCGGGTACTGCCGGGCCAGTTCAGAAAAGCCCTGCATAAACTGCTGTAACCAGGCTGGATCTTCAGCCGGCAGGCTAAGGGCCAGCATCACCCATGCGGGCTCCGCCCCCATAGCGGCCAGGTCACTCAGGTTTACGGCAAGGGATTTATAACCCACATCCTCCGCCGCAGTATCCTCAGGAAAATGCACGCCGGCAATTAAGGTATCCGTGGAGACGGCCAGCTGCTTGCCAGCCGGTGGCTGTAAAATGGCACAGTCATCACCTATACCCAGCACCACATCCGCACGCTGTGCAGTGGCCGCTTGAAAATATTGCTTGATGATATCGAATTCAGGCACGATTCGGACTTGTGTAATGGGTTATTAAAGTTAAACAAAAAAAGCCGGCATAACCGGCTTTTCATCTGTGCTTTATTACTTCGGCATTTCAGCCTGGCGGTGCTGCTTTGCCAGCTTGTCCAGTACTGCATTGACGAACTTATGGCTCAGGTCGGAACCAAATATATTCGCCAGCTGGATGGCTTCCTTGATAATCACCTTATAGGGGACATCAATACGGTTTTTAATCTCATAGGCCGAAATACGTAATATTGCCTTTTCTACAGGGTCTACTTCGTGCTGCTGACGATCAAGGCAGGGCGTGAGCATGTCATCCAGCGTCTCGACCTGTGCAGGCACTTCATGTAACAGCATATGAAAATAGTCCTGATCGACTTTTGACATATCCTGCTCCTGGTGGAACTGGACCTCGATTTCTCCAAGGTCATTACCGCCGATGGACCACTGGTAAAGGGCCTGCATTGCTTTTTTGCGTGCATTACTACGCCCTTTGGCCATACTTACATCTGTCATTAGTCTATCTTTTTCAGCACATTAATCATTTCAATAGCGGTAATGGCAGCTTCTGCACCCTTATTACCGGCCTTGGTGCCGGCACGTTCAATCGCCTGCTCTATGGAATTGGTGGTGAGTACACCATTGATCACCGGGATACCGTGATCCAGTGCAACCGAGGCAAGACCCTTGGAGGCTTCACCGGCAACAAAGTCAAAATGCGGTGTAGAGCCACGAATCACTGCACCCAGGCCAATGATGGCATCGTAGTTACCGGTCTGCGCCAGGCGCTGGGTTACCACGGGCATTTCATAGGCACCGGGTACTTTCACAATCGTAATATCTTCATCAGCGACACCATGACGTTTCAGTGCATCAACCGCACCGGCCTGTAAGCTATCGACAATAAAGCTGTTAAAACGGGCCACAACCACGGCAAATTTGCCCTTCGTGTATTGCAGTTCACCTTCGAGTGTTTTGATGTCTGACATTATTCATTGCTCTTGTTAATTAAATGTAATCTGGAAACTATTATAAAGTATCTACCACGGGCTGTGGTTATTCTTTGCCCTGTACATAATCCACCACTTCCAGCCCGAAACCGGCAAGGCCATGGATGCGCTTGGGCGCCGTCATCAGCAGCATTTTATGTACGTTCAGGTCCATCAGGATCTGTGCACCAATACCGTGGGTACGCAAATCAGCGGGATGTTCATCATCGTGTTTTTCCTGCTCGGGGTGACGCAGCATCCACTGCACGATATGCCTTGCATCCTGCGCCTGCGCCTGGCGTAGAATCACAATCACACCCGGCTCATCGGCCTCAGCCACCTGCTGCATGGCATTACTTAAGGGCCAGCCACCCCCCTGGGTGGAGGACAGCACGTCGTAAATCGGGTTTTCCATGTGGACGCGAACCATGACGGGTTTGTCCGGGTCAATTTCACCCTTTACCAGTGCCAGGTGCAGGTCGTTACCGACTTCATCCTGGTAAGCAAACAGCCTGAAATGACCATACTCATTGGGGAAGTCACACTCCGCTACCCGCTCGACCGTCTTTTCGTTTTCGATACGGTAACGAATCAGGTCCTCGATCGTGCCAATCTTCAGGTTATGTTCTTTGGCAAATGTTTCCAGGTCCGGGCGACGCGCCATGGTACCATCATCGTTAAGGATTTCGACAATCATCGCACTCGGGTCACGACCTGCGAGGCGAGCCAGGTCACAACCGGCTTCCGTATGACCGGCACGATTCAGTACGCCACCAGGTTGTGCCATTAAGGGGAAGATATGTCCCGGCTGAACCAGGTCCTGTGGCTGCGCGTCTTTGGCCACCGCAGCCAGCACGGTGGCGGCACGGTCGGCCGCGGAGATACCCGTGGTCACACCCTCGGCGGCTTCAATCGATAGCGTAAAGTTGGTGCCGTGTTCAGAATCCGTGGCATCGACCATCAGTGGTAAACGCAACTGCTGGCAGCGACTGCGGGTCAGGGTCAGGCAAATCAGTCCGCGACCATAACGCGCCATGAAGTTCACGTCATCGGCGGTAACCGCATCAGCCGCCATCAACAGGTCGCCTTCGTTCTCACGATCCTCGTCATCCATGATCACGACCATCTTGCCCTGGCGTAGATCTTCTATAATTTCTTCTGTAGTATTCAATAACATAGCATACTTTCTTAATGTGATTTCACTTGAGGAAGCCGTGCTCCGCAAGAAAAGATTCTGTTAATGTTTCACCCGGTTCCGCCGCCTTTTCACCCAGCAGCAGACGTTCCAGATAACGTGCAATCAGGTCAACTTCGAGGTTTACCTTACGCCCCGCCTGATAATCTTTAATGATGGTTTCCTGCAGGGTATGCGGCACTATATTAAGCTCAAACTGCGCACCATCTACCTTGTTTACCGTGAGGCTTACACCATCAACGGTGATCGAGCCCTTCATCGCGATATACTTCGCCAGCTCTTTCGGCGCTTCGATAATAAAGCGAATAGAGCGCGCATCATCGCGGCGATCCAGCACCGTACCCAGGCCATCCACATGGCCACTGACCAGGTGCCCACCCAGGCGGGTGCTGGGTGTTAATGCCTTTTCCAGGTTCACCTCGCTGCCCTCGCCCAGCTGGCTCAGCGAGGTAAGTGACAGGGTCTCACCGGAGACATCGGCACAGTAGGCATCATCACGTAATGCGATGGCCGTAAGGCAGACCCCGTTCATGGCGATACTGTCACCGAGTTCAACATCGGCCATGTCCAGCTTGCCGGTATTGATCCAGAAACGGGCGTCACCGCCCTTGTCTTCGATGGATTCGATCCTGCCCAGCGAGGCTATAATTCCGGTAAACATCAGGCGTCAAGGTCCAGTGTATAAAACGACATCGGCAGGGCCGAGGCGTTGTTGAATTCAGTGCCGGCCTCAACCCCTGCCTTTGCAATGTCTTCGGCGGTATCGAGACGATCGTAGAGTGCATACATGGCACCCAGCGCAAACTCGGAACCCGAGCCTATGGCCCAGAATTTGGTGTACTCGCTGACTTCTCGCAGCGAATAAATACCAAAGATACCCTTCGGATTACAGATCAGGGCATCGATATGACTCGCCTCGTAGGGATCATCATCTTCGTCTTTGGCATTGAGGAAATAGTTTTCCTTGAGCACCGGGTGCAGCTCACGGAAGGTTTCAAATATCGCCATACGGTTCGAAAAATCAATCTTCACTTTTTTATTCTTGATGATGCTTTCCATCACCAGTGCATGTGCCGCACTGCCAACGATACCAAAATAACCCTCTGCATAGGCCTGCAGCTTGTCATAACCGGCGTCGAAGGCCGAGCCCATGCGCAAATCGCCAAAGGTTGTCAGGCTGTCGGCCGCAATACAGGCCTTGCCATTCTTTTTGACCACGACAATGGTGGACATAAACTATAACTCCTCAATCAACCGGCGTTTTGGCCAGGCCGTAATACGCCAGTCTTTAGCTATGGGTCTGATATCTTTGATTTCAAGACCGATTCGCTGGTTCATTCGTTCAAGTTCAGGTAGATGAAACAGGCCCCTGGCCTGGTCACCCATCAGGTGAGGCGCCATATAAAGAACAATTTCATCCACCAGTTCGGCCTCGAGCAGTGAACCACAGAGCACACTACCCGCCTCCACGTGAACCTCATTTATTTCATGTTCTGCCAGCCACTGCATCACGGCACGAAGATCAACCCGCCCATCTTCACCGGGCAGGCTAATCACCTGCAGCTGCTCATGGCTGCATTGTTCCGTATCATCCGTGGCGGTAAAAATAATCGTCCTGCCCGGCAGGCCAAGCATTTTAGCATCCTGTGGGCACTTCAACTGGCTATCGATAATCACCCGCAGCGGCTGTGATGGCTCAAAGGCCAGACCCAGCTCTTCACCACTCAGGCGCAGGTTCATCGACGGGTCATCGGCTATCACCGTACCAATACCGGTGAGAATAGCGGAGCTCCTTGCCCGTAGTCGTTGCACATCCTGGCGCGAGGCCTCATGCGTAATCCACTGGCTTTCACCGGAGGCCATCGCGGTTCGGCCATCCAGGCTCATTGCCAGCTTGACCCTGACCCAGGGCAGGCCCTTTTCCATGCGTTTAATAAAACCGGGATTCAGTTCGCGCGCCTGGGCTTCCAGCAGACCGGACTCCACCTTGATACCCGCCTTCACCAGCCGGGTCAGGCCACTACCGGCAACCGCAGGATTCGGGTCCTCCATGGCCACCACTACCCGCGCGACACCTGCTTCGACTAGCGCCTCGGCACAGGGTGGTGTTCGCCCGTGATGACTGCAGGGCTCCAGGGTGACGTAGGCCGTGGCACCGCGGGCTCGCTCACCGGCCTGCTGCAGTGCATGGATCTCCGCATGCGGGCCACCGGCCTTCTGGTGCCAGCCTTCACCGATAATCTGACCCTCCTTGACCAGCACACAGCCCACCCGTGGATTGGGGTGCGTGCTGTACAGGCCCTTGCGAGCAAGCCTGATGGCAGCTGCCATATATTCATGTTCGGTCATTGAATTATTTATTTCTGCTGATCCAGTTTTGCGATGACGTCGCGGAAGGCGTTAACATCATCAAAACTCAGGTAGACCGAGGCAAAACGGATATAGGCGACGTGGTCAAGGCCACGCAGCTCGTCCATCACCCAGTCACCAATCTTGCGCGCATCCACTTCACGTTCACCGGCCGAGAGCAGCTTGTGCTTGATGCGGCTGATACTTTCCTCGACCTGCTCCATACTCACCGGACGTTTCTCCAGCGCCTTACAGAAGCCCGAACGCAGCTTATCTTCGACAAATGGCTCACGGGAACCATCCTGTTTAACGATACGCGGCAGATTCAGCTCAGCGGTTTCATAGGTAGTGAAGCGCTCATTACATTCTGCACATTCACGGCGACGTCGCACCTGGTCACCATCACCAGAGAGACGGGAATCAATCACGCGAGTATCCGGAGCCTTACAGAAGGGACAATGCATGTTGGCCTTTAATCAGCTGAATATACAGGGAGTCTGGCACAAATTTCTTTAACTTTGGCCTTAACGTCTTCGATTACGCTGTCATTGCCCATATCGGCAATGATATCGCACATCCAGCCCGCCAGCGCGGTCGCATCCTGCTCATTAAAGCCACGTGTTGTCAGTGCAGGGGTACCAATACGGATACCGCTGGTGACAAAGGGCGACTGGGGATCATTCGGTACGGAATTCTTGTTGGTGGTAATAAAGGCGCGACCCAGTGCAGCCTCAACATCCTTACCGGTCAGGCCGGCCTCGATGAAACTGACCAGGAACAGGTGGTTATCGGTACCTTTGGAGACCACGTCATAACCACGATCCATGAATACTTTAGCCATCGCCTGGGCATTAACAATAACCTGCTTCTGGTACTCTTTATATTCGGGCTCCATCGCTTCCTTGAAAGCCACAGCTTTGGCGGCGATGACATGCATTAATGGACCACCCTGGGTACCGGGGAAAATGGCAGAATTGAGCTTCTTCTCGATGGCCTCATTGGCTTTGGCGAGAATAATGCCACCACGTGGACCGCGCAGGGTCTTGTGGGTGGTCGATGTGGTTACATCGGCAATCTGCACCGGGTTCGGGTAAAGACCCGCGGCAACCAGGCCCGCCACGTGCGCCATATCCACCATCAGGTAGGCACCAACAGCATCGGCGATGTCACGAAAACGCTGCCAGTCCATGATGCGCGAATAGGCCGAAAAGCCCGCCACGATCATTTTGGGCTTGTGCTCTTTGGCAAGGCGCTCGACTTCATCGTAATCGACCTCACCGGTTTCGGCATTCAGTCCATACTGCACCGCATTGTAAATCTTGCCCGAAAAACTCACTTTAGAGCCGTGGGTTAAATGACCACCATGGGCCAGGCTCATACCCAGTACCGTATCACCCGGCTCACACAGCGCCATGTAGACGGCAGCATTGGCCTGCGAACCTGAATGGGGCTGTACATTGGCATAATAG
>Ga0224496_10001554_pt1 | contig 14175 bp, 10 predicted proteins | sample SF_Jul11_sed_USG_2_FD_168127 | JGI IMG/M metagenome (GOLD analysis project Ga0224496, IMG submission 168127) | Sediment microbial communities from San Francisco Bay, California, United States - SF_Jul11_sed_USGS_8_1 | ecosystem: Environmental > Aquatic > Marine > Sediment | place: USA...
CTTTCTATCGTCTACCCCGAACACAAAAGCGCACGGGTCGGCCGAATCATGGGACGTGGAAAAGGGATGCGCCCGAATACCATCCACCATGAAATCAAGGCCTGTATCGAAAAATTCCACCTTATATACATCGCCTATTATGCGATGAATTTTCTCATATGTCAGCCTGTTTATGAAGACCGGAAGTTTTAGTCCCCTGGACAACGGCCCCAGACCACGGATATGGTCCGAGTGCTCATGGGAGACCACCACCCCCCGCAGCTTGGCCGGGTCCAGCCTGGCCCGGGCCAGTCGGGCCCTGGTTTCCTTCAGCGAAAAACCCGCGTCGATCAGGATGGCTCCATCCTGATGCCCCACCCAGGAGCAGTTGCCGGAGGAGCCGGAGCCCAGCACGCATATTTCCATCACTGGGCCCCCTCCTCCATGAGCAGATGGTATAGAAGGGGAACCATGATCTCGTGATGGCCGGTTATTGAATATCCCTTTCCGCTTCCTTCCACGGGGCGGTTCACCACATTCACATTCGGGCGGTATCCCTGGATCATGTCCATGTTAACGGCGGTGAATCCCTCCACCTTGTTCCCCATGTTCCTGGCGGCCGACAACGCCTTGATGAACACCTCCGGCAATACCACCGCCGATCCGATGTTCAGGTACACCCCTCCGGCCAACTGGGACACTATGCCGGTAAACAGCTTGAAGTCGTTTAGCGTCGTCCGGCCCAGAGCTGCGCCGTCCGCCTGGGCGCTGGCGTGGACGATATCGGTCCCCACCGCCACATGGACAGTCACCGGCACATTAAGTCTCCATCCAGCTGCCAGGATGGAGAAACCTGCGTTTTTCATCTGTTCCTGGTTGATATAGCGGCCCAGAGCCGCGCCGAGACCTTCCCGTTCACCAGCCTGGGCGATTGCGGCATGATAGTGGGTGGAAGTCTGCTCCACCATGCCGAACCGCCCTGTTTTAATTTCCTGGGCCACATCCTCGCTGGTGGCGCCGTGGAATGCTATCTCCAGATCATGTACCGCCACAGCCCCGTTCACGGCAAGGGCGTTTAGCGCCCCCTTTTCCATCATATCTATTAATATGGGAGCCAGCCCGCATTTGATGACATGGGCGCCTATGGCGGCCACCACAGGCCTCCCCTGCTCCCTGGCCAGCTTTATGGCGCGGACCACGGACAGGATGTCGTTTGCTTTCAGTATGGAGGGGAAAAGGTCGACCAGCTTCCCGGTGGCGATATATTTTTCCAGACTTGTGAACATCCCGGTGTTCACAAGGCTTTTTCGCTCCTCTATGGGATGATGTCTAATCCTCTCAAAGTCAGCCGGCCCGAAAGGGTAGTCGCCCGTCATTATCCCTTCGCTTCCATCCATTCCGTCCCTTCGGTGGCGCCCTGCGGGGCTAACCTTTGTGACGTTTGATAATCGTATCTATTATATTCGAGGTGGACCTGCCAGGAGCAAGTTTCACAAGTTCCACCCGGCCACCGTATTTCTCCACCGTATCCCGCCCCACAACGTCGGACACTTTATAGTCGCTCCCCTTCACCAGGACGTCGGGACGGATAGTGGCGATCAGCTCTTTCGGAGTGCTCCCGGAGAAGAGAACTATAGCGTGGACACAATCAATGGCGCCTAGGATTTCCATCCGGTCGGTTTCGAGGAGAAGGGGCCGACCAGAGCCCTTCAGCCGACGGATGGAGGAATCGGAGTTGAGCCCGACGATGAGTCTGTCGCCCAAGGTGGCGGCTTTTCGCAGCAGACGGACATGGCCCGCGTGCAAAAGGTCGAAACAGCCGTTGGTGAAAACTACCTTTTTCCCCTGGGCGCGCAATCCCGCGGACCACAGCCCCGCTTCCTTGCCGCTCATCAGTTTGCCATAGGCCGGTTTTTCAGCCTCCAGGCGCTCCATTACCGCTTTTTTGGATACCGCGTACACGCCCGCGTGCCCCACCTCTATGGCGGCGGCCACATTCGCCACCCGGACCGCGTCCTCCAGCGAGAATCCGCCGAATAGCATTGTGCCTAGTGTGGCGGCCACCGTGTCACCCGCGCCGGTGACATCGTATACTTCCAGCGCTTCGGCGGGCAGATGGAGCCCCTTGGCGCCGGGCTTTTCGAATATGGACATTCCCTCAGAGCCCCTGGTGATCACTATGCTTTTGGCGCCGGTGATCTTAAAGAGCCTGGTTGCGACAGTCCGGTAGTCCGCTTCGCCGGTGATCTCCACTCCGGAAGCGGCTTCCGCCTCCTTCTTGTTGGGAGTGATTATGTGGGCGCCGCGGTATCTTGTGTAGTCCTTCCCTTTCGGGTCCACCACAGACACTTTGCCATGCTTTCGGCATAGCTCGAAAAGCTCCGCCAGAAGGGGGGGCGGCAGGGCGCCCTTTCCATAGTCAGAGACAATCACGCCAGCGCAGGACTTGATTCTGGCTTTGGCGTTTGAGAGCATTTTCCTGGAGGCTGCCGGGGATAAATCCTCCTTATTTTCCCGGTCCAATCTTAGCATCTGCTGGCGCATGGCGATGACCCGGGTTTTTCTTATGGTGGGTTTTGCCGGATCCGTCACCACCATCGCCGCGCCGATCCCCTCGCTTTTAAGCAGGGATTGGATTTCACCAGCGTCTCTGTCCTCCCCCACGGCGCCGATCAGCGTTGGCTCCCAGCCCATGGCCTTGACATTGGCGGCCACGTTGGCCGCGCCGCCCAGCTTGAACGATTCCGATTCCACGTTCAATATAGGCGCCGGGGCCTCGGGGGATATCCTCTCCACCGTGCCGGCAAGATAACAGTCCAGAATCACATCGCCGATCACCAGCGCCTGCCCGGCCTTGGCCGAATCCAGCAGGTTATAAAGCCTCTCTCTCAATTATCGCTCCGAAAAAAGCTGTGGCGAGGGCTACAGCAAGTCGTTGTCTGCAAAAGAATAATATCTGTTGTCGCCAATTATCAGGTGGTCGATCACATGTATTCCCATCAGCTTACCCGCCTCCACCAGCCTCCGGGTAAGGCATATATCCTCATCGCTGGGGTCTGGTTCGCCGCTGGGATGGTTATGGGTCAGGATCACCCCGTGGGCAGAGGCACGGATGGCGGGATTGAACACCTCCCTCGGCTCCACGTACGTCGAGTTGAGCGCTCCCTCGCACACCATCACTGTCTTGATAAGCTTGTGCCTGGTATTTAGCAGCATTACGGAAAATATCTCCTTGCGCAGGTTCTTCATGGAGCCGCGGTAGTGATTGAAAGCGTCTTCGGCAGTGCGGATAGGAGAGGTCTTGGCCGTACTGGCGGCTATGGTGAATCGCCGACCCAGCTCCAGCGCCGCCAGGATGTTCACGGCTTTGTTGAACCCGATACCAGGAACGGCGCGGATTTCCTCTATGCTGGCCGCTTCTATGCCAGCGAGGTTGTCGAACCGGGCAATCAGCGCCCGGGCCAGGTCCAGCGCGTTTTTCTTACCTGATCCAGAGCCGATGATGGTGGCCAGAAGCTCTGAGTCTGATAAAAAGGATGGCCCTTTTTCCGAAAGCTTTTCGCGCGGCCGGTCACTCTCCGGCCACTGCCGGATGGCTTCTCTCAGCTCATAACGGCGGGGCTTGGGCTTTCTCAAGGGTCACTCCCCCATGGTCGACAGGAAATAATCCATGGTAAGGCGAAATCCCTCCTCCATGCTTACTTGAGGCTCCCAGCCCAAAACTTCTTTTGCCCGTGTGATGTCCGGTTTTCTTTTCCGGGGATCATCCTCGGGCAAGGGCAGGTGTGTAATCCGGCTTGCGGAGCCTAAGTGGTCAATCGCCAACCGGGCCACCTGAAGTATGCTGACTTCATTCGGATTGCCAAGATTCACAGGTCTTGTCTCGGCAGAGAAGAGGAGGCGGACGATTCCTTCCACAAGGTCGGAAATATAGCAGAAGGAACGGGTCTGGCTTCCGTCGCCATACACGGTCACATCCCGTCCGGCTTTCGCCTGCATCAGAAAATTTGTCACAGCCCTCCCATCCTCCGGGCGCATCCTGGGGCCATAAGTGTTGAAAATCCTGACAATTCGCGTATCCTGGCCCAGGGCCCGGTGGGCCGCCATTACCGCCGCCTCCGCATACCTCTTGGCCTCGTCGTAGCAGGAGCGGGGGCCCACAGAGTTCACATTGCCCCAGTATTCTTCCCTTTGCGGGTGTTCTTCCGGGTCGCCATACACCTCGGAGGTGGAGGCCAGCATGAAGACGGCTTTTTTCTCGTATGCCAGTTCCAGAGCGCGATGGGTGGCGAAGGAGCCGGTCTGGAGGGTCAAAATGGGATGTTTAATGTAATCCGGCGGGGAAGCAGGCGAGGCGAAATGGAGAACGTAATCCACGCGGCCTGTTACCCAGTCGAGGGAATCGCGGGCGTCGCGCTCAACGAATTCGAATCGGGGATCGTCGATTCCCTCAATATTTTTCCTGGCGCCGGTGATCAGGTTGTCCACGGCGAGGACCTCCATTCCCTCCTCCAGCAATCGGCGACAAAGGTTGGAGCCAATAAATCCTGCTCCGCCGGTGATGAGAGCGCGTTTGACCATATGTCCTAATGCCTTCCCATTCCGTGGTATTCAAACCCGAGGCCCTTGAGCTTTTCCATGTCGTAGATGTTCCTTCCGTCGAAGATGACTGGAGACTTCATTATCTTTTTCATCCGTTCCATGTCCAGGGAGAGAAATTCGCGCCATTCCGTCACCAGGATCATGGCGCTGGCCCCATCCGCGGCATCGTATGGGTTTTCCACGTAATCCACATCGGGAAATATCGCTCTGGCCTTTTCCATGGACACCGGGTCGTAGGCTTTCACCTTGGCGCCCTTGCCTATCAGCGTCTCTATGATCTCCAGGGACTTGGCTTCGCGCAAGTCGTCGGTGTTCGGCTTGAACGCAAGACCCAGCACGGCGAAGGTGAGCCCTTCGAGCGATTTGAATCTGTTTTCGACTTTTGACAGGAGCTTGTGGGCCCTGATGTCATTGATGTACATGACGGAACGCAATAGACCGAATTCGTAGCCCAGCTTGCGGGCGGTGTGCTCCAGCGAGGAGATGTCTTTTGGAAAGCAGGACCCGCCATACCCCAGCCCGGCGTAGAGGAATTCCTTGCCGATTCGCCTGTCCGCCCCCACGGCCCTGGCCACGTCGGTAATATTGGCGCCGGCCAGCTCGCATAGGTCGGCGATGGCGTTGATGAAAGATATCTTGGTGGCCAGATATGAGTTGGATGCGTATTTGATCAACTCGGCGGAGACCACATCCGTTATATACATGGGCGCGCCCAAGGTGGCGTACAACTCAATAAGCTTCATCGCCACGTTTTTCGAAGGGGCTCCGATCACTATTCTGTCAGGATTCAGGGCGTCGGCGATTGCCGAGCCTTCCCTCAAAAATTCCGGGTTGGAGACTACATCAAACTCCACCCTGGTTTTTTCATTTTCATTGATGATCCGTCGAACCAGGTCGCCAGTGCCCACGGGGACTGTGCTTTTATTGACCACCACCTTGTAACCGTTGATGTTTTTCCCGATATCCCTGGCGGCGCTCTCCACCTGGCTCAGGTCGGTTTCCCCCTCGTTCTTGGAGGGTGTGCCCACACAGATGAAAATTATATCTGAGCGGCGGACATACTCTCCCACATCGGTATAAAAACCTATCCGCCCTTCGGACAAATTACGCTTGACCATTTCCTCCAGACCTGGCTCGTATATGGGCATAACGCCTTGGGACAGCCTGGACACTTTTTCGACGTCCACATCAACGCAATACACATCGTTACCCAGATCGGCGAATACCGCCCCTGTGACAAGCCCCACATACCCCGTTCCAATTACGCAAATGCGCACTTTCAATGCTCCCCGGAAGATGAAAAAAGAGATGATTATAGCCCAACTTGGGTCAGGGACCAAATAAGCTGTGCAGAAAAGGGGACTTTCGGCCCTACAAACCGCACCCACTCCCTTCAATAATGGCTTGTTCGGTCCTAATACCTATTTAGCGCAGCGGAACCCGACACTTTCCTGGCGGGACTCGGCATTGCCTTTATCCCTTGCCGACACTCGCAGAGACGATGCTGTGCTTTTCCAGGAGCCACCGCGAACCACTTTCATTTTTTTCCTGTTTTTATTTGGACCTGCGGGATTCCTGACCGGCGCCCATTGGTAGTAGGTGGGGCTGTACCAATCTTCCACCCACTCCGCAACGTTGCCGGCCATGTCGCGCAGACCTATGGAACCTGGCTGGTAGCCGCCCACCTGCCTGGTTTTGTTCAAGACCTCCCCCGTGGCAGAGGAATAACGTTGCACTTTTTCTCTGGCGTTGAAATTGGCGTCTCGACCGGAGATGACATCATTCATTATGGCGAATCTGTGTTTTTTTCCCCTGTCTCTGGCGGCGTATTCCCATTCCGCCTCGGTGGGCAGCCTTTTTCCGGAGGAAGCGCAATAGCTGGCGGCCTCCTCCCATGTCACACTTTCCACGGGACAATCCTCGCAGTTGGAGAATTTGGAGGGATTTGTCCTCATGACTCTTTTGAACTCGGACTGGGTGACTTCGAATATGTCAAGATGGAAACCTTCCAGGCAAACCGTGTGATCAGGCAGCTCCTCAGGCTCTCCTTCCTGAAAAACATCGCCCATCCGGAAGCATCCTCCTCTGACCGGGATCATTGCCCCATGAGTCGGTTTCGCTCCAGTCTGACCCGGATCGTCTCCATTTGAAGGTTTGACTATGCCTTGTTGCTCCCGCACCCGTGAGAGGTTGCCCTTGAGAGTAATCAGGCGTGGCGCGGTCGGATCGATTGTTTCAATGATGGCAATCAAATTTGAGGCTTTTTCCAGATCATTATAGTCCACGGCCTTTTGAGCCTCCGCAGTCAGGACCCGGCCGACTCTCCGGAGACCTGCAAGGGCCATTTCGTTATCAGGATCCAGATCCTGCGCTCGCGTAAATATTTCCATGGCGTTATCCATACCAGGGTTGATGAGTTTGCCAGCATAAAAAGCCTCCTCACCCTTTTTTAACAACGTAGTGATTTTTTTCCGGTTTTCCGTTTCCACGGCCTTTCTGCTACTGATGGCCTCGGCTATAAGGCGTTCCTTCTCATCCTCGTCGGAGTCCATCGTATCCCGGGCTTTTCTGGTCTCGACTTCCATCCGCCTTTTTTCAGCCTCCATTGTCTCCCGGGCCGTCCTGGTTTCTTCTGCAAGATGTTTTCTCTCCGCTTCCAGCGCTTCTCGAGCCTTTCTGTTCTCCGCCGCGAGTCGCTTGGTCTCGGCTTCCTCCGCCATTCTGGCCTGCTGCGTCAAAAGATCTTTTTCCGATTTATCCTGTTCTACAGCGGCGTGAAGCTTCTCTTTCATTTTCAGGGCGGATTCGGTGGAGCCCACGGCGGCGATGGCGGCGCCTATATGGGCGTCGGCATTCTTATAATCTTTCTCCGCTAGCGATCTGGCAGCTCGTTCCAATGCGGACTTGGCCACCTTTTCCAGGCCCGCGTACGCCTTTGGGTGGCCAGGGGCCATTTGCAAAACCATTTTGTACGATTCGGTGGCGTTCTTTCCTGGAGGAGAATCCAGGGCGCCCGCCGCCAAATAGGAATCCCCCTGCGCCAGCCAGTCGTTCACCTGCCTTTGCTTGTTTTCTTCATTAGCCAAAGCCGCAAGGGCTCTATCCTGCAGTTCCTTTTGCTTGTCAAGCAGCTTTTCCGCCTGGTCTATCCCATTGGCGGTGGGCGTGTGCTTTTTCGCCTGCGACAGATAATCCCCCGCCAACCCGAGGTTTTTCTTCTCCACCGATTCATTCACCAAGGTGACAAGCCGGGCTCCGATATCGGCGATCCCTTTTTTTGCCTCCTTGTTCCTTGCGTCCAGGGCCAGGACCGCCCGGTAGCTATCCAGGGCGCTCTCTCCTTCCGGACGCGTCAGGGCCCCGATGGCGATTCGTCTTTTAGCCGTCGTGAGGGCCTCGGCGATTTGCATATACCTGGTTTCATCCGGAGAAAGCTTTTGCTCTGGTGTCGTTTCTGATTCCGGCGCCCCATCCGCCATGGGCGGCTCCGGCGTCTGGATATCCTGATCTTGCGCGGATAGCGCCGGAGGCTTTTCACTGGTCAAATAACGGACACCGGCGCCGCCTGCGACAACCGCCAGTATCAAAACAATGGCGTAAACCGCTGTTTTGAGCATGTCCTGTTGCGGAGGGGTGTACTGGCTCGGCACAGGCGTTTGATAAGCGGCAGTGGCGTCCAGCTCCGCGCTCCCAGCCTCCTGGTACATGGCGGTTTTCACCGATGTGGCGCCTGTGACCCCCGTGATTCCGTTTTTGGTTGAGGACCCTGGCCTGGTGTATTCGGCCCTCATATGTTCCAGAACCTCTTTTAGCTCCAAAGCGGACTGATACCTCTTCCCTGGCTCCTTTTCCATGCATTTTGCGATCACCTGGTTCAGCTCCTTCAGAGCCTCCCCCTCGCCGGTAATACTGGGCACCGGCGCCATGATGTGCTTGTGCATGAGCCCCCATGGGGTGTCCGATTCAAAGGGGAGCTTTCCGGCGAGCATCTGGAACATGATAACGCCGATGGAGTATATGTCCGTGGTCGGGCCGATATGGCTGATCTCCCCCTTGGCTTGCTCCGGGGACATGTACGCCGGAGTTCCCAGTATCCTTCCCTGCTGGGTCAGCTGGGCGGTTTTGGCCGTAGTGGTCAGTTCGTCGCCGGATTGAAGCGCCTTGGCAATGCCGAAATCTAGAATTTTAACAATTTTCTGATGGCCCATCTGGGCGATGATGATATTGTCCCCTTTCAAGTCGCGGTGGACAATGCCCAGCCTGTGGGCGTATTCGATCCCGTCGCAAAGCTGGATGGCGTAATCGAGAAAATTCTTCAAGTCCTGCCTACCTTCCTCGAGCAACAGGTTCTGCAACGAGACCCCCGTCACGAAGGCCATCACAAAATAATACTCGCCGGTAGGCAGTTGAGAAAAATCTATGACCGTGACGATGTTCGGGTGCTCCAGCTTCGACTGAATGCTGACCTCCCGGCGAAACCTGCGGATGGTGGCCTCGTCCGTGGAGAGGTGTTGGGCCACGATTTTTATCGCCACCATTTTGCCGGTGGTCACCTGCTGGGCTTTATACACAGCTCCCATCCCCCCCTCGCCTAGCTTGTGGAGGATTTTGTAGCGCCCGTCCAGGGTTTGCCCGGCCATTTCGTCGTGCGAACGGACGATAAGCTTGGACCCGTCATGAGGACAGAAATGGAGCCCCGGATCGAACTCTCTTTCGCAGGAAGGACAAAACATTTTTTCAGTCTGGTTATTATCGGATATCATAGTACAATCATTGGGCCTAATAGGCTGTTGCGCGTATGGAGCGCGAGGCCGAATGGACTTCCCCAGCCGCAGCAAAATGAAATGACTTCATCAACGTAACGCTCCCCACCAACACTCTGGTTGTAAATTTCGTCTGATGGCACGATGCCCACCACCACCAAACATCAACCGATATTTAAAATCCCAATACCGGAGTCAATGGGGGCATGCTCTATATACCCGGCATTATAGCAATCAAAACGATGATCCAACCAAATATTTCCTCATTGAAACAGTGGCCGGACTGACAGCGGTCACTTTGGCTGCCATCCCACCTCCACTCAAGTGGATGTGGCGTATCTCCCCGCTAAGGATTTTGGAGGATGGGGGCGACCCACGACAGCCATATATCCTTCCTTTACAGATAGAAAAAAACACTTGATTTTATGGTTGGGCATTACTAGAATTATTCAGCCGTGTAAGGGGTAGAAGGCGCGCCTTGCCTACCTTCCGCGGCTCCGGCCTCGCCGGTAATAGGTTCCATCCTGCCCGATGTTTTATTTGTTTTACGGGGGATCGTATGGCTAAAGGGAAGATTAAGTGGTTTAACAACGCAAAGGGGTACGGCTTCATCCTGGAGGACGGGAAGGAAAGCGATGTCTTTGTCCATTACTCCGCCATCGAGGGAGAGGGGTATAAATCCCTGAAAAATGGGGAGGAGGTCGAGTTCCAGCTCTGTGAAGGGCCAAAGGGGCTCCACGCCCAGCAAGTGATCAGGCTCTAGAAATCACCAACTAGAGTCGGCTGGCGCGCCGTAATTCCACTTTGCGGCGTTGATTTCTGTCTTCGCGGCTTTCCTTGGCGGGGGAAACACCAAGGCGTTGCGTGGGCGGGGTAAATGAGATTTTGTGTCCATTAACGAGCTTGCTTTGCCCCGAGGCCGGATTGGCGGCCATATGCGCTTGTCCCACAAACCCTGGGTTGGTCTGGTAAGATGGACTGATGCGCGACAGAATTGAAAAATTAAACTTCCTTGGAAAATTTCTGGCCTCCTCCAGGTCTCGGGACGAGACTCTGGAGATGGCCATGATAATTTCCCAGGACGTGCTGGGATACGACCACGCCATAATCCGTCTGCTGGACCAGAATCAAGTGTTGCGGGCGGTGAAATGGATCGGATTCCCCAGGGAAGCGGCGGACCGTGTTATACGCCTGGGAGAAGGTATCACCGGCCAAGCCGCCATGCAGGGAAAATCGATCCTGGTGGAGGATACCACTCGCGACCCCAGATATATCCAAGGCGTGGAAAACTGCCTTTCGGAACTTTGCTCCCCCATGATTTTCGATGGCAGGATCATAGGCGTTTTCAACGTGGAAAGCGAAACCCCAGCCTTTTTCCACGAAGACGACCGGCACATACTGGAAAATTTCGTCACCCAGCTAGCCTCCGCCCTGGAGGCGACCAGGCTGCGCGACGAACTGGGCCGAGCGGAAAAGCTCACCATGATCGGCTCCTTCGCCTCCGCCATCCTCCACGACATCCGCAACGACATCCACCAGCTCAACATCGGCGCGGATCTGCTGGAAATGGCGCCCGAGGACCCGGTTCGTGTGGTGACCATAGCCCGGAAGGTGCGTAAATCAGCCGAAAATATCCACGACCTGGTGGGGGACATCTTCGAATTCGTCCGCACGGGCCAGACCCCTGTCACCCGGCAGAAAGTGGAACTGGCGCCGTTTATGGAATCATTCACCACAAGATTCATGGCCTCCGCCAGGAAGGATATCAAAGTGAGCCTCAACATGACCGGATCGCCATCACTGGAGGCGGACCCCCGTCGGCTGAAGCGGCTGCTGTTGAACCTGGCCAACAACGGCGCGGAGGCGATGCAGGATGGGGGAGAGCTGACCATATCCGCCGGCAAAGAGAGTGGGGTTGTGTTCATGGAAGTGCGGGATAGCGGCAAGGGTATCGCCCAGGACCGGCTGGACAGAATATGGGAGCCTTTTTATACCCATGGCAAGAGTGATGGAACTGGCCTGGGGATGGTGATAATAAAAAAGATAGTGGATGACCATGGCTGGAAAATAATGGTCGCTTCCGAGGAAAAAAAAGGAACTTGCTTCCGGATTACCATTCCGCAGGAGTGATTAACTCCATTATGAGCACCGCCCCGACAATGCCCTGAAGTTGATATAATCTCCCATAGAGAAAATGAATCGATGATAAAACCTGATTGGCTGAAAAAACCATCCACACCCCTGGTTTCCACTGCCGATGTGCGCGTCAGGATCACCCGGGCAGGGCTGACCACCGTTTGCCGGTCCGCCCGATGCCCAAACATGGGCGAATGCTATTCCAGGGGAACAGCCACATTCATGATCCTGGGAGACCTTTGCTCCCGCAGTTGCGGATTCTGCGCGGTGCCCCATGGCAAACAGGCTGGCGTCGTTGATCCAGGCGAGCCGGAGCGGGTGGCCGACGCCGCAAAGGCGATGGAACTGGGACATGTAGTGGTCACCTCCGTCACCCGCGACGACCTTCCGGATGGGGGAGCGGGAACATTCGCCAATACGATCCACGCCCTGCGTTGCGCTCTCCCTGCGGCCACGGTGGAGGTTTTGACGCCCGACTTCAAGGGGGACTACTTCGCCATCGATACAGTGGCCGCTGCCGGGCCGGATGTGTATAACCACAACATGGAAACCGTCCGTGAATTTTATGGGGCGGTTCGCCCCCAGGCGAAATACGACAGGTCCCTCGACTTCCTGAGCCGCGTGTCCACACGGTATCCGGAGGTCACCGTGAAGAGTGGCTTCATGGTGGGGTTGGGCGAGAGTAAAAGCCAGGTAGTTCAATTATTGAAGGATATGCGCAAGGCCGGTTGTCGTATGGTCACCATCGGCCAGTATCTGCGCCCCACCAAGGAACATCTGCCTGTGGTGGAGTATTTGCGGCCGGAGGTGTTCCATGAATACGCTCGGCTGGGGGAAGATATCGGGATAGAGAAAGTTTTCGCCGGGCCGTTCGTCCGATCTTCATACAGGGCCGGGGAAGTGTTTAATAAATGTTAGTCATGGCTTCCTTCAATTCGTATTTGCTTTGTGGGAGGCTACCCTGATGCACTGGCTATATCTGATAATGGCCATCGCAGCGGAGGTGGCGGCCACCAGCGCGCTGAAAGCCAGCGAAGGATTCACCCGGCTGTGGCCTTCGCTTCTGGTGGTGACGGGATATGTGGCCGCGTTTTATTTCCTGTCGCTGACATTGCGGGTGATACCGATAGGAACCGCATACGCCATATGGTCCGGGGTGGGGCTGGTGCTGATCGTTATGGTGGGGCGGGTGTTGTTCGGCCAGACCATAGACGCGGCGGCAGTGGCGGGTTTTGCGCTGATTATAGCCGGCGTGGTGGTGATAAATGTATTCTCATCTTCAGTTCCTCATTGAAGATCAGGCGTCTGACGCCCATTTCATTCCATGCAATCTCAGGAAATAAACATCAATCAACTCATGTTCATCCTCTGCTTCCAGTTGGGATTAGCGCCCATCGACCATTGCTGATAAAATGGCCCAATGACTAGAGCAACCATCCACTACATAGCCTCGTTTCTCATCCTGTCTCTTTATGGCGGCCAGGTGTGCCCGTTCATCGAGGGTTTGTCTGTGTGGACATGGACCACTTACATGGGGATCATATTCATCGCCATGTATCTCGCCCGCATGGCGTTGCGCCCCTGGCTGGTGAGGAACGCCTCGCCGGAGCGCCGGGTCACCCGAGGATTTTTGTTAGACCTTTGCATATATCTGGTGGCCGCGCTGGCGATAACCGCTTTCAACACCATTTTCCACAGCTTTCCTCCCGGCTCCGGCATGAAGGCGATGACGGGATTCATGACGCTGGGATTCTTTGCGGCGGTGGACCTGGCCCTGGTGGCGGAGTGGACCCTGGCGATGGAGTTCGCCAGGGAGGGCAGAGCGCTGAAGGTGGCGGGGGAGCCGATATTCCCCATGGTGAACAGGTTCGCCATGGTGGCCATGGTCACCGTATCAATGGTTGTTATGGTTCTTTTTCTGCTGGTTAACAAGGACCTTGAATGGTTAAGCACCCTACCGACTTCCGACTCGCATCCCTCCTTTGTGGTGCTAGGCGAGATGGCGCTGGTGGGCATGGTCTTCCTGTTTCACCTGGTGAACATTATCTACTCCTACAAGCGCAACCTCCGGCTCTTTTTCGGGCTGCAAAACGGCGCCCTGGCCTCCGTATCGGAGGGGGAACTTTATGCGATGGTCCCGATCAGCTCCAGAGACGAGTTCGGTGTGATGGGGGAGTATACCAACCAGATGATCACGGCCCTGCGGGAGAGGACCGAGGAGGTCCACCGCACCAGGGATGTCACCATCCTTTCGCTGGCCACCCTGGCGGAGACCCGTGATAACGAAACCGGCGGACACATCCTGCGTACCCAGGGCTATGTCCGCGCCCTGGCGATGGCGTTGCGGGAGCATCAGGACCGGAGGGACGAGCTGACAGTTGAGATCATCGACCTTTTATACAAAAGCGCTCCATTGCACGATATCGGAAAGGTGGGGATACCCGATGCGATCCTGCTCAAGCCTGGCAAGCTGACCGTGGAGGAGTTCGGGATCATGAAAAAACATCCTGTATTGGGCCGCGACGCCATCACCCGGGCCGAAGAGACCCTGGACGCGGGGGATGGTTCCTTCCTGAGATACGCCAGGCAGATCGCCTACGGCCATCACGAGAAGTGGGACGGCTCCGGCTACCCGGAGGGATTGAAGGGAGAACAGATCCCGTTGGCCGCGCGGCTGATGGCCATCGCCGATGTA
>Ga0224496_10001555_pt1 | contig 14175 bp, 15 predicted proteins | sample SF_Jul11_sed_USG_2_FD_168127 | JGI IMG/M metagenome (GOLD analysis project Ga0224496, IMG submission 168127) | Sediment microbial communities from San Francisco Bay, California, United States - SF_Jul11_sed_USGS_8_1 | ecosystem: Environmental > Aquatic > Marine > Sediment | place: USA...
GAGTTCAGCTGCCGTCTCATAGGCGTTTCTCGCTGCGTCGATCTCGCCAAGCCTGCGGAACATTTCGGCCCGAGCGGCGTGCATCAAGTGATAGTTGGCCAGTTGGCTGGCGACTTCGTCGAGGTGTTCGAGCGCCTTTCTTGGCCCATCGACCTCGCCAATGGCGATCGCCCGATTGAGGGCAATCACCGGGGTCGGCGTCACGGCAAACAGCTGGTCGTACAACGTGACGATCTGTGGCCAGTCTGTCAGCTCGAATGACCTGGCATCGCTGTGCACGGCTTGAATGGCAGCCTGCAGCTGGAACGGTCCTGGCCGATTGCGCCGAATACAGGCCCGAACGATCGCCTGGCCCTCTTTGATCTTGTCAGTGTCCCAGGCGGTCCGATCCTGATCGCGCAACAGGACTACGACATCGTCGACAAGCCGCGCTGGCATCCTGGCATCGTTCAAGATCATCAAAGCCAGCAGTCCGGCCACCTCCGGCTCATCGGGCATCATCTCGACCAAAGCCCTTCCGAGCCGGATCGCTTCCTTCCGTAGTGGCCCCCGGCTCCGGTCGTCGGCGCCCAAGTTGTAGATCAGATAGATCACCGACAGGACGGGCCGGAGCCGTGCCGGGAGTTCCGCGTCGGCCGGTACCCGATAGGGAATGTTGGCTGCCTTGATTTTGTACTTGGCGCGAACAAGGCGCTTTTCCATCGCCGACTCACTGATCAGAAACGCTCGGGCCACCTCGCTCGTGCTTAGGCCACCCAGTAATCGGAGCGTGAGGGCCACCTGATGTTCAGCACGGAGCGCTGGATGGCAACAAGTAAACATCAGCCGAAGTTGGTCGTCACGCACCGTTGAGTCCTCACTTTGTGCACCGGCATCTCCCGGATCGATCGCGGGCACCGCCTCTTCGGCTAGTTCCCGACCGCGCTTGGATCGGCGAAGCGTGTCGATGGCGCGGTTGCGGGCTGTTGTGACAATCCATCCAGCCGGGTTCGGTGGAATCCCGGTCGCTGGCCAGCGATCGGTCGCTACAACGAACGCATCCTGAACGGCATCCTCGGCCAGGGAGATGTCTCCGAATACCCGCGTCAGCGTGGCGACGGCCTGGCCGTACACATCTCGGAACGTTCCTTCTACGTCCCCCGCCACTCGCTAGCCGCCAGGCATGTCGGGCATGTGATCGGCGATCCGGCCCGTCGCCTGGAACGGACGGACTTCGATCGGACGGCGGATGGCATCTACCACCCGTCGAGCCCACGCCAGGGCTTCGTCAAGGTCGACAGCTTCGATGACGTAAAAGCCCGCAACGTGCTCCTTGGCTTCCACGAACGGCCCGTCGGTCATCAACATGTCTGCATCGGTGGCTCGCACGACGGTCGCCGCATCGGGACCATGGAGCGCGCCACCGAAGAGGAAGGTTCCGCTCGCGGTCATATCCGCTTCCAAGCTGATGACCCGACCGACAAAGGCTTGCATCTCCTCGGGCGAACCTGGCGCCTCAGGGGCCCCGTCTACCGACGTAAACGTCGACAACAGATATTGACTCATGTCTACTCCTCGTATGGCGGGCATCCCGCATTCACCCTACTTACGAATGACAGGGGCCCCGGCGGACAACGAGATTGCTGTTTCCGAGCTGCTCTAGGAGAGGAAACACTACGTTGGTGTCCGGAATCTGGCTGGCCGTTCGTGATATGGGTGTCGGCACGGTGCCGACAGTCAATGCGGTCCAGCCGCGAAGGAGAAGACCATGAGCAAGATTTCGATGATGGGCACGATCACCTGCCAAGAGGGCAAAGCCGATGAAATGGCCGCCGTTCTGACCCAAATGGTACAAGCGGCGCGCCAGGAGCCGGGCGTCGAGATCTACTCGTACCATCGCGGTGAAGATGATCGATTCTGGTTCTTTGCCTTGATGACGGATCAGGAGTCGGTGCAGAACCACGGTCAAAGCGATGAGATGAAAGCTGCGATGCAGGCTTTCGGCCCGCTGATGGCCGCCCCGCCGGAGATGTCGGTCACCACCCCGGTCGCCGCCATCGGCTTTGACATCTGACCTGACCCACGAACTCATCGAACTCGACGACGACCCTGGATGCTTATGTCCGCTCCCTGATCAGCGCAGCCAGAAGCGGGTTTTGGATCTCGGCTGCGAGCAGTCGGGCGGCGTCGGCGTCGCCTTCGCCGCCGAGCGCCGCACGGTGTAACAGTGACCGAACTAGGAACTCCTTCATGCCCGACCCCGATGCCAGGTCATGCATCGTCGCCACCCATTGCCCGGTCGCCGGGTGTCCGTGCTTGACCCCCAGTTCGCATTGAGCATCAAGGATATATACATCCAGCCACACGTATGGGTCGGCTAACCGATTACAGCGCACCCGGGCGTCGGCCAGAACCTCGAATGCCCTTTCAATCTGACCGTCAACCGCGGCAATCAGGGCGAGTCCACGCGCCGCGGTGCCTTCCCAACAGGGGTCACCCAACTGACACGCCCTCGCAAAAGCCTGCGCGAATAGCTCGGTAGCCGTCGAAGTTTTCCCGAGAGCCAGTTCGACCTCGCCGCGCAGTGCCTGAGGCCACGGAAGGAACGCCAGCCACTTGTCGTCCTCGCTCAGCTTGATCGACGCATCAAGCTGAGCGCCGGCTAGATCCAGCTCACCGCACAGCAGATGAACCCGCCCCGCCATGGACCGGGCGTAGGCCTCACGCCGAATCTCTCCAATCGCTTGGGCGGCTTCGATAGAAGTTTCCAGCTGTTCCAAGGCTTTTACGTAGTTACCCCTGTCAGTCGAGACGCTCCCGAGATACGCGGTGATCTTCGGCGGCAGAGACGGCGCCGGATCGGTCAGCCTCGCCGCATCGGACAGCCACACCTCGGCACGGTCATACCTGGCTCGGAGGAAATCCACGTAGCCGAGTTCAGCCCGAACCTCAGCTACCAACTGATCCTCGCCACACAATTCGCCGATCTCAACTGCCTCATGCAACGATGCCGACCCCTCCTCATCCATCCCGCGGAGCGAATGGATCAAGGATTCGGCCAGGGCCAGCCGGGAGGTGATGCGGAGCCGAGTCAACGAAGCCGCATCCGCAGCCGATACCGCAGATCTAAGAGTCTGAATCCCCGCCTCGACCGCTCCAGCCCCGACTGCAGCCACACCAGCCTCAACGGTGGCTGCGATTGACGCCGCATCAGCCGGCTCACCAGCTCTTTGGAGCGGGACACGCATCGCTGATGCGACGGCCGGGCCAGGTTCGACGCCAAGCTCCTCGGCGAACAACTCCATGCAGGCCGCGAGCTGACGTTCGGCCGCGACGGAGTCTCCGGCCATGCGATAAAGCTTGATAAGGAGCGCTTGATGGTTTTCATCGAGGGGGTTCATCGCTAGTGCTCTAGCCGCGAAAGTAACGGCCTCCCGGAGACCGCCACGCGACATCGTCGCCAAGGCCGCTTCGTGAAGGATCGCCTCGGACGCGGCGGCTACGTAACGCTGCTCCGAGAGAAGCCACGACTCGAATCCTGCCGCATTGCGGATCGTGATCCCCGACAACAGATCCTCGCCCAACCCCTGCAAAGCTATGGCGTCGACCCAGCTCCCCCGCGCGAGCACTTCGACATCTACGATCGTACCGGGAGGAAGGTTGAGAATCACCGGGTCGCCTTCCAGCGATCCTCCCTCGCCCAATCCGCGTCGTATCTCGGCAAGGCTCCACCGAAGAGCCCTGAGCGGGTCATCGGCCTCAGCAAAGAGCAGGGTTGCCAGCTGGGCGCGAGTCGGATGGCGCTCTGAAAGGATTAGATACGCAAGCAGGGCCCAGCTCTTACGGCTGCGGAACTGATACCCGCCACCATCTTGGTACTCGAGCGCCGGTCGCCCCAGAAGTCGGATTGTGGGCTTCAAGACCACAATCTCGCCACCACGCCCAACATTGTCAAACGGTCCGTCAAACGGCAGCGAGCTCTAATTGGCCTATCGACAGATCTCGGCGACCGAACAGTCGGGATCGCAACGGAGAGGGACATATGTCACTGTTCATGGATGTTCACAACATGGAAGGCGGAGTATCTGCAGAAGACGTAGCCGGAGCACACCGCGCAGATCTGGCGACGCAAGGCGAGCATGGCGTCGAGTACCTCAAGTACTGGGTAGATGAGGAAGCCGGGAAGATCTTCTGCTTGGTCAATGCCCCCAACGCCGAAGCTGCCAACACAGTACATCGCGAAGCTCACGGTCTCGTTGCCGACGAGATTTACATGGTGAGCGAACACACGTAGGCGTCGATCCGGGCGGGACCGCAGTTACCGCTGGTCCCGCCCGCGCCAGATGCAGATGCTCAACCGAGGGCAGCCTGAGCGGGCCAACGGGTCGGATCCAGTCCCGACGCGACAACGAGAGTGAGAGGTACATGGAAGTGAATGCCGCCGAAACCGAATGGCTTGAGAAGTGGACCGCCGGCCCCACCGGAACGAGATCATCGTTGATGGCACCGGGAACGGAGGCTCGCAATTTGACCTTGGCCGACGAGACCGGCTCGGAACGGCATCTGGCCGAGTTCTGGGCAGAAGGGCCAGCTCTCATCATGTTTTGGCGGCACTTCGGCTGCAGCTGCGGTGTGGCTCGAGCCGATCGACTTAGAGCAGAATACGAAAGCTACGTTCATGCGAACCTGACTCCCGTAATTGTGGCCCAAGGTGAACCCAAGGTCGCGGCGGCCTACAAGCTCGCTCACGACCTGCCTTGTCCGGTCCTTAGCGATCCGCAACATTCTGCTTATGAGACGTACGGAGTTCGACATTGGGCGGTCGAGCAAGTCTTATTCGACGCCCCGGCTGAGTACTGGACTCACTCACGTGCGCTCGGCGCGGCGTTCCAGGACGCCCGCCGCCAACAAGGCCGGCCACCGGTGAACGATCCCTGGCGAGCGACCGCCGAGTTCGTCGTTGGTACCAACGGAAGGATCCGGCTCGCTTATGACTATCAACACTGCGAGGACTATCCCGACCCTCGGGTTCTAACCACGGCAGCACTGCTCAGTTGAGCTGATCGCGCCATCCTCACGTTCGATCGGTTTGACGACGAAGCGACGCTCGTGCCGGTACCGGCAGAATCAGCCGCCAGAATCGTCAAGCTCGGGGAGGTTCAACCCTGCCTCACATCGATCGGCGATCTTTACCGCCGCAGCGTTTTGGTCCGTTGGAACTTCCGCGTATGAGATTCCAGAGCCTTGGAACGTCACGTTGACCGGGAAGCCCTGATCGAAAGCGCATTCGACAACCGCCACGGCAACCCGGTCCCAGTCGACATCTCCGTAAGCAGTGTCGGAAAAATCTCCGTATCCGCCGATCGGAGCGTTACCGACTACGGCCGAAAAGACCTGCCAAATCACGACCAAACCGAGTCCTAAAACGGATGCGAGGCCCCAACCCGGGCGTCTTCGCACGATGTTCATCGAGTCGATCGATGTCTGGAGTTCCCCCTCGATAGCAAGAGGTTCCACCCGAACCCAGCGGTATGCCAGCCCCATCCCGACGACTGAAGCCAAAAAGGCAAGCGGAAGCCCCGGCCCTACGTGGTCGAGCCTCATGCCGCCCACCGACCAGTTGATCGTTGCAGCAACAGGGACATAGGCCGAAACCGAAAACGCCAGCAACGACGACCACTTGAGCACCTTCGTCGGATCCCGAAGCGCAGCTATCGCGATCAGAACGACGAGGATGCCCAGTACGGCGGTGATAGAACCGTCTGCCTGGACGCCGCGGAATCGAGCCACCGGCACCTGGACCCACACCATGAGGCTCGCCATTATCAACAAGGAACCGGTTGTTCCGATCACTAACGCGTCGCCACGTCGTGACCCCGTTATGAATCCCACGCGCGGCCTTTCGACTTCAGTCAGGCAAGCCTACGCAGATGTCACCTATGCGGTGGCCCCTAAATGCGACCGCCAGAACGTGGCGAGGTCGAAATCCTCGGGAGAACGAAACGCCTGGCTCGTGATACGGGTGCCTCGTAGGTCGTCCAGGCACGAGACCTCCAGCTCACCGCGCTCAACAGATACAAGAAACCAGGACCCGGCCTTGAGAACCAGGCCGAGCGGATGCCGTATCACCCTGGTTCCGTCAGCGAAAAACAGCTCGACCATGCGCGAGCGATGGATGCAACTCCCCAAGCGACGCAGCTCACCGTGAGGAATCCGATGACCGTCCCAGGCATCAGGATCGTGGTGGAACCAGGCCGGTAGATTCTCGGCTTGCTCAGCGAGCGATGGCGCAAGTGCCCCGAGCAACTTGTTGCGAGTGGCTCGAGCCGGTGCTCCCAGTCCCAATCGATGCGAAACGGCCGGCTGACCGACCAACAGGAGCGAGCGTGCTTCCTCGGCGGTGAGGCCTGTCAGCCGGGTGGAAAAGCCGTCGAGCAGCTCTATCCCACCCCTGGGTCCTTGCGTCGTATAAATCGGGACGCCTGCTTCTCCTAGCGCCTCCACATCACGAAGAATCGTCCGCTCGGACACTTCGAGCAGAGCAGCCAATTCCCCGGCCGTTGCGCGCCCGCGCCGCTGCAGGATCAAGAGCATTTCAAGCACCCGGGCAGCCCGCATGCTCGGAGCCTAAAGATTCTTTCCTGTACATGACAGAAGATGTCGTATTTGCTTTGCGATACTCCGAGCATGACGCGAGACGACATAGAAGGAAACGGGACACCGGAGGATCCATGGCAGTTGACCACACCACCAGGCAAGAGCGCCTTCGAAGCGTACCGGGACCCTGACGCCGATCCGCCCGCCCTCGTGGTCCAGGTCGGAAAGACCCAATTGCGCTATCACCTCAGCTGCATCGAAGACCTGCATAGGATGTTGACGGAACATGCGACTGGATGCCGCTTGGCAACGCCGACGAGCAAAAGCCGGCTGCCGAGGGTTCCGTTGAGGCGTGGGGCCGGTCCCCGAGCAACCCGGTCGGCGGTTGGTATGGCATGAATAAGGGGTTGCGGGGCCGCTTCGGCAACTACGTTCCCCCGGTGCTCGAAGCGCTCGGACTTGCCGAGGTCGAACACAACGCCAGGAACAACAACATGCGGGCGATCTGAGGAGCCAACGATGACTGACCGATATCACGTTTCTCGAAAGATCGCCGCTCCGCCGCAAGCAGTTTGGGATCTCCTCTCGGACACATCCACCTACGCCGATTGGAACCCGGCCGTGGTCAGCATCAGCGGAACCATCGCCGAAGGGAACACGGTGAGCATCGTCTCCATTGTCAACCCGAAGCGAACCTTTAAACTCAACGTGACAGCTGTGGAACCTCCCCGCCGGATGGTTTGGTCAGATGGCATGCCGTTCGGCCTCTTCAAGGGCGAACGCACCTATCTCGTCGAGCCGGACGGCGCTGGTTCGGTCTTCTCGATGACCGAGCTCTACACAGGACCACTGGCTGGTCTGATCACCAAGACCATCCCCGACATGACCGATTCATTCGACAAGTTCGCAGACGGACTGAAGGCTGCGGCCGAAGGCGCCTAAGCGTGGTGGGCCTAACCGGACAGAACGCGAACCTGCGACCAAGGGCAACGTGACAGCTCCCCTGCAGCAGGGCGAACCGCAGGCCCGGCAGGACTCGAACCTGCGACCAAGGGCATGTGACAGCTCCCCTGCAGCAGGGCGAACCGCGGGCCCGGCAGGACTCGAACCTGCGACCAAGGGCATGTGACAGCTCCCCTGCAGCAGGGCGAACCGTGGGCCCGGCAGGACTCGAACCTGCGACCAAGGGGATGTGACAGCTCCCCTGCAGCAGGGCGAACCGCGGGCCCGGCAGGACTCGAACCTGCGACCAAGGGCATGTGACAGCTCCCCTGCAGCAGGGCGAACCGTGGGCCCGGCAGGACTCGAACCTGCGACCAAGGGATTATGAGTCCCCTGCTCTAACCAACTGAGCTACGGGCCCGTGAACTAGCACTCATCGAGCAACGAGATGATAGGCGATCAGCCACCCAGCACAGAACGAATGCCCGGCAGTGCGGCATCTCGTCGAGACATCGCTCCATCAAGAACAAACCGGGAATTCCGCTCGCTCAACGAGACGCCGTCGAACCGGCGACCAAGGGATTATGAGTCCCCTGCTCTAACCAACTGAGCTACGGGCCCGTGAAATCGCACTCATCGAGCAACGAGATGATAGGCGATCAGCCACCCAGCACAGAACGGGGCCTGGCAGTACAGCATCCCAGTGAGCGACCAGTAATAGTCGGTCCCCCCAGGGCCGAAGGCCCGACCGGGGGGAAGGGTCCCATCGCCGGAAGGCGATGGGTAGGGGGGCTCGCTCACAACAACTGCAATCCACCATCAACAATCACCACCACATGCCCACGCATTTGCAGGGAACACACTCAGGCGCCAGGTTTTCTGTCACACCCGGATCGTATTGTTGAGGAATGGAGACATACACTGCTGGTGACGGGTACGACCGGTCCCCAGATGACATCGAACAACAGATCTTGGCCGACGAACTGCTCATCGGGCGACTGCGGGCCAGGCAAATGCTCAACATCCAACTGGCCGACGAGATGCAACTCGCCCACGCCGATGGATGCCGGACCCTGACCGAATGGGTCGCTTCTCGAACGGACACGTCTCGCCATACCGCCAAAACGCTCGTCATGACGGCTCGAAGATTCGTCGACCGGCCAAGCGACCACATGAAACTCGCCGCTGGTGAACAAAGCTTCGAGCGAGCCAGCGTCGCCAGTCGCCTCAACGGTTCGGTGGACTCAGACAGCTACGACATCGACAGTCTCCGCCGTATCGCCCGGCGCCAGAAGGGCATCACCGCCAGCGAAGAGTCCGTCAGGTTCGATGAGCGATACCTGCATATCCAACCCACCCTTGACGACACCGCCTGGAAACTGTGGGGTCAGCTGGCTGCCCTTGACGGCGCCATCGTCGAGCAAGCCCTGTTCGCCAGAGCTGACGAACTCCCTAACGATTTCACTACTGCTAGATCAACCAAGACTGCCGACGCCCTCGTGGCGATTTGCCAGGACTCACTCGACCCGATCCCCGACCTAACCGCTCAGCAGCTCCCGACATTGACCATGACAGATGACGAGTCTGAGATCGAAGCCTTGCCTTCCCTCGAAGCCCTGGGACGTCTCTACGAGCGGACCCGGCCGGGTATCACCATCTTCGTGAACGCGCAAGGTGCCGGCCCCACGGTTGGCACACTCATGAGCGGCCAGCTGATCGGCCCCAACACCCTCGAAGAGATACTCTGCAACGGCACGATCGAAGCCATCTCCGTGACCGATGACGGCAAACCGCTCAACGCCGGCCGCCGAACCGCAAAAATTCCCGGTCGCCTCCGCAAATTCGTGATCGGTCGAGACGGCGGATGTTGTGCCGACGGCTGCACGAGTCGCTACCGGCTCCAAGCCCACCACCGGATCCACTGGGCCGACGGTGGCAATACCGACGCAGACAACCTCATCACCCTGTGCTGGTTTCATCACCATGTAGTCATACATCAACGGGGCTTCACGATTACCCCGGACTCGCCGCCACATCGGCTGCGATTCAAACCGCCCCTACCGAACGGTCCCTGAGTGCGGGGCCACAAACCTCCGACTCATCCAGCACCATCGTCAACATCCCCACATCTTGCGCTAGTTCTCCCCTCGAAGTAATGGAAAGCCGCCCAACGGCGCGCCACACCGTTACGCTCCTGGCATGCGCCGGGCTACCTCCATAATCATCGTATTGCTGCTCGCCGTCACGGCCTGCAAATCGTCTGCAGACCAAACCGGCCCGAACTTGGCCACGACCCAACCCACCGCCGTGACCACGGTTGCTCCAACCACTTCCGTTGCGCCCACGACGACAACGTCTACTTCGACGACCACGACGATCCCACCGATCGTCGTGACCGGAACCGTAACGGACGAAACCGGCGGTCCGTTGCCAGGTGTGACAGTTACTTCTGATACGACCGCCGTCACCACCGGTGCCGACGGGCTGTTCGATCTCACCGCTGCCGACCCGACGATCACCTTAACGAAACCGGCCTGGCTGCCCCTCGAGGTCGACTGGTCCGCCACCAGCGACGCCCAGATCATCATGGATCCGCGCATCGTGAGGGCCGTCAGGGTCGCCCGCTACACCTACCTCGAACTGGACGGACTAGAAGGAACCCTGGAACTCATCAAAGACACCCCGGTGAATGCGATCGTCTTTGACACCAAGGACGAGGTCGGGACAACCCTCTACGCCACGGCCGTTCCATTCGCCAACGACATCGCAGCAGTCGAAGACTTCTACGACCCGATCGCCACATTGGAAACCGTCCACGCAGCCGGACTGTATGCGATCACCCGGATCGTCACGTTCGAGGATCCGATCTGGACCAAAGCCCGCCCTGAGGCCAAGCTGGCCGGCAAGTGGATTGACGCACGAAATCCGGACAATTGGGAGTACCCGTTGGCACTCGCCGTCGAAGCATGCGAACTCGGCTTCGACGAAATCCAATTCGATTACGTCCGCTTTCCGGCCGGGAGTACCGCCGGTGCCGCTCCCCCGACCACCCAGGAAGAACGGCTGACGGCCATCACCGGCTTTCTCGAAGAAGCGCGTTCACGGCTACACCCGCTCGGGTGTGCGGTTTCGGCCGACATCTTCGGGATCACTGCATCCTCCCCAACCGACGAAGGCATCGGTCAGCGACCCGACGAATTATCAGCCGTGGTCGACGCGCTTTCACCCATGATCTACCCATCGCACTACAGCCCCGGTTGGCTGGGATTCGCCGACCCGAACGATCACCCGGGACCGGTGACGGCAGACGCTCTCGATGGAGCGATGCCAAGAATGGCCCCAGGGTCGCTGCTTCGACCATGGCTTCAGGCGTTCTATTACAACAGCAACCAGATCAGGGCAGCCATCGACGAAGCCGAATCACGCGGCCTCGGATGGATTCTCTGGAACGCCGTAGGCCGTTACTCGCGAAGCGCACTCGTCGAAGAGTAAGCCGCAACCGGCGGCGGTCCGACCGGTTCTACCTCGGGCTTGGCCTAGCCGATGCCGCTGAGAGCTGCGACCAGGAAGACGGCCAGCAGGAATACCAGCAAGAACACGATCGCCACAGGAATGAGGACAACTGCGGCGGCCTTGCCCATCGTGAGAGCCATGTTCTCCCGAACGTTCAGAATGAACAGATAGACACCCCACAAGGCAATGAGGATTCCGAGGAATGGGATCCCACCGAGCGCCGAAGGAACTGCGGCATACGCGTTGCCTCGCATGAGCCCCTGAAAGTCACCCTCGCCACCGAACATCTTGGCCAGCGCATAAAAGATGCCGGTCCCGACGACCCAGGCAACATACGCCCCGACAATACCGCCGATGGCCCCTCCTATGATCCCGGTGGTGTCGTTGAATACTCCGTTCAGCAGCCCACCCACAAACCCGATGATCGCCACAATGACGGCGGTTGTACCCATGTGCGACCCGTCGGGGGCGACTTCGGAAAAGACGGTGGCATCGCCCTTCAGGGCCCTCGTTACCCGCTCGGTTACTACTGCGCTGTCCATGGGTGCCCCTTACTTGGCTGAAAGTACCACCAGACGATACAGACCCGATCGATCCCTGAGCGTGAAATCGGCGGAATTTACGTCGTCACGGGCGACGAAATGGAGCGTTGACGCTGGCGATTGCGACATCACAGTGAGCAGCCTCCAAGACCTCCTCGGCCACGGTTCCGAGCAACACGAGCGAACTGCTACCCGAACCCTTCGAAGCAGCTGTCACCAAATCCACTGAGCGCCGGCGGGCCATCTCCGATAACGCCGTCGAGGGTGGTCCTGAAACGACGATGGATTTCACGCCTGGATGTGACGAAACGAAGGCTTCAAGTGCCTCTTTGGCCTTGCCCATGCGGCGAACGTGCATCTTCTCGACTTCCGACGATGACCGCCCGGAGTCGATGAGCATCTGATCGAAGCGCGAGACCAGAGCGTAGGCAGCAAACACGTCGGCTCCCGGGGCCAGTTCGAACGCCAGGTCCAAAGCCGCCCGTGACGTATCAGAGAGATCCACGGTTGCGAGGACCCGCTGGTACGACCGGCGTGGCTGACGCCGCACCGCCAGGAGTCCCGTCCGAGCCTTACGAGCCAACCGTCTCGTGACAGGACCGACTTTGCCGGCATCGAGCGACGAGGTCCCGGCCACGATCAAGTCCGCTCGTTTGGCGAGGCGAGCGACATGGGTAGCCGGACTTCCCGACGGAATCGCGAGATCAACTTGCACCGTCGTGCGAGCCCGTACCCAATCAGCTAGTTCGTGGGCGCGTTCGGTGGCCGTCCGCTTGAAAAGAGCCATCTCCTCCGAATCGAGCAGTGCCCCTTCAGCGGGATCAAAAACATGAACCAACGTCAGAGACGAACTGTGCTCCTCGGCTACCAGGCGGGCCCGGTCCGCCACCCGTCGACCCACCGCCGTCAAGTCGACCGCAGCCAAGACCTTCTTCACGGCATCAATATCCTCTGCGTCACGCTCGTCCCGTGGCGCGCCGATAACGAAGAATCTGAGCGTTCGTGGAAGCATCGTGACCGAGCTCCCCGACTTCGTCTGCGGTCAGCTCCTCGATGATTGCCGTGGCGAGCACCTTTCCAAGTTCGACACCCCATTGGTCGAAGGAGTTGATTCCCCAGATGATGCCCTGAGTAAACACCTTGTGCTCATACAAGGCGATCAGTTGGCCGAGAACCGACGGTGTCAGCTTCGGGGCGATGATCAGCGATGTCGGCCGGTTGCCCGGGAAGGTTCGGTGCGGCACGAGATCGCGTGCGACCCCGTCAGCCGCGACCTCTTCGGCCGTCTTGCCGAATGCCAACGCTTCAGCCTGAGCGAACAGGTTGCCCATCAGCAGGTCATGCTGGCCGCCGATGTCATCCGAGGACTCGATAAAGCCGATCAGGTCAGACGGAACGATGGCGGTCCCCTGATGGATCAGCTGATAGAACGCATGCTGTCCGTTGGTGCCCGGTTCGCCCCAGACGATTGGCCCGGTGTCCGTATCAACGGGCGTGCCGTCTTTGCGGACTTGCTTGCCGTTCGACTCCATGTCCAGCTGCTGGAGGTAGGCAGCGAACCGGTCGAGGTCCTGGCTATAAGGCAGCACGGCGTAGGTCGGATAGTCGAGGAAGTTGCGGTACCAGACCCCGATGAGCCCCAGCAGCACGGGGACGTTTTGTTCCAGCGGGGTGGTTCGGAAATGCACGTCGACGGCACGCATGCCAGCCAGCATCTCCCGGAACGAGTCCGGGCCGACGGCGATCATCAGGCTCAGCCCGATCGCCGAGTCCATGGAATACCGACCGCCGACCCAATCCCAGAACCCGAACATGTTTGCAGTGTCAATCCCGAACGACGCCACGGCTTCGGCGTTGGTGGAAAGGGCCACGAAATGTCGGGCGACCGCCTCGTCACTTCCTAGGCGATCCACCAGCCAGGTGCGGGCGCTCCGAGCGTTGGTCAGGGTTTCGAGGGTCGTGAAGGTTTTCGATGCGACCACGAACAGAGTCGTCGCGGGATCGATCTTGTTCAGGACGGATACAAGATCGGTGGGATCAACGTTGGATACGAAGTGGGCATCAATGCCGGGATGAACGTAGGGACGAAGGGCTCGATATGCCATCGCCGGACCCAGATCCGAACCCCCGATGCCAATGTTGACGACCGACCGGATTCGCTCACCGGTGTAGCCCGTCCATTCGCCTGATCGCACCTGCTCCGAGAACGCCGACATTCGACCAAGGACCTCGTGAACGTCACCCACGACATCGTGTCCGTCCACGGTGAATACATCGCTCGGATCCGACCGCAGCGCGGTATGGAGAACGGCTCGATCCTCAGTCGTGTTTATGTGATCACCGGCAAACATCGCGGCGATCTGCGCCGGCGCACCCGCCCGATCGGCCATCGCCACCAGAGCAGACATGATCGTTCCGTCGACGAGGTGTTTGGACAGATCGACGACCAGATCGCCAACCTCAAAGGTCAGCGCTTGCACTCGCTCTGGGTCATCGGCGAACACGGAGCGAAGGTCGATTGAGCCACCCTTCTCGTGAATCTCCTTTAGTGCCTGCCACTCGGATGTGTCGCCAATCGGCTCCAACGCCTCTTCTCCTGGTC
>Ga0224496_10001556_pt1 | contig 14171 bp, 13 predicted proteins | sample SF_Jul11_sed_USG_2_FD_168127 | JGI IMG/M metagenome (GOLD analysis project Ga0224496, IMG submission 168127) | Sediment microbial communities from San Francisco Bay, California, United States - SF_Jul11_sed_USGS_8_1 | ecosystem: Environmental > Aquatic > Marine > Sediment | place: USA...
CCATCGATTCTGCGCAAGATTTTTGTCACCCGATCAAATGCTTCCGAGCATGGTTTCGTAGTGCCGCTTGCTTCCGCCCGTCGCAAAGGATCGTCCCAGATCAGCGAGGCTGTCGAGTGAATGGCAGGCAAAAAAGCTATCCACGATAGGCAGAAGGGCTCGAATTCCTGCGGCTTGCGGCGCGAATCCCTCAAACCGAAGAAGCGGGTTGAGCCAGATCAACCGGCGGCACGACCGTGCAAGGCGCGCGGCTTCGGTCTTCAACAACTCCGTTTCGCCCCGTTCCAACCCGTCAGTGATCAGCAGTACGACTGCACCTTGCCCGAGAACTCGCCGCGACCAGTCCCGGTTGAACCGGTAAAGCGCCTCGCCGATCCGCGTCCCACCTTGCCAGTCCGGCACGTCGCGTCCCACGGCCTCAAGCGCAAGATCAACATCTTTAAGCGCAAGCGCACGGGTGACATTGGTAAGGCGGGTTCCGAAAGTGAAGCCATGCACCCGCCCCCAACCGGATGCAGGTGCCCAGGTCAATGCGTGCAGAAAATGCATCATCATCCGCGCATAAGACGACATTGAACCGGATATGTCGCAAATCGCCACAAGGTTTGGTGGCCTGTATATCGGGGTCTTCAGCGACATTCGGTCGATTTCGCCGCCCTTGCGCAATGACCTGCGCAACATCGCGCGCGCATCGGGTTGGCGCCCGGATTGTGCTGGGCGAAATCGGCGTGTCGCGAGGGGATCAACCGGCAAGTTTAGCGTGCGTATCAGTTTGGCAGCTTCGGCTTGTTCGACGACGCTCATCTGCTCAAAATCCCGATTGCGCAGCACCTCGTTTCCCGACCAGCTGAGTTTGGTGTCGATTTCGATCTGGTCGCGCTCACGTGGGGTTTCCTGCCCCGAAGCCCCCTCCCACATGGCTTCGGCTGCGCGTTTCTGGGCTGGCTTTGGCTGCTTTTCCTTTTGCGCCATGGTTTGCATCATCGGCAGCATCGACCGAACCATGCGTTCAAGAAACTCCGGGTCGCGCCAGAACATCTGAAAAATCTGGTGAAAGACTTCCAGATGCTCGGGCCGTGACACCAGTGTCGCGCGCAAGGCATAGTAAAAATCGTCGCGCCGCGTGAACCCGGCGGCGGCAACCGCGGAAATCGCGCCTTTTACCTGCGATGTTCCAACCCTCAGCCCGGCCTTGCGCAACGCGCGGGCAAAATGAACGATATTGTCAACAAGCCGGCTATCTGTTGCAGGCAGGTTATTCATTGATCACGAGGCCTGCGCCAATTGCTGGCGCACCTCGTTTATGATGCGCGTCGCCTCGGATCCTGCAATCTTGGCGATGTCATCTTGGTATTTCAACAGCGCGCCCAGCGTTTCGGTCACCACATCGGGCGACAACGCCACGGCATCCAGCGCGATCAGGCAGCGCGCCCAGTCTATCGTTTCGGCGACGCCGGGGTTCTTGAAAAGATCGACGCCGCGAAGGGACTGAACGAACGTGACGATTTCCTTCGACAATGTCGCCGAGCAATCCGGCACGCGGGCGTGGAGGATGGCCAATTCGCGCTCAAAAGCCGGGTAATCGACCCAATGATACAGGCATCGCCGCTTGAGCGCGTCATGCACCTCACGCGTTCGGTTCGACGTAAGGATCACGATGGGCGGTTCTTCGGCCTTCACCGTGCCTATTTCCGGAATGGTTACCTGAAAATCCGAAAGCGCCTCCAGGAGGAAGGCCTCGAAAGGCTCATCTGTCCGATCAACCTCGTCGATCAGCAGAACGGGCGGGCCCTCGGCATGGGGCTCCATCGCCTGCAAAAGCGGGCGCTTGATCAGGTAGTCCTGCGAAAAAAGTTCCGACTGCAATTCTTCCCGACTGGCGCTGCCAGCGGCTTCGGCCGTACGAATGGCAATCATCTGGGCCGAAAAGTTCCATTCATAGATCGCCGCGGCCGCATCCAGCCCCTCATAGCATTGCAAACGAATGAGCCGCCGACCAAGAGCGGCGGCAAGAGCCTTGGCAATTTCGGTTTTGCCAACCCCTGCCTCGCCTTCCAGAAACAGAGGCTTGCCAAGCTTTAATGACAAGAACACGACCGTCCCAAGATCACGGCCACAGACATAACCTTCTGAGGACAACGCAGTGAGAGTGTCTTCGATGCTGGTCGGAATGACCGCCATGCCATTGCCTCTTTTGAAATCATTTCCGGCATTTAAGCATTGGCATACAACTCTGTCCACGCGCGAAACGATTGCGGTGGGTAAAGCGGGGTCTTTGATCTCCTTGTTGCAGAACCGCGAAAAGATCAGGGGCAATCCAGACCCGCGGAGCGAGCGCCATGCAAAAATCAGGATGATCGAGATTGAACCGAACGTCCGAACCGGAACGAAAGGGTTCCGGTAACCTTGCTATTTTACCTCAGTCAGCAACTCTTCGAACCGGCTTTTTGCCTTGCCTTTGTGCTTGGCTGCCTTTGCCTCTTCGAGGTTGACGGGCGCCCCTGCCTGGATCAGGGCGACCATCCCCATCAGGTAATGTGGTTTGCACTTCACGCCGTAAATCCCTTCCTGAACCAGTGTCACGGAGATTTCTTTGTTCATCTCTCCCACAAAAACCTCCGCGCCGGCGGGCAACATTCCCTCGATGCTTTCAGCATTGTGACCCTTGTCCGTTGGCAAAAACACAACCGTGTCACCGACCTGTGCCGAAATAAACGCGGGTTCGAATACCATCGCGCCGGCCTCGCCCTTGTTGAGCATCCGAACTTCGTACGTCTCGGCGTTGGCGGTGCCTGAAAAAAGAATAACGGTAGTGGCAGCAAGCAGTATCCTGGCGTTCATCGGACAGTCCTTTGGGGCATGATCATTTGGTTTCGTTCGCCCTGCTTATGGGGTAATCAGATGCAAGAAACGTTGTCCTGGCTCAAACTCTGAACCGCAACACCGGGCGCCAATCCAAGGGCTTTGAATTGAACCAACTAGACGAAAGCCTCTTGTCCGCAATTCCGCCGTTCCGGCGGTTGGACCGCGCGCAGATCCGTGAGATCCTCGACCTGGCGACACCGGCGCGCTTCGATGAAAGACAGGCGATATTCGAGGAAGGTGCCGAAGCCAGCCGGTTCTATCTGCTGCTTGACGGTGTAATTCGCGTGATCCGAACGACACCCGGTGGCGATCAGATCATTGTACTTCATATCGCTGCCGGACAACTGTTCGGAATTGCACCTGCATTGGGGCATGATACCTATCCTGCCACCGCAACAGCCGCAGGTGAATGTCTGGTGCTGGGCTGGCCCGTGCGCCTGTGGCCGACCTTCGTCGAGAAATACCAAGGCTTTGCGACCGAAACCTACAAAGTGGTCGGTGAGCGGATTGACGAAATGAACAACCGGATCGTCGAACTGGCGACACAAGCCGTCGAACAGCGGGTCGCCTGTGCGTTGCTGCGCATGTTGAACCAGACGGGCAAGAAAGTGGATAACGGGATCGAGATTACCTTTCCGATAACCCGGGCAAATATCTCTGAGATGACAGGCACGACGCTGCATACCGTCAGCCGACTGCTGAGTGCGTGGGAAAAACAGGGCATCCTGGAAAGCGCGCGGCGTCATATCGTTGTGACAGACCCACACCGGCTCGTCCAGCTCAGCACATCTGCCGCGTGAACGCATTCGCGCCGCACCGAATGCGGCTAGTTCATCTTCCAACCCGGCCCCTTTGAGGCCACCGCCGCGCGGAGTTCCGCCCGAAAGGCATCCTCGTTCAACTGATATTCCTCGCAGGCGTCAATGACCGTGTGAAACGGTGTGATGTAGCATCCGGCACAAAGCATCCCGTGGCGCATGAATACCTCCATCGTAACCGGCCACTGCTTGAACAATGCGCTGAGCGTCATATCCGGATCGTCGATTGAGCCGCCTGCCATCCCGATTTCCCGTCATCTTTCGCCGGACCATTCACCTCCGGGTCATTTCATCATTGATTGCAGTTTGTGTTCGCGCGGTCTTTGCGCTTCGGCAAACTCGCAAGGATCACATGTGTTTCATTCGGCAGGCCATGAATGTTCACTTGCAAGGGCAGGGCGCTGGTCGCGGCGCCGATGCCTATCTGCCAATCCCTCTACCCGGAGGGTTTGACAATTTGTGATCCTTGGCGGGCAGCGACCGCCCGGCAGGGGATATTCCGGCATTTGTTGCTCTAGCACAAAGAACGAGCCCGTCACTTGGGCTAATTCCGTCCCGTCGAACCACGGACAAAGTGAAGGGGTCACAGCTTGAAAAGCATCATTGTCGCAAAGTGCCCGGCCCTGCTTGCAGGCCAGGACGCGACAAAGCCGTTCGGGTGGTGACCGGTGCCGCAGGGGGCGATTTTGACTGACCTGAGAATTGCAGCATTGGCCGTTATCTACGCGCTGGCCCTGTCCATCGCGGGCGCCACAGCTGCGACGGCAAGCGATCTGGGGCGTTTTCTGCCAAAGATTGACCCTGCCGAGCTGGTCAAGGGCGCGACGGCGTTCGGGCCTGTGGATTCCGACTTTCCAACGGCACCGATCCTTTCAGGGTCAAAAACGGTTGGCCATGCCTTCCTGACTTCGGATTTTGTCGGAACCACCGGATATTCGGGCAAGCCGATCCATATCGTTGCGGCGATTTCACCCGATGCCGTGCTGACCGGCGCCAAGCTGGTGGAGCATTCCGAACCCATTGTTCTTATCGGCATTCCCGAGGCAAAGGTCAGGGCGGTGATTGATGGCTATGCGGGCCTTGACCTGAAAGCAGAGGCCGCTGGTGGCGGGGCGTCACATGACCTGGACATCATTTCGGGCGCCACCGTGACCATAATGGTTATCGACGATTCCCTCATCAGATCGGGCATCAAGGTGGCCAGATCACTGGGGCTGGGCGGTCTTGCCCCCGTGACGGTCTCCGCACCACCGCGTGAGATCGACATGACCAGGCAAGCCATTCAGGACTGGCAACAGCTGACAGGCGACGGTTCGGTCCGGCGGTTGTTGCTGACAATCGGAGAGATCAACGAAGCCTTTGCCGCAACCGGTGACGAAAAAGCCATCGCCCGCCCGGAAAAGGGCGCACCCGAAGATGTTTTCATCGACCTCAATCTGGCGGTTGTCACCGCCCCCGCAATCGGCAGGAGCCTGCTGGGCGATGCCGAATACACCAATCTCGAAAACTGGCTGGAAGAGGGTGAACAGGCGATCCTTGTCACCGGTCGCGGTCCTTACTCCTTCAAGGGTTCGGGATATGTAAGGGGCGGTATCTTTGACCGTATCCAGCTGATCCAGGGCGACCGGTCGATCCGATTTTTCGATAAACAGCACCGTCGGCTGGGCAGGCTTGCCACGCCAGATGCGCCCGAGTTTCCGGAGGTCGATCTTTTTAAGATCCCGGCCGATGCCGGGTTCAGTGCGACCGAGCCTTTCCGGCTGCAGCTTCTGGTTCAGCGCGCCATCGGTGCGGTCGACAAGAGCTTTCTGACCTTCGATCTCGAATACAGGCTGCCCGAGGATTACCTGTTGCCCGCCCCCGTCGCGGCTGCGGTTGCTGAGACCACCGAAGTTGACGACAGCGAAGCGATTGCAAAGCGGGCGCTTTGGCAACGTATCTGGCGCGACCGCACCGTTGAGATTGGCATTCTGGGCGCGATGCTGGGCGTGCTGACGCTGACTTTCTTTTTCCAGTTTCAGGCAACGGCAGATGCCAGGCGGTTCTACTGGTTTCGCATGGGGTTCCTGACGATGAGCCTCGTTTTCATCGGCTGGTATGCCAATGCCCAACTGTCGGTGGTAAACCTGATGGCGCTGGGCGGCTCGCTACAGTCCGGATTTTCATGGGATGCTTTTCTGCTGGACCCACTGGTTTTCATCCAGTGGTTCGCTGTCGCGGCTGCGCTATTGTTCTGGGGGCGGGGCGCCTATTGCGGATGGCTTTGCCCGTTTGGCGCATTGCAGGAATTGTCCAACCAGATCGCGCGTGCCTTCAAGGCCCCGCAATGGGACCTGCCTTGGGGGCTTCATGAACGTCTCTGGCCCCTGAAATACATGATCTTTCTGGGCCTGTTTGGCCTTTCCCTGTCGTCGATTCCCCTGGCGGAAAAATATGCCGAGGTAGAGCCGTTCAAGACCGCGATCATCCTGAAATTCGTCCGCGACTGGCCTTTCGTAGTCTTCGCCGTAACCCTTCTGGTGATCGGGCTGTTCGTTGAACGGTTCTATTGCCGCTATCTCTGCCCGCTTGGCGCAGCCCTCGCGATTCCGGCGCGCATCCGGATGTTCGACTGGCTGCGCCGCTACAAGGAATGCGGCAGCCCCTGTCAGGTCTGTGCCATCGAATGCCCGGTCCAAGCCATTCACCCGACGGGTGAGATCAATCCCAACGAATGCATCAACTGTCTGAACTGTCAGGTTCTTTACCAGTCCGGGGCGAAATGCCCCGTTGTGATCCGCAAGCTGAAACGACGCACGGCAGACCGTGCATCCGCAACGGCAAACAAGGATGCCATCGAACGCGCAATTTCGAAGAAACCTTCAACAATGGAGATATGACATGACCAATGACACGAAAAAAAATCTCACTCTGACACGCCGAGGGATGCTGGGCGCAAGTGCCACCGGCGCGGTCTTGGCTACGACCGGCGCAGGTGCGGCCCTCTTCAACGCCAGCGCGGTCAAAGCGCAGAGCAGCACCCCGAAATTTGAACTCGCCCCGGGGGAACTGGACGAATATTACGGCTTCTGGTCTTCCGGCCAGTCGGGTGAATTGCGCATCCTGGGCTTTCCGTCGATGCGCGAACTCATGCGGGTTCCGGTATTCAACCGCTGTTCGGCAACTGGTTGGGGCCAGACCAATGAAAGCCTGAAGGTTCTGACCGAGGGCCTGCTGCCCGAAACCAAGGAGTTTCTGGCCAAGAAGGGCATGAAAACCTACGACAACGGCGACCTTCACCATCCGCATATGTCGTTCACCGATGGCACCTATGACGGACGCTATCTCTTCATGAATGACAAGGCCAATACCCGCGTAGCCCGTGTGCGCTGCGACGTGATGAAATGCGACAAGATCATCGAAATCCCGAACGCGCATGACATCCACGGCCTGCGCCCGCAGAAATTTCCGCGCACCGGATATGTCTTTGCCAATGGCGAACATGAGGCGCCCTTGGTCAATGACGGAACGATCCTTGATGACCCGAGCCAGTATGTGAACATCTTCACCGCTATCGACGGCGATGAAATGAAAGTTGCCTGGCAGGTCAAGGTGTCGGGTAACCTCGACAACACCGACAGCGATTATCAGGGCAAATACGCCTTCTCGACCTCATATAACTCGGAAATGGGCATGACCCTGGCCGAGATGACCGAAAGCGAGATGGACCATGTCGTGGTCTTCAACCTCAAGGAAATCGAGGCAGGCGTAGCGGCAGGCGATGTGGAAATGCTGAACGGCGTGCCGGTGATAGATGGGCGCAAAGGACAGAACAAGAAATATACCCGCTACATCCCGATCCCCAACAGCCCGCATGGCTGCAACGCCGCCCCGGACAAAAAGCACATCATGATCAACGGCAAGCTGTCGCCGACCGTGTCGGTCATCGATGTCGAAAAGGTCGATGCGCTCTTTGAAAGCGATGCCGATCCGCGTTCCTGCATCGTGGCGGAACCCCAACTGGGCCTTGGCCCGCTTCATACCGCATTCGATGGCAAGGGCTTTGCCTATACAACGCTCTTTCTCGACAGCCAGGTGGTCAAGTGGGACATCGCCAAGGCAATCGAGGCCTATGCCGGCGCCGATGTCGATCCTATCGTCTCCAAGGTCGATGTGCATTACCAGCCGGGCCACAACTCCACCTCAATGGGCGAAACCGCCGAGGCGGATGGCAAGTGGCTGGTGTCGATGAACAAGTTCTCCAAGGACCGCTTCCTGAATGTGGGACCGCTGAAGCCAGAAAACGAACAGTTGATCGACATCTCGACCGACGAGATGAAGGTGGTTCACGATGGCCCGACCTTTGCCGAACCGCATGACAGCATCATCGTGCGCGCCGACATCGTGAATCCGGTCAATGTCTGGGACCGCAATGACCCGATGTGGGAAGATGCCCGCAAACAGGCAGAGGCGGATGGCGTGACGCTGGAGGACGGCCAGGAGGAAATCATCCGCGACGGCAACAAGGTGCGGATCTACATGTGGTCCGTGGCCCCTGCCTTCAGCCATGAAAAGTTCACCGTGAAACAGGGTGACGAGGTGACGGTCTATGTCACCAATCTGGACGATGTAGATGACGTGACCCACGGGTTCTGCCTGTCGAACTACGGCATCGCGATGGAGATCGGGCCACAGGCGACAGCCTCGATCACCTTCACGGCCGACCGGCCCGGCGTACACTGGTTCTATTGCCAGTGGTTCTGCCACGCCCTGCACATGGAAATGCGGGGTCGCATGTTCGTCGAACCGGCCGGTGCCTGAACGATGCACCGCCGCCTGATCCTCTGCCTGTTCTTGATGCTGCCAACCTTCGGGTTGGCGGCCGAGGTGGATGTATCGCCGGGCGATGGCGTCTTGGCGGCGGCAATTGCGAATGCCGCAGACGGGGACATCCTTCGTCTGCGGCCCGGCACCTATCATGCCAATCTGGTGCTTGACCGACCTGTGACCCTCGACGGGGGCGGCATGGCGGTTCTGCAGGGCGCCGGGGCAGGAAGTGTGGTCAGGGTGACAGGTCCGGATGTCGTGGTGCGCGGGCTGACGATTCAGGGGTCTGGATCATCGCATCAGACCATCGACTCGGGCGTTCAGCTGACCAAAACGGCCGACCGCGCCGTGGTCAGCGACAACACGCTGCTTGGCAATCTTTACGGTATTGATGTTCACGGCGCCAAAGACGCGCTTGTTTCCGGCAATACCATCCGCGGACGGCAAGATCACCGGATGAATGACCGCGGCAACAGCATCTATGTCTGGAACGCGCCGGGCGCGGTCGTTCAGAATAACGATATCATGTGGGGGCGTGACGGAATCTTCGTTAACACGTCGAAGAACAACACCTTCCGTGGCAATACCTTCCGCGATCTGCGTTTTGCGGTTCATTACATGTATGCCAACCGCAGCGAAGTGTCGGGCAACGTCTCAATCGGCAACGATCTTGGCTATGCGATCATGTTCTCTGACCGCGTGAAGGTGGCCGATAACATCTCGATTGGGGATGATGAACATGGCGTGATGTTGAACTACGCCACAAATTCCGAAATCGCGGGGAATCTTGTGCGCGGGGGCAAGAACCGCTGCCTATTCATGTACAACGCGCATCGCAACCACGTCGAAGGCAACCGCTTTGAGGGGTGCGATATCGGCATTCACTTCACTGCCGGTTCGGAAAAGAACGACGTCACGGGCAATGCTTTCGTCGGCAACCGGACGCAGGTCAAATATGTCTCGACCGACTGGGTTGAATGGTCGGTCGAAGGACGCGGCAATTACTGGAGCGATTTTGCCGCCTATGACGTGAATGGCGACGGTGTGGCCGACACGCCTTACCGGCCCAATGACAGCATGGATCACATCCTTTGGTCGCAACCAGCGGCCAAGTTGTTGCTGGGTTCGCCCGCCGTACAACTGGTGAAGTGGTCGCAATCGGCTTTCCCGGCACTGCTGCCGGGCGGTGTCGTCGACACCTATCCATTGCTGCGCCCCGTCGAAATCAATGTTCCGGACCTGGAGGTCGATCATGCGGGATGATGCATTGAGAATTGAGGGCGTCAGCAAGCAGCGGGGGGCACTGGCGGTTCTCAGCGATGTATCGCTTGTGGTTCGTCCAGGTGAACGTGTGGCGCTGCTGGGGCATAACGGCGCGGGAAAGTCGACGCTGATGAAGATCGTTCTGGGCCTCGTGCGGGCCTCCGGCGGCACCATTGCTGTGATGGGGGCCGCACCCGGAACCGTCGCTGCGCGCCGTGCAACGGCTTACCTTCCCGAAGCGGTGGCCTTTCACAAGGCGCTGACGGGGCGCGAGCAGTTGACGCTATTCGCCAAGCTTTCGGGTGTTTCCAGAACTGTTGTCGCGGCTCTCTTGGAACGTGTTGGCCTGACCGATGCAGCCGACCGCCGGCTCGGCACTTACTCGAAGGGGATGCGGCAGCGGTTGGGGATGGCGCAGGTTCTTCTGGGCAAGCCAAGTGTGGCGCTGCTGGATGAACCGACCAGCGGCCTGGACCCGGCATCGCGGCATGAACTCTACGCCATCATCGACGAACTTGCAGCGGCCGGCACCGCCGTCCTGATCGCCAGCCATGCCCTGACCGAAGTCGAGGCGCGCACCGAACGTATCGCCATCATGAAGGACGGGCGTCTGGTGGCCGATGACACATTGGCGAACCTGTCAGCGCGCGCGGGCCTGCCAACCCGCATTCGCATCACGGCCACAGACGCAGAAGCGGACCGTGTCGCCGAGGCGCTTGGCGGTACACGGATCAACGGCAGAACCGTGGATCTTTTGTGCCAGACAAGCGGTAAACTGGACCGCGTGAAGCGGATCATGTCGCTGGGCGATGCGGTCACGGATTTCGACATCTCGCCGCCAAAACTGGAAGATCTCTACCGCCACTATTCATCGGAGAAACCGCAATGATCGGCCGTATCCTTGCCGTCGCCGGAACCGAGTTCCGCATCGCTTTGCGCAACCGCTGGGTGCTGATGGCAACCCTTATCATGGTACTTTTCGCGCTCGCCCTGACCTTGGCGGGAAGCGCGCCTACCGGTGCGCTCGGGGTTGATATGCTGACCATTGCGGTTGCCTCAATGACCACGCTCTCGGTCTACCTCTCACCGCTTCTGGCGCTGATGATCTCGTTTGACAGCATCGCGGGCGAGGCGGAACGCGGTGGCCTTGCGCTGATCCTGTCCTACCCGGTTTCGCGCGCCGAAATCCTTTTGGGAAAGTTCACGGCGCATCTGGCGGCGCTTGCCATTGCAATGGTCATCGGTTTTGGCGCGGCAGGTCTTGTGACGGCACTTCTCGGGGGCGCTGGGCAGGCAAGCCTGATCGCCCTTTTGCGGCTTGTCCTGACCTCGATCCTGCTTGGCGCGGTATTCCTGGCACTCGGCTATGCATTATCAGCGATGTCAGGCAGTTCGACAGCCGCCGCGGGCCTTTCCGCAGGGGCCTGGCTGGTCTTTGTCGTGCTCTTTGATCTTGGCCTGCTCGGGGCCATCGTTTTGGATGGCGGCGGTGTCTTTACCCAACACGTCTTTCCATGGCTGATGACGGCAAATCCGGCCGATGCGCTCAGGCTTTGGAACATCGGCGCTGCAGACAGCGTCGCGGTGGCATCCGGATTGTCCGGTGCCACAAGCGCCTTGCCCGCTTGGGCTGCCCCGGCCTCGCTGCTGCTTTGGTTGCCGCTTGGTTTCATCCTTGCACGGCTGTCATTCGGAAGGGTCGAACCATGAGAAAGATCGCACTATTGCTGCTGCTTGCGGCCTGCAAGGAAGAGGTGGCCGCCATACCCGACCCCGTCGCGCTGACGGATGAGGCCTTGGGATATTTCTGCCAGATGAACGTATCCGAACATGATGGGCCCAAGGGGCAGATCCATCTGGCGAACCATCCGCAGCCCCTCTTCTTCGCGCAGGTTCGCGATGTCGTGGCCTATCTCAAAGGGCCGGAGCGCGAGGCTGAAATCGCGGCGATTTACGTCAGTGACATGGGCGCCGCGCAAAGCTGGGCAGTGCCGGGCACGACAAACTGGATCGATGCCCAGTCGGCCGTTTTCGTGGTCGGCGCCGGGGTCAGGGGGGGCATGGGCGCGCCCGAGATCGTGCCCTTCGCGGCACCGGAACGCGCCATGGAATTTGTCGAAAGATTCGGCGGAACGGTGATGCCCCTCGATGCGATTCCGGATGAGGCGGCAATCGGGCCGGTCGATCTGGATCAACCTCTTGAGGTTCCGGAATGAAACGCCACACATCCCGCCGCCGGTTTCTGACGATGACCGCCGCATTCGCGGCCCTGCCGACCTTGGCGGTAGCAACCCAGCCCGTCGCGGAATGGCGCGGCACCGCACTTGGGGCAGGGGCTTTTCTGCGTTTGGTCGGTCTTGACGACAATCAGGCCCGCGACACATTCGCTGCAGTCGAGGCAGAGCTGGCACGGCTTGAAAGTATCTTCAGCCTCTACCAGGAAGGTTCATGCCTTTCCCGGCTCAATCATACGGGGCGTCTGGCCGCACCCCCACTTGAGATGTTGGCGCTTCTGACGCTGGCCGGGGCAATCCATGCCAGTACCAATGGCGCCTTCGACCCGACGATCCAGCCGCTCTGGGCGCTCTATGCCCGGACAAGGGGACAGGTGCCCGACAAAGGCCTGCTGGATGAGGCACGCGCCCGAACCGGCTGGGAAAAGGTGCGGATCACGGCGGCGGAAATTGCCTTCGCCCATCCCGGCATGGCCATCACGCTGAACGGTATCGCACAGGGCTATATCACCGACCGCGTGGCCCAATTGCTGCGTGGGCGCGGGTTTGACAACGTTCTTGTGGATATGGGCGAAATTGCGGGGCTTGGGCAGCGTGACGACATGCGCCCGTGGCACGTTGGTATATCCACCCCCGACGGGCGCATCGTGCGGCGGCTGGCTCTCAGTGACCGGGCCCTGGCGACATCATCGCCCATGGGCACAGTGTTCGACGACGACGGCAGTTTTGGCCATATTCTGCACCCGCAGCACGGGGTGCCAAAGGCAGCGCGCGCGCTTGTCTCCGTATCTGCGGATCGCGCGGCTTTGGCGGATGCTTTGTCAACGGCCTTCTGCATCATGAACGACGCTGAGGTCGCAACCGCGCTTGAAGCCCATCCAACCGCCCGGCTGGAAATGACGCGAAAACTGGTTCGGGTGTGACAGGCAGACACGCAAGACTTTCAAGCAACCGAAGGTGGCATTGCGTCGCTTTGGCCATCACTTGCGCCCCCTGATCATTTGTTCGTCGCTTCACCTGTCCGGCGTCGAGGGGTTTAGGGGCGCAAGAAGTTGTCTTTCGCGTTTCTAGTCCGCAGAGATTCCGCTGGAACCTACAAACGCGGGTATGCAAGCCGAACTTTGTCGTGCCATTAGCTAGACATGGCAAGAATCAACATCGAGCAGTTTGATCGACTCTCAAGGGCGAAGAAGCTGACGAAGTGCGGCGTGCTGTTGGGCCACAAAAGTGAGTGCGGTCAGCCCGAGGCTGCGACAGGCCCCTTTGGCGAAGAGGATGCCGCCCTATGATCGGGGCTATCGCGACCTGCATTCTTTGGCCCTTTGCCGCTTGTGAAGGGCTAGTGAAATCTGGTTTGGTATCTTGATGATTGTCTTGATCGAAATGGCGTTGATCACTCCACCTGTTGGCCTCAATCTCTATGTGGTGCAGGGGGCTCGTAATAGCGGCAGGATATCAGAGGTTATGTTGGGGGCGATTCCATATGTTTTCGCAATGTTGCTGATGGCTGCCGCGCTTATCGCCTTCCCGCAAATTGCACTGATGCTGCCTGACGCCTTACAGTAGTCAGATGCTGGACAATGACACCGCCAAATGGCCGAAACTCAAAACCGCCGGATATGACGGGTTTCTGGTCAGCTTTGGCGATCAGTTAAGTGAAGGCGCCAATCGGGCTGCCTTGGCGTTTCGAAATGCCGTCGATCGCGCGAATTGGCCAGCGGTTCAGGAAACCTCAACGTCGCTGGTGTCCACATATCTGCGCTTTGACCCCTTGGCTTTGGACCACAACGCGATGCGAAAGGCACTGGCTGAACTGGCGGCGGATCGCGATTGGTTCAGCGCGGAATTGCCGCAAGGCCGGAGGTTTTGGCGGGTACCGACCGTCTATGCCGCCGATTTCGCGCCGCAACTGGACGAGGCCGCAAAGGCCGCTGGTCTGACCACCCCAGAAGCCATCGCATCGATTTCGACAGCGCGTGTGCGCGTGCAAACCATAGGCTTCGCGCCGGGGATGCCTTACTTGGGTGAACTGCCTGACACATGGAACATCCCCCGCCAGAAGACGCTTAATGCACAAACCCCGGCAGGTGGCCTATGCGTGGCCATCCGTCAGCTGGTGCTTTTTCCCGTGGCCACGCCGACTGGCTGGCGGCACATCGGACAAACCGCGTTCCGGCTTTTTCGC
>Ga0224496_10001557_pt1 | contig 14168 bp, 17 predicted proteins | sample SF_Jul11_sed_USG_2_FD_168127 | JGI IMG/M metagenome (GOLD analysis project Ga0224496, IMG submission 168127) | Sediment microbial communities from San Francisco Bay, California, United States - SF_Jul11_sed_USGS_8_1 | ecosystem: Environmental > Aquatic > Marine > Sediment | place: USA...
GCACTCGGCACGAACATCCTCATTGCCCCGCTGCACGGCGATCTGCCGCAAGCGTCGCAGGACGCCGCCATCGAACGAGCCGAACCTGGCACGAGAAAAATCGTGCTGGCGACGTCGATCGCTGAGACGAGTGTGACGATCGACGGTGTGCGGGTCGTGATTGATGCCGGGCAATTGCGCGTGCCGAAGTTCGATCCTCGCTCCGGCCTGACCAGATTGGAAACCATTTGTGTCACACAAGACTCCGCCGACCAGCGCCGCGGCCGCGCCGGCCGCTTGGAGCCAGGCATCTGCTACCGCCTCTGGACCGAACGGGACCAGGCATCCCTGACGTCCCGCCGGCCTCCGGAAATATTGGAAGCCGATCTCACGCCGCTCGTCTTGGAACTCGCGCTCTGGGGCGTCGGCGACCCGTCCGAACTGTCCTGGCTCACCCCTCCGCCCACGGGAGCGGTCACGCAGGCTAGAGACTTGTTGACCCGACTGGGCGGCCTCGATTCCACTGGCTGCATCACTCCTCATGGACGAGCCATGGCCGAACTACCGCTGCATCCGCGCCTCGCGCATATGCTCCTCATGGCCCAGGCGCTACGCATGACGACTCTGGCCTGCGACGTGGCGGCGCTCCTGAGCGAACGAGATATTTTCCGAGGTCATCCAGGTCGTCGGAATGCCGATCTCCGGATCAGACTCGATGCCCTCTATGGGCAACAGGAATGTGCCGGTGGCGCGACGATCGATCGAGGCGCGTTCCAGCGCGTACAACGGACAGCGGACCTCTGGCGCAGGCAACTCGCCCGAGCGACAGCGGCAGAACGATCGAACCGGAAGGATCAGCTCGATCAGGTGGGACTCTTGCTGGCGCTCGCCTATCCTGATCGTATCGCCAGGCGACAAGAAGGCGGCGAGGCGCGATATCTGATGGCCAATGGCCGAGGCGCTTCCTTTGCCGGTCCAGACCCGCTCGGCGCGGAAGACTACCTCGTCATTGCTGAGTTGGACGGCGGCCAACAATGGGCCCGTATCGACTTGGCCGCGCCGGTATCGGGAACGGAGTTGGCGAACCTGTACAAAGAAGACATCGTCGAAACCGAATCAGTAGCATGGGATGAGAAGACACAGAGCGCGCGTGCGACAAGACAACGGCGGCTGGGATCGCTTGTACTCTCGCAACAGACCATCTCCAAGCCCGATCCTTCGTTGATCGCCACTGCGTTGGTGCGGGGAGTTCGGCAAGCAGGGCTGGCGGTGCTGAACTGGACGCCGGAGTTGCAACAGTGGCGAGCGCGGGTCCGGCTGCTTCGCCGGGCAGATGGGAGCGAGTCACGCTGGCCCGATCTGTCGGATGAGGCCTTGTTGCAGACCATCGATCAGTGGCTCGGTCCCTACCTGGACGGCATCACCACGCTGGATCGCGTTACGCGAATGGATCTCTCTACGCCACTCCGCGCCTTGCTGACCTGGGAGCAACAACAGCATCTTGACCGCCTCGCCCCCACCCATCTCACCGTGCCGAGCGGCTCCCATGTCCGGCTCGACTATGAGAGTTCGGAGATGCCGGTGCTGGCCGTGCGGCTGCAAGAAATGTTCGGCTGCCAAGACACGCCGCGCGTGGCATCCGGCAAGATTCCGGTCATGCTGCATTTGCTCTCGCCGGCCAAACGGCCTGTCCAAGTCACCCAAGACCTGGCCGGCTTCTGGCGCAACACCTATCGCGACGTGCGGAAAGAACTGCGCGGCCGTTACCCCAAACACCACTGGCCCGACGATCCCCTCACCGCCCCGCCGACGGCAAAGACCAAGCGGAAATCGTGTTAGCCTGCACGCCCTTCCAGGCCGACATCACGCAGCGCAAGGCGACGAGCGGCGTGAAGCTGGCCAGGTCCGTCGAAATCGCCGCCATCATCGCGTCCGCCTGGTGCTGATCCTCGAAACATTCGTACACGTCGTCCAGGAATCCCCCGCGGAGCAACGGATGACGCAGAAAGGCCTGGCCGGGCCCGCTGGTCACTACCAAAGGTTGTTCAACCACTGCAATAGCGGTCATTGCAAAGGCCGCAAGCCACCGACGGACATCTTTTGCCGAAGGCCGCTCGGCCAGATAGGCCTGAAAACGTTCCCGCTCTACGGTGTGGCCGCGCCGCAGCAATTCACGATCGACCCGTTGCCACAGCGAGTCGAAGGTGCCGAGCGACGGAAAGGTCAGCACCAGCTGGCCGCCGGGTTTCAAGTGGCGGATCAACCCGCCCAGGGTCTCCTCGCGGTTGGGGCGGAAAAACATGACGGAGAGGTTTCCGGTGATGCGATCGAATAGGGGCCACTCAGCAGGCAGCGCGCGGATATCATGGCACTCGAACGACAGCCAGGGAAGGTGGGTGCCCTGAATAGTCCTGGCACGGGCAACTTGACCGGCGCTGAGATCGAGACCGAGCACACGCCCCGTGGGACCGACCTGCTCGGCCAAATAGAAAGCGGGAATGCCGTGCCCCGAGGCGACATCGAGAATGGCCAAACCAGGTGCCAGCGACAATTGCGACAGCAACGTTTCTGCGAACGGCGTGGACCAGGGATCGTGTGATGGGAGCGACCAGCGAGCCATACCAACATACGAGCATACAGGGTGTCCCGACGGAATGCGAGAGGCCTGCGCAGGCAAGACAGGGTTAGCCCGCATTATTCATGACGGTTCGTCGCCCCTTCGACAAGTTCAGGGGCCCGAGCACAGTCGAGCCTTCGGCCCCGCTCAGGCTCGACCCCGAGCGATGCCGAGGGGTCGGGGGACGAAATCGCCTGGAACCCTGTTCGCGTGAAGCGTGACGCGCAGGACCAAAAGAGAGAGTGTCTCCTCTGTGTTTGCGAGATACAGTTCGCGAGATACGAGCGACGCAGATCGCAGCGGCGGATCGGCTGCGTCTCGACGGAGGAGCTACATCCGGTTCATGGAACGGCCCAATACTTCGAGGCCGGATGGACAGCCTGTGAGTCATGCGCTACCCTTACCACCGTGTTCGAGCTGTATCACCTGCTCTATCTGGCGTTTTTCAAACACCAGGACGGCCCGCGCATACCTTATCCCGCCTTGGACTGAGAACCTCCGGCATCCCATACTGCGACGCCCTCGGTTTCGGCCCGCTCCCATTTGTCCGTCTTTGACCATGCTCCTGCCGACCCAGTCAAACAGCCACTCCCGGCCAAAGCGTTGGAGTAGTCCGGTAACGTAGCGGGTAATCATACAGCGTCCACGGCAGAATGATGACGACCTTGGATCGAAGGTTGAGAACGGGTGGAGCCCTGAAGAAACGATGCCGTACGTGCACCCGCAACAAACAGCGTCACGTCCTGCAATACGACGCAGGACTGACATCATGCCTGGAGGGTCACGAACGTTGGATCGGTCGAAGGACAGTCGGCGGAGGACGAGGGAGGGGAACGTCTCAACAGCCCTTGAACTTCTTTGAGAGACACTCTTTCGAGAGCCGCTTGGCTTCGGTCACCTGCGCGGGAGTCATGCGCTGCGCGACATCATCGCGGTTGGCTTCAGCCTGCTTCTGCTCGTCGCCCTTCAAATGGACTGCGGCGATATTCACCCACATATAGGCCCGCACTAAGTCTTGCGGCACGCCCAAGCCGGCGAAATAGAGTTCCGCAAGATTGTTCTGCGCCAAGGCATGCCCCTGGGCCGCCGCTTTTTCGTACCACTGCCTGGCCTGCACATAGTCCTTCGGCACGCCTTTTCCCTCGGCATACAGCCCCCCAAGATTGTTCTGGGCTTCCGCGTTGCCTTCGGCTGCCTGGGGTTGCAGGTCTTTCGCTGACCCTTCGGCACCGGTTTTCGGAAATGCGGCGCCCTGCTCAACGGGAAACAGGAGTACGATCAAGATGATGGTAAGAGAAAGACCTCGCATGGGCCCGCAGTATGGCGCGGAGCGATGGAGCGCGTCAAGAGTGAGCGAGCAGGCTCAGGACTTTTTTTCATGGGAACACCTCTGCTAGTATGGATTCGTTCAGGGTCGTGAATTGCAGACTGCTTCTGCTGATTCAAAACTGACTGTCATCGAGACCGAAGGAAGGAGTGCGACAGATATGGCGGATGTTGCTTGTGTGACCTGCGGACAAACGGGAACAGCGATCACCGCTCCCCTATTTCTCGGCAAGCTCGAAGCAGAGATCAAGGCCAAAGTCTGCGCCGACTGCTGGAAGAAGTGGGAAGGGATGCGGGTCATGGTCATCAACGAATATCAGGTCAACCTGGGCGATGAAAGCGGTCGCGACCTCGTCCGCAAACAGATGAAGGCGTTTTTGAAATTGGGCGAGCAGGCCGACTCGTCGAAGGTGGCGGAAAACTTCCGTCCACCCGCGAGCTGATTGCCGGACACATGAATAGGCTGAGGTCGAGGTTACAGAAGAGCAACGATCGGATTTGCCTCGGCTCAGCCTCGACCGAAATCTTGACCGTCGAGAATCTGGCTGTTGTTTTCAACATCCTGCCAGTACTTTTCCCTGTGTTGTCGCCGAGTTCGTTGACAGCACGAATTCGAAAATGATACATTCCTCCATTCTTCCCCATCTTTTTTCTAAAGCGCGGGAACAAGAAGATCATCGGAGCCTGGGCATGATTACGCAGATGCAGGTCAAGGGGTTGATGTTCGACCCCTATAATAACGCCTATATTGTGATCTTACGGGATGAGGATCAGACGGACATGCTTCCCATTTGGGTCGGCAAATCGGAGGCCAGTTCGATCAGTCTGGCGCTTGAGAGTGTGGCTCCTCCCCGCCCGATGACACACGATTTCATGAAGGCCTATCTCGATGCGGTCGATGCCAAGGTCATTAGTGTGGTGATTACCGACTTGAACGAGAACACCTACTTTGCCAAGATCCATCTGACCTATGAAGACTCGGAATACACCGTGGATTCAAGACCCAGCGACGCCATCGCGCTCGCGCTCCGATCGGAAGCTCCGATTTTCGCGAATGAGTCGGTCATCCGAAAGCAAAGCTCGGAAGAACTCGATCAGTGGCTGGAAAACTTGAAACCGGAAGACTTTGGAAAACTGGATTCCTGATTAGGCGCGCGCATGATGCCGGACGAGACACCACAATCCGCAGAACCGTTGATCGAACTGACCGTCAACCGGGTCGTGGAAGATCCCAACACGGACACGAGAATTCTTGTCCTCTCACGCACCGATGGGACGCCGGATCATTTTATGATTTGGGTCGGGGCCTCGGAGGGCGAGTCGATCCGGAGAGCGCTGGATACTTCGGTCACGCCCCGCCCCATGAGCCACGATTTGGTCAGGAGCTTCGGGGAGCACCTTGGGATTACCACGGAGCGAGTCGTTATCAGGGACGTGAAGAGCAGCACCTATTTCGCCACCGTCTATCTTGAGAACAAAGGTGCGACGAGGACCATCGATGCCAGGCCCAGCGACGCCATCGCGTTGGCCCTCCGCTGCCACGCCCCGATTTATGCCACGCCGGATGTCTGGAGACGACGCACCGGCCAAAACCTGGACGCATGGCTGAACAAACTCGAGACCAAGAATATCGGAGCGCAGGAAGTTTAGTATCCATCAAGTCAGTTCATTCTTAGGAGAAGTGGAGACCGTGCCATGACATATCTTGAAAAACCAGCCAACGTGAAAGAAACCTGGCATCTGGTAGACGCCGAAGGAAAAACCTTGGGCCGCCTCGCCGCTCGTGTGGCCGGCGTTCTGAGAGGGAAACATCGCCCGACCTTTACCCCAAACGTTGACCTGGGCGATCATGTGGTCATCGTCAATGCCGAGAAGATTCACTTGAGCGGCAATAAGATGAAAGACAAGCTCTACCGGCACCATTCGGGGTACCCGGGCGGTCTCAAAACGGCCAGCGCCGAGCACCTGTTTCGGAAAGATCCCACCGAGCTGCTGGTTCGGGCGATCGAGGGCATGCTCCCCAAGAATCCGCTCGGCAACGGCATGGCAAAGAAACTTCGTGTCTATACCGGCCCGAACCATCCGCATCACGCGCAACGGCCGGAACCGATTACCCTGTAAGCACAGAATTAGATAGAAGGAGGCGAGTCGCATGGCAGTGGCAACACAGTACGCAACGGGTCGGAGAAAGTGCGCAGTCGCAAGAGCCTGGGTCACCGGCACTGCCGGTGAGATTACGGTCAATGAAAAGCCGTTGGAGAAGGCCTTCCCGCGCCTCACCCTCAGGCAAATCATCCAGTTGCCTCTTGAAATGGCCGGGCTCATGGGGAAGTATTCGATCAACGCCACCGTGTATGGCGGCGGGCCGGCGGGACAAGCCGGCGCACTGCGCCATGCGATTGCCAGGGCTCTTGTCGCAATGACCCCGGCCACGCGGCCTCCGCTGAAAAAAGAGGGATTGCTCACGAGAGACTCGCGCGTGAAAGAACGAAAGAAATACGGACAAAAGGGCGCCCGCAAGCGCTTCCAGTACTCCAAGCGCTAAGCGTTCAGAGGAGCCACGAGTCAGAAAAGGGAAGGCTTCTCGCCTTCCCTTTTTTGTGTCCGACGTCAATCGCTATCCTTCCAGTCAGACAGGTTTCGCGTTATGAGCAAGAAGTTTCGAGTGGCCATCGCAGGCGCCAGTGGATACGCGGGCGCAGAACTCGTCCGGCTTGCCGCCGCACATCCCTATTATGAAATCACGGCGGTCACGTCCGAGAAATCTGCCGGCCAGCCGGTCTCAGCCGTCTTCCCCAGCCTCACCGGTATCGTGGAACACCGCTTTGAGGCGCTGGCTCCGGAAGACTTGGCCGAACGGGCGGATGCGGTATTCCTGGCCCTTCCCCACACGAAGTCACAGGACCCGGTCGCGCTGTGCATGCAAGCGGGCAAGCTGGTCGTCGATCTCAGCGCCGACTATCGCCTCAAGGACGTTGCCGCATATGAGCAGTGGTATCAGTCTCCGCACGCACACCCGCACCTGCTAGAGCAGGCCGTTTATGGCTTGCCGGAACTCCATCGGGAGGCCATCGCCAACGCGAAGCTCGTCGCCTCGCCGGGCTGTTATCCGACCGCCGCGATCTTGCAGTTGGCGCCCCTCCTCGCGCACAAGTTGGTGCAGCCGGACATGATCGTGATCGATGCAAAGTCCGGCATCTCCGGGGCCGGACGCAGTCCCGCCCTGCCCTACCATTTCCCGGAAGCCCATGAATCGCTGGAGCCGTACAAGATCGGCACGCATCGGCACATTCCGGAAATCGAACAAGAGTTGTCCGGCGTCATGAAAAAGACCGGAGCAGTGACGATCACCTTCACGCCGCATCTGGTGCCGATGAATCGGGGGATACTCAGCACGGCCTACTGCAGACTGGTGCACGACGTGCCGCTCGCGGAGCTGCGGCGCCTCTATAAAGAGTTTTACAAGGGCGAGCGGTTCGTCCGGCTCTATGAAGACATCGTCCCGAATCCACGCTACATCAAAGGCTCTAATTATTGTGATGTGGGCGTCTACACCGATCCGCGAGCCGGATGGGTGGTGACAGTGGCCGCCGTCGATAATCTCGTCAAAGGCGCCGCCGGCCAGGCCATTCAGGCCATGAATCTGATGATGGGCATTCCCGAAGAGAGCGGGCTCACCCAGCCCGGCAGCTATCCATGATGGTCCGACAACGACAATCGATTCGTACACCACACCGTCCAGACCACATCTCGTGAAGACAAACCAGACCACCGGTGTGACCGCGCCCTTGGGTTTTGAAGCAGCCGGCATCCATTGCGGGATCAAGAAGCCCGGCATTCTCGATCTGGCGCTTGTCGCCTCGACCGTCAGCGGGCCGATCGCCGGGGTCTTCACCAAAAACCGGGTTGCCGCCGCGCCGGTGATTCTCGATCGCCTGCACCTCCGGCGGAGGCAGGGCCGCGCCATTGTCGTCAACAGCGGGAACGCCAATGCCTGCACAGGCGCGGACGGGCTCGCCGCCGCACAGGCCATGGCCTCGGCCGTCGCGCAAGGTCTTGCCATTCCGGTGCATCACGTCTTTGTCGGATCGACCGGCGTCATCGGCCGACGGTTGCCCATCGACCGCATCAAGGCGGGCATCCCTGCCTTGCTGGCGCAACTCAGCAGCCGAGGCGGGCCCCAGGCCGCCCAAGCCATCCTCACCACCGATCTGCGTCCCAAGACCGTCGTCGTTCGAGGCAAGATCGGCGGCAAAGTCGTGACGGTCGGCGGCATGGCCAAAGGCTCCGGCATGATCCATCCCAACATGGCCACGATGCTGGCGTATCTGACCACCGATGCTGCGATTGCCCCTGCGGCGCTTCAGCACGCGCTCAAGTCCGCCGTTGACCAATCATTCAATTGCATCACCGTGGACGGTGACACCAGCACCAATGACACGGTCCTCTGCCTGGCAAACGGACTGGCCAAGAATCCTTCGATCCGGCAAGGGACCCCCCACTACCGCCGCTTCGAGCGACTGTTGACTGAAGCATCAGAACAGCTTGCCCTGGCCATTTGCCGGGACGGGGAAGGCGTGACCAAAGTCGTGAAGGTCCTGGTGACGGGAGCCGCAACGGCGGCGGCGGCCAAACGTGTGGCGGCCACGGTTGCCACATCCAATCTCGTCAAGACCGCCCTGTTCGGAGAAGATGCCAACTGGGGCCGAGTCATGGGCGCCATCGGCCGATCCGGCATTCCCATCGATCCGGACAACGTGACCGTGCGCTTTGACCACGTCGTGATGGTCAAACGAGGAATGGGAGTGGGGCTCGCCGCAGAGCGGAAGATCGCGCAGGTCTTCAAACGAAAAGAATTTACGATCACGGTGGATCTTGGCCAGGGTCTGGCACAAGCCCATATGTGGACGACCGACCTCTCGTACGACTACGTCCGTATCAATGCAAGCTATCGATCTTAAGCGGAATTCTCTACCGGCGTCTTGAAATCACCTAGGGACTGTGATAGCGTGCCGAGGCTTTCGCGGTGGCAAAGATCTGTCTGTCCCACCCATTGGGCGGATAAGAGCATATTCAAATTCAACATCGGCGCATAGACGCGTCGCTTGGCTTGAGAACAAGGGGCTGGTCCCCTCGCCCGTTTTACGGGCGCTCTGCAAGCCTCGAAGGGAGGTGAAGGCATGGGAGTCGTAGCAATCAAGGAACTATTGGAAGCCGGCGTGCACTTCGGGCACCAGACGAATCGCTGGAATCCGAAAATGAAAAGGTTCCTCTTCGGCGAGCGAAACGGCATCTATATCATCGACCTCCAACAGACGCTCGCGCGCATCGAGCAGGCCTATGCCTTCGTCCGCGATCTCGTCGCGGCCGGTGAGACGGTTTTGTTCATTGGCACCAAGCGCCAAGCGGCGGAGATCCTCGAAGAAGAAGCCAAACGGGCCAACATGTTCTTCGTGAACCAGCGCTGGCTCGGCGGCATGCTGACCAACTTCCAGACGATTCGCCGCAGCATCGACAAGATGAAGAAGATGGAAGCGACATTGGAAAACCCCAGTGCGCACGGCCTCAAGAAAAAAGAAATCCTCCTGATGCAGAAGGACATCGTCAAGCTGCAAAAGTACCTCTCCGGCATCAAAAACATGCGGGGAATTCCGGGAGCCGTCTTCGTGCTCGACACCAGAATCGAAAAAATCGCCGTGCAAGAAGCGACCAGGCTGGATATTCCCGTCATCGCCATCTTGGACAGCAATTGCGATCCGGATCACATTACCCACCCGATTCCCGGAAACGACGACGCGATCCGTTCGATCAAGCTGATCACGTCAAAAATCGCCGACGCCTGCATCGAAGGGGCGCATCTCAGGGCTCAGCGCGAGGAAGCGGAGTTCCAGGCGGCGCCGGCCGGCGGCGACAAGAAACCAGCTGCGCGCGCGGAGCGTGTCTCGGCGACATAACAACGTTCAACTGTTCAGCATCGCGCTCCCTCAGTCGGACTGCGAAGGATGAAGGATAAGGGACCATGGCAGGATCAAGTCAGCTAGTCAAAGAGCTTCGTGAAAAAACAGGCGCCGGCATTCTGGATTGCCAGAAAGCGCTTCTCGAAAACGCCGATGATATCGAGAAGTCGATCGACTATCTCCGTCAAAAGGGCCTCGCGGCAGCCGCAAAGAAGTCCGGACGCGAGACCAACCAGGGACTGGTTCATTCCTACATCCACATGGGTGGGAAGATCGGCGTCCTCATCGAGGTCAACTGCGAAACGGACTTCGTCGCGCGCAACGATGAATTCAAAGCGTTCGTCAACGACCTTGCGTTGCAGATTGCGGCGACGAGACCGCTGTACGTGAAACGCGACGATATTCCCCAAGACCTCATCGACAAAGAGCGCGTGATCTACGAAGGCCAAGCCAAAGAGATGGGGAAGCCCCCTGCGGCCTGGCCAAAAATCGTGGACGGGAAGCTTGAAAAGTTTTTCCAGGAAAGCTGCCTGATGGAGCAATCCTTCATCAAGGACCCGGCCGTCATCATCAAGGACCTCTTGGCCCAGAAAATATCCAAGATCGGCGAAAACATGAATATCCGCCGGTTCACCCGCTACCAACTAGGCGAAGCATGACCTCTGCCAAATACCGGCGCCTCCTTCTGAAAGTCAGCGGGGAGATGCTCGCCGGTGAGCAGGGCTACGGCATCCAACCCTCCATCCTCGAAGGCCTCGCAGAAGAGATCGCCTCCGTCGTCGCCCTCGGCACCCAAGTCGCCGTGGTGATCGGAGGCGGGAATATTTTCCGCGGCATCGCCGCCAGCGCATCCGGCATGGAGCGCGCCTCCGCCGACTACATGGGGATGCTCGCCACGGTGCTCAATGCCCTGGCGCTGCAAAACGCGCTGGAGCGAGCCGGTGTCATGACCCGCGTGCAATCCGCCATCGAGATGCGGCAACTGGCGGAGGGCTATATCCGCCGAAGAGCCATCCGCCATTTAGAAAAGAATCGCGTGGTGATCTTCGCCGGCGGAACCGGCAATCCCTATTTCTCAACCGACACTGCCGCCGCCCTCCGCGCCATGGAAATCGGCGCCCAAGTCATCATGAAAGGCACCAAGGTGGACGGCATCTACGATGCCGACCCGATGACGCATCCGGAGGCGAAAAAGTACGCGGACATTCCCTTCATGTCGATCTTGAACCAGAACCTCAAAGTGATGGATGCAACGGCGATCAGTCTGTGCATGGATAACAATCTGCCCTTGATCGTGTTCAATCTCAAAGTGAAGGGCAACTTCAAGCGTGTGGCTATAGGCGAACCGATCGGCACCTTGGTCACACCCGGAAACCGCTGACCGATCACGGAGTCTTGCGATGTCCAACGACGCCCCAATCAAGCACAAACTCACCACGCAGATGGACCAGGCTGTGGAGCACTTGAAGCGGGATCTTGCCGGTCTCCGCACCGGCCGGGCCTCGGTCGCGCTCCTGGACGGAGTACGGATCGACTATTACGGCACCATGACGCCGCTGAAGCAGGTCTCCAATATTTCTACGCCCGAAGCGCGATTGATCACGATTCAACCCTGGGAACCGAGCCAGATCAAAGAAATCGAGAAGGCCCTGGCCAATTCAGGATTGGGACTGAACCCCTCGAACGACGGCAAGATGATTCGTGTCCCTCTCCCGCAGCTCACGGAAGAGCGTCGCAAGGAGCTGGCCAAAGTCTGCAAGAAACACGGCGAAGAGACGAAGGTGCAGATTCGCGGCTTCCGGCGCGATGCCAACGAAGAGTTGAAGAAACTTCAAAAAGATGCAAAGCTCACCGAAGACGAGCTGCGGAAGGCCGAACAGGACACCCAAAAGCTCACCGAACAATACGGGCAAAGAATCGACGACATCATCAAGAAAAAGGACCAGGAGATCATGGAAGTCTGAGGTTCAGGCTTCCTCCCTGCCCCACCGCGTGCAGACCACGTCGACATTTCTCCCAACCTGCGCCTCCGTCGATCTCTCCGCTCTGGCCCATAACCTGGCTCAATTTCGGACCTTCCTCTCGCCAGGCTGCGATGTCATGGCGGTCGTCAAAGCGAATGCCTATGGTCACGGCGCGGTTGAAACAGCCAAGGCGCTGATTCGCCAGAGCGTGTCGCGTGTCGCGGTTGTGTCGATCGACGAAGGCATCGCCCTTCGGCAAGCCGGGATCAATGCGCCGATCGTCATTCTGGGTCCTCTGTTCCCGGAGCAATTCTCCGACCTCTTCACTCATCAACTGACTCCCGTGGTGAGCGACATCGCCCTGCTTCAGGCGTTGGCGCAAGCCGCCTCGTCCTTTCCAATTCCCTATCCGATTCACCTCAAGGTAGAAACCGGCATGGCCCGACTGGGACTCTCCCACGATGAGCTCGTCACTCTATTCCAGTCGCGCAAATTCCCGCGCGCCTTGCATGTGGAAGGACTCATGACTCATCTGGCCGACGCCGATGGGCCGTCCACGGACGACACGCGGCAGCAATTGGACCGCTTTCACGAGGCCATTGGAATTGTCACAGCCGCCGGATTCAGAGTGCCTCTGATCCATGCGGCCAGCAGCGGCGGCGCCATTCGATTTCCAGACGCGCAGTTCTCGCTCGTGCGCCCCGGTATCATGCTCTATGGGTACCACACCCTGCCAACGTCCGTGGCCGTTCCTGAATTGAAGCCGGTCCTCACGCTCCGTACCACGATCGCCCAGCTTCGAGTCGTTCAACCAGGGCACAAGGTCAGCTACAAAGGAACTTTCATCGCAAAATCGCCGACCAAGATTGCCGTCCTCCCCATCGGCTATGCCGACGGCTTGAGCCGCCGGCTCTCGAATCGAGGCTGCGTCCTCATCCATGGACAACGCGCGCCCATCGCCGGCATCGTCTGCATGGATATGGTCATGGTGGACGTGACACGGATTGCGGGCGCCACCGTCGGCGACGAGGCCGTCATCATCGGCCGCCAGGGCGACGACCGGATCACCGCCGACGACATCGCCGAATGGACCGGAACGATCGCCTATGAAGTCCTCTGTACGATCGGACCGCGCGTGCCGCGCCTGTACACGGCGGGCTAACCGCTGCCTCAGCGATTCCATTCCCTGCATCTATCGCCAGACCAACGCCGATTCAGATAGTGACGCGGAGGGAGAGCCCGCCTCTGTAAAAGGCCGTCTTAGCCCGCATTATTCATGACGATTCGTCGCCCATTCGACAAGCTCAGGGTCCCGAGCACAGTCGAGGGACGAAATCGCGCAGTCGCGAAGCGAGACGGGCACGCGGAGCTCAGGGGACTGACACCCTTCCTCCTTCCGAGCGCCAAGTGTACGCTAGACTAAGAACTGATTAGTAAGTCACAGGCCATGCCTGCCACTATGTGGCAGGTGATGAATGAGATACGAGAATTTGAGGAATCTTGAGGAAGTGGGCATCCGTAGTCACCACCGTCAAGCCATACTGCATGGCCGATGCGGCAATCCAGATATCGTTGGTGGGAATCGGTGTCCTGGCCGTCCACAGCCCATTGAGAATCACCGCGTACCGCTCTGCCGTTTCATCATCCACGGCCACAATCGACACCCGGGAGGAGCTCAACAATTGCCGAAGCCGGTCCTCGTTCTTCTGCCGCGCGCGGCCTCGCAAGAATCCGACACGCAGTTCCCCTAGCACCACAGAGTTCAAATAGATGGCATCCGCCGTCTGGAGCCGCTCCTTCACCGCCACATCGCCGCGCATGAACGCGGAATAGGCCGAGGTATCCAGCAACACCCGGCTCACTTCCAGATCTCCGGATCGGCGGTGCGTTGCCGCGCCAGCGTTTTTTCAAACGCCTCCGCCTCCTGTTTCGTCCAAGACCCGGCGAGGCCGTCCAGATCATGATACCGACGCACCGGCCGAGCCTCCGATTCGCCGAGATGGTCCTGTAAGAGACTGATGACGACTTTATTGACGCTCACCCCCTTCTTCTTCGCCCGTTGGCGGATCGTACGGTCCAGCGAGGCCGGAAGATTTCTCAACGTGACCGCTTTCATACCTCCTCCTTCTGCATCGCAACATGCATCATGACGATGCAAGAGTAACAGCGCTGCCACCGGCTGTCAACGATCAGACGGCAGAGCGCAGATCCCATGCCGAGGCTGAGTCCTCCCTAACAAAGCGAACCGGCTGGACTGGCCGGGGCAAGAGACGGTCAGTGGAAGATCGGCTCAGTACTGCGCTTCGCCTACGGCGGCGTGGTGGG
>Ga0224496_10001558_pt1 | contig 14164 bp, 15 predicted proteins | sample SF_Jul11_sed_USG_2_FD_168127 | JGI IMG/M metagenome (GOLD analysis project Ga0224496, IMG submission 168127) | Sediment microbial communities from San Francisco Bay, California, United States - SF_Jul11_sed_USGS_8_1 | ecosystem: Environmental > Aquatic > Marine > Sediment | place: USA...
ACCTATTCCCACCGAAAACCCAGAACCTGTTCCAGCCTCCTAACGCGCTCTTCCCAATATCACTATCTCCACGAGTTGACGGAAAAAGAGAGGACCCTGTATAAAGAGCCACTCCCCTGGAGTACGGTTCAGGTGTATACTTGCCTATCAACATCGTGCGCCCGTAGCTCAATTGGATAGAGTACTTGACTACGAATCAAGAGGTTACAGGTTCAATTCCTGTCGGGCGCACCATTTTCGAAAATCTCCTTCCTAGCCGCATCGAAAATTTCTTGCCCTAGAGTGTTGGGTTTATCGGGATTGTTGGCGGTGGCCGTAGAGGAGGGTGATGTTGATGCGGCGACTTTCATACGTGTCCTGAAAGTCAATCACGTCGGTTTCGTGGAAGAGATTGGAATTGAAGATGACCGCCCGGTTTTGGCGGTGAGGAATGGTAATGGGTTTGGCGCCATTCTGTTCCAGAAATTCCTGAATCTTATATCGGTTGTTGTCGTTATTGTACTCTGCAAAGTCCCAATCGTCTGGGGCTTCCTTATCCCACACTACCAGCCCCCCGTTTTCTGAGTTGCGGTTGGCTCCATCGGGCGTTATCCAGAAATTCACATTCACGGCTGCGGCATCCGCGTGCATATTCAAGCCTCGCAAGGCACTGTCGTGTTTGAAGGCCCAGGCCTGTTGAAGCTGATGGTGCTGGAAAATCTTAGGGAAGCGAGTCCGAAGTTCTTCCGCTATTTGCAGGAGTAGGGGGGAGGCAAAGCCATTGGCCAGAAACGTCCCGATATACCCGTTTTGATAATCACGTTTCCAGATGGTGGATTCCAGACAAAAGGCCCGAATGTGAGTCAGGGCCTGTTCGGTCAGCAAGTCATCCAAAAACATAGCTTCCGGTTTGGTGGAGAAGTATCGGGTTTCAATGGCTGAAACATCCAGCTTCGGGTTGACGGCCGGAGTGTCCAGTCGTGGGGTGTGGCGGACATACAGAAGCCGATTGAAGGATGGGGCGATTTGGTTTTGGTCTTGGGGGTTAAGTTTCAGGAAAATAGACTCCAGCGACGACTGGGATAATCGTTGGTACAAAGTTGTCAACGCGCTTCTATACTCATGAGGAACGGGCAGGCCGGGAACATGTTCGGCCACATATTGTAGTTGTTCGAAATCGTGTTTGATTCGGGCTTTGGTGACAAAGGCGGGTGCCATACCGCGCCCATGGTTATAGGTCAAATCAGCCGAGCGTTGGAAACAGGCCAATGCGGCATCTTCCTGCCCTTGCCAAAGACGCACGAGACCTAAATGATAATGGGCGTTGGCATAGCCTGGTTTCAGAATGAGAGCCTGGTGAAAGGCCTCAGTGGCTTCCACTAGTTTTCCTTGATCTTGAAGGACCACGCCCATGTTATTGAGGGCTTCGGCATGTTGTGGCGAAATTTCAAGGGCCTGTTGATACTGCGCGAGGGCGAGATCCAGTTCACCTTTTTCCTTATACACCACGCCCAAATTATTCAGCAGATCGGCGGATTGCGGTTTAAGCTTTCTGGCATCTTTATAGGCGGCAATGGCCTTGCCCCATTGGCGTTGCCGTCGATAGACATTTCCGACATTACTCAACGCTTCGACATAGTGAGGGTTAAGCCGAATCGCTTCTTGGTAGGCCGAGATGGCCTCCTCCCAACGCTCTTCTTTTTCCAACACTAAGGCATGGTTAAAGAAATAATGTGGTTTGCAGCTATCAAGCGCAATAGCCTGCTGAATGAGTGTCAACGCCAGAGCATAGTGACTTTGTTGATAGGCCAGAAGGCCTCGAAGATGGAGCGAGTCAGGATGAGCCGGGAATTGGCCCAGGATGTGGTCATAGCCAGCTTCCGCTTGTTGAAACCGTTTGGCTTGGTGATGCATCACGGCTTCTTGGAACAGGCGATGGGCTTCTGCAGAAAGATTCTGAGCCTGTAAGGTTCGTTGGGTTTTTTCTGCCTGGCGGCGTGATGAACGGTTCATGAGCGCAACCCTGTCTTTCGTTGTGGTCAATCCCTAGGATGTTTAAAAAAGCCTATGTCGGATTCACGACAAAAGTAAAGTCGAGAGCGTTGGCCTATGTTGGGAAAGGAACGATAGGAACCGAGTACATAAGCCCAAGGATGGGACAAATTCAGTCAGGACCAGTTCCTGTGGCTAAATTCAAAAGTGGGAGGAAGGGGCTAACTGAAAGAGGCTCCAATTCAGGGCCTCTCGCAAGGCCTGGATATTCTCATGTGTGGAGGGGTTGGACCAGGCTTGAAGGTTAAGGGCTTCAATCGGGGTTATTGCGCGCAGATCGCCTAATCTTCCTAACCCTCGAACGGCGATGGTTTGCATGCGGGGATCTTGGGATTGTAATTGTTGGATAAAGACATCATAAAGAGTTGGGATGGCGCTGTGTGTCGCGATTTCACCGAGGCCCTTGAGGGCCGTGAGTTGTTCCTCCGGGCTTTTGGACGTATTCAAAATGTTCACCAATGTGGAGATGGCTACTTCACCTTGGTCCCCGAGAGCCGCAATGGCCGTCGTAGCCAGTTCAGGATTTTTTGTGGCTTCTTCAATTGTCGAGAGTGCAGCCGGCGAATTCATAGGGCCGAGTAATTGAAGAATAAGGCGACGCCGGTCAAGTTGGTCGGTTGTTTGTTGAAAGAGATGAACGAGGCGATCGGTTTGCCCCCATTCAGCGGCTAAGTACAGGGGGAATTCATCTTGAGTGAGTTGGGCTTGTAATTCTTGTAACGCATAGAGGCCGGCATTGGTCGCGCCTGCAGCTTTGGCGGCTTGCCGGGGGTCTTCAAACGGGGTCCGCACTTCCCAGCTCCAAAGGGCGGGTTGGCCCTGTTGGTGATAGGAAATATGGCAGGCGGGGCCTTTCCAGAGTCGAGAAGCGGCCGCCGAGGGATGACTGCCTTTGCGATGTTTACTGGGGCCCGTCCAGGTTTTCTGTTCTTCGCATTTGACGCGCACCGTGATATCGTGAGGCGTATTGGCATCGGAAACAGGCGTGAAACCCGCCTGAGCCAAACGTTCGCTGACAACCTGGTGAATGGTGGCTGAATCTTGCAACCCTTTTTCAGTGAGGGCGAGGGTTTCAATCAACACATGTTGAATCTGTGCGAGGGGAACCGCTGAACTGTTGGTGACCGCCGGAGGCTCTCCCAAAAGAGTGCCTGGCATTCCGAGAACCCACCCCAACCACAAGAAAATGGTTGTGTAAGGAAAGGATTGTGGGAAAATACGAGATAGTCGTGATGGCATGAAAGAGGCTCCTTGGCAAAATAGCCCGATATCATACCGAGGTTGCTCCGGAAAAAACACCCATGATAGCAGAAAGGCAGAGACAACCAGCGATGGTACACCCGATGCTGCATGTAGGGCTCTTTCAACACTGTCAGGCGACTAGGTTTTCACGAGGAATGATCTTTTGGGTATTGAGTGTCCTGGTATTGAGTGGTAACGGGATTGGCGAAGCCTCAATTCTCACCCAGACGAATTTTGAAAATGGGGAGAGGGCTCCTTGGGAAATGTTTGTCACGCCCAATGGCACGGTAGGTGAGGCAGGGTGGCCCACGGTGGTTTCGTTTGAAACGGCACAAGACGGCCAAGGGTCAAAGGCCCTTCAATTCAAAGCGGGGCAAATACGATATGACCCGGAGAACGAACCCGAGCAAGGTGGAGGGGTGGTTGCTCAGATCACGACCGAAGCGGGAAAACTGGAACTTTCTGCGCATGTCGCCGCGAACTATCATTCACCCAAAGATAAACGGAATTTAGCCGGCGGCCTTTTTCAGTGGATCGTGGATGATCAGGTCATTGCCAGCCATGATATGGGGCCAATAGATAATCATGGCATCCTCCGGCATCATCTGCAGGCCTCCCACCAGGTCAACCCTGGCGTTCATTCCATCCGCCTGCGCATCACCAGGCCCTTTACCAGCCACCCGGGGCAGGATGCCCCTCTTCAATATATCGATGATCTGCTCATTCGCCTCTCCCCCCATCCCTAATCTCTTCATTGTGGTGTTGAGCAAATCCGTCCCCTCGGTCTTCTGAAATGGTTAAGAGTTCTCCTCTTGAGGCCGATAGAGAGGGGAAGCGCAATAACTGATTGGGGAATGTATGGTCGTATCCGAGCGCAGTCTGAGTGAGCATACGCTAATCGAAACTTTTGTGGGGCGCTTTGATCAGCATGCCCGGCAAGATTTTAAATGGCGGATCGACCATGCCATCACGCAAGGCTATCGGTTTGTCATACTCAATATGGTCGCCGTGTCGTTTATTGATAGCGCGGCCTTGGGATGGCTGGTACTGGCCCAACGACGCTTTCAACGGATCGGAGGAAAGCTGGGTATCATCACGCCGATGGGATTTGTGCGAGATATCTTAGAACTGACGGAAATCCATGAATGGATTCCCATCTTTCAAAGCGAAGATGAAGCATGGAAGGCCTTTGAAGCGCTGGAAACGGCAGCCCTGGGTTCGTAATCATGCGAAACGCGACTCTCCTTGAAACCGATTCCCGCCGTCCAGTTCCCGTGGCTCAGAAAGACCGGCGAACTGTCCGACGAACATCGGTCACGCCGCAGCAAACCCTGCCGGTGGTGATTCGCTGTGGGCAGGGCACCGTGTGCAAAGGCCGAGTCATCAATGTCAGTGCTCAGGGGATGCTCGTTGAATTTTCCAAAGACCAAATACCGCCGATCTCGATAGATGCCAAAGTGTCCGTCAAACTGCATTACCTTGGCGACAGTATTTGGTTGCCAGGCCTAGTCCGACATCGAAGGGGCCTTAAGATGGGTTTCTATTTTCCCGCTCTGACCGATCAACCGAAACGCAACGTCAAACATCCGCTCACCGTTGTGCTCCATTCCCTTTCCCGCGCTGTCGACTCAAGATAAACGTTCGCCCCTTTTGGGGCAGGCCAACGGGACAAAATAATTGTCGACTTGTTCCGACCCTAATGGATTTCCAGTCTTTCGCACCGAATAGACTCCCCGTGCAACTCGTTTCCCTTGTAGAGTGTTCCTCAAAAACAGTGAATTCGGTATAGAAAGACCGCTGAGAGGAAGGCGAAGCCACAGGATAACCTGCTGATTTCGAATCCAGCCTCCTTGGGAGGGTGAGTCACATTTCTTGCAAAGCCGATTATTTGCGGAGGGTTATCGACGTGTCGTGGGGACCGCGTTCAGGCGTTGTCTGGTAGTTTTGGGTTTGGTCGCAAGTGGGTGGTGGAGAGCGAGGGTGCATTCCATTCTGGGGCGATCCTGATCGGAATCCTTGTGCAGATGAATCTCGGTGATGCGGTTGTCGTTGAGGCTGATGGCTTGGCAGATGGCATCTTGTGCGATTTTGAGTCCGCCATCCAAATCTCGCCGGAGCGCGGTTTTGAAAAAAAACCTGATAGAAAGCGTGACCGCATGGCTTCCTAGGCTTTCAAAGAAATCGGCTCGGTGTGAGGATTGGTGGAGGATGGCAGAGAGATGTTTTCCCACCGCGATTTTGTAGTGGCGGCCAATGGAGGATAGAACCCGACGGCCGTTCACTGTGGCATATTGATGATTAATACTTGGGGGCAAGGGTAAGACGACGAAGAGTTCTTGGGGATTGAGCGTATCACCACCCAGATTGCTCCAATCCTGGTTGCTGGCTCCAGCTTTGGCGCGTTGCGGTTGGCGCGAGAGCAACACTAAACCCCCTTTTCCTTTGGTTTGCTGGAGCTGAGGAAAGGATCGGATTCGAATGGGTCTCAACATTCACCTCGGTTCAATGTGAAAACGATGCCAGGCAGACAGTGCGGAAGGAGGTGGGGTGGTCGGGGCTTAAAGAATGCCCTGTATTTTGCCTAGGTTTTGTTCGTAGGCTTCTTCGTTCTTTCGAGCGTAGAGCCGCCATTCTGAGGGGTTCCAGATTTCTAAACGATGGAACATGCCGACGATGACGACCTCTTGATCCTCATCCACAGGGATGAGTTTGCGTAATCGGCTGGGAATGAGGATGCGGCCGGCGCGGTCCATTTCCGATGGCGTGGCTTCTGAGACCATGTGATACATGAAGAGCCGGCGTTGGTCTTCGTCTAACGTGTCTTTGGCTTCTTGAAGGCGGTTGTCCCATTCCGGTTTGGTATAGGCCAAAACAGGCATATCTTGGCTTTTCAAGAACATGAGACTATTGCCGTTGGCTTCGATGTCTTCCCTGATATGGGTAGGCACGACGAAGCGACCTTTTTCGTCAATCTTGCAATAGTACTGTCCGGCAAACATGCTCATGGTTGGGTCGCGAATTTCCCTGATGTGCTGTGTTTGGAAGTAGTGTGTAGCTTACCCAAAGATGAAGAAAAGTCAAGTCGTGTGGTCTGGCTTGGGTGTTCCTTTTTCAGCCAACACTGTCTGTAGTAGGTGTGGAGATGTTTCGGGAAATTTTTGTTGAGATGCATGTCTGGCCGCCCACTTTGTATCGAACATCGTCACGATGTCTGTGACGAATCCTTAGTCCATGTCCGGAAGACTCATGCTGTCCTCTTCAGCGCCGCCCTCTCCCATTGACTCCATGACTTCGTCGAAATCCTCTCCCATATCTTCCCCCATTTCCTTACCCATTTTTTTCATAAAGCGGGCTATGCTCTTAGGATCATTTTCGTCGACGTCGCCAAAGTTGCTGGGATCGGCGAGAGCTTCCATGCGGGCTTCTTCGGATTTAGGGGACGCAAAGCGGGACATGATCCGTTCTAATTGGTTGCTTTCGCAATGTTTGCAAGACAGCGTCGACGCGTGACCTTGGAGAATTAAATAGGTGCTGCGTTTCCCGCAGTCTTCACAACGATATTCATAGATGGGCATGGGGTAGGGCCTCCTTCAACTCAAGTTGTCAAGCCTATATACCGCAAAGCCGGTGATTTGGGAAGAGGGTGATCGTGCATTAGATCATTCGAGCGAGTGTTAAACCATAGACGGGACCTGAACCTGCTTTTCGAAGAGTTTTGGCACATTCGTGAAGAGTCGTGCCTGTCGTGAACACATCGTCAATCAAGAGGATGCGTTGGCCTTTGATACGCGAGGCATCGTTTACGGCAAATGCCCGGTGCAAATTCGTGAGACGTTCTTTTTTCGAGAGCGACGTTTGTGGCACCGTCGGCCTGACCCGGAGCAGACACGACAAGAGTAATGGGATCTGAAGATGCTGACTCAAGCCATGCGCTAACAGAAGCGATTGGTTATATTCACGTTCTCGTAACCGTTGGGGGTGGAGGGGAACCGGCATGAGGACATCAATCGTGGGCAAGGTCGGCAAAGCGGGGATCATGGTTTGAAGGAAAGGCTTGGTCAATGAACGTTTCCCACGATATTTAAATAAAATAATGGCTTCTTTGAGTGGAGATTGGTAGGGAAACAAACTCCATGTTTGGGTAAAGGCTGGTGGTTTGGTGCGACAGGCCCCGCATTCATGCGTGGGACTGTGTTGTAAGGCCACCGGAGAGGCAAAGGGGCCGCCACAATGTGGGCAGCATGGTCCAGAAATGGGGACAACAGTTTCCCAACATGCTCGACACACAAACGGAACCGGGTCATCCCATAAGGGCATTTTGCAAGCGGCACAGGTTGCCGGAAAAATGACGTGGAGAAATTTTCGAAGAAAGGATGGAGGGGAGGAGAATTCTGTCATTGGCATCATCTCAACTGAATGAAAACCCTAGAGCCCAGCAATCCCCTCCATGGTCACGTAGGCTAGGACCCTGTCCGAGATAAGCGATCGTTGGGAGAGTGGGCAGGTTTGAGTCAGATGTTTCGATCGTTTGAGGCGAATAGTGGGACTATTGAACGAAAAGGATCGGAAGATCTGGCCAAATCCAGCACATTTGTAGTAGATCAGTCTTATCTTGGACCGGCTCCTAAAATATGATATACGAAGACTGCCTCAGCTGTCCTGATTCCTGAATGGCTTCCAGGGCTGTTTTGGGGAGATCTTTTGCATGATTCAATGCCAACATGTGTTTAAAGAATATAGGCGTAGCGCGATGCCCGTGGTCGCCTTGCGTGACTTGTGCCTGAACATTCCCCAAGGAGAGTTCTGTGCGCTGATGGGGCCTAGCGGCAGTGGAAAAAGTACGCTGTTGCATTTGGTCGCAGGGCTAGATTGGGTGACCTCTGGCGATTTGTTCTTAGATGGGCGCTCATGTGTCGCGTTTGGTGATCGTGAATGGACACATTGGCGTCGGGAAAAAGTCGGGATGGTGTTTCAGGCGTTTCATCTCATTCCGGGATTGACTATCGAAGAAAATGTGGCGCTGCCCTTGCGTTTGCGAGGGGAAACTTCCACCTCAGTACGCACGCAGGCTATGGAAATGTTAGAGAAAGTCGGTATGTGTCATCGGCTTGGGCATCGTTCCCATGAGTTGTCTGGTGGTGAGCAACAACGCGTGGCGATTGCCCGGGCCTTTGTGCATCGTCCGCGATTGATTGTGGCGGATGAACCGACAGGGAATTTGGATGGGCCGACGGGCGAGACCATTGTGTCGTTGCTTCGGCAATGTGCACGAGAGTTTGGACAAACGGTGCTCTTGGCCACGCACTCGTTGAGTGCAGCGCAGGTGGCCGATCGTGTACTCACTATTCGAGACGGACAGTTGGAGTAACACCTGATGGATCTTAAAACGGTAATTGCAGGCGTATCATTTCGTGTGGGGCTCATGAATGCTTCGGGGGCCTTGTGTGTAACGCAGGCGGAATTGGAAGCCTTAGGCGAGTCGGATGCCGGCGCGATTGTCACGAAGTCGATGACGCCACTCCCTCGGGAGGGAAACCCTCTCCCACGGTATGTGGCCTTTGACGGGGGGTCGATCAATTCCATGGGCCTACCGAATCTCGGGTATCCGGCGTATGCGAAGCTTATTCCTGGTTTGAAGCGCTTTAAGAAGCCGGTGGTCGCCAGCTTAGCAGGTCTGCATCCCGATGATTTCTTAGAGGGTGCGAAGGCCTTGAATGTCGCGGGGCCGGATTTAGTCGAAGTCAATTTATCCTGTCCTAATATTCTCGGGAAACCACAGATTGGCTATGATTTCGACGAGACTGAGCGGTTACTTAGCGCGATTCGACATATTTTTACGATTCCCTTTGGCGTCAAACTGCCGCCGTATTTCGATCCCATTCACCATCAAAAAATCGCAGAGGTTCTTCAACGAATTGGAGTGGCATTTGTCACGGTGATTAATTCCGTGGGAAATACCCTAGTAGTGGATGCAGAGCAGGAACGGGTGGTGATCAAGCCCAAGGGGGGATTTGGGGGGCTTGGTGGACGAATCATTAAGCCCGTGGCGTTGGCCAACGTGCGGGCGTTTTGGAAGATCTGGGGAGATCGCATTCCGATTATTGGCACTGGTGGCGTGGAAAACGGCACCGATATTTTTGAACACGTGCTCTGTGGAGCCTCAGCGGTTCAGATTGGCACCATCTTAGTGGAGGAAGGTGTTGGAGTGTTTTCTCGGCTCGAACGGGAAGTCTCCGAGTGTCTGGAGCGAAAAGGCTATTCGTCGTTGATGGCCTGTCGAGGAAAATTGCAGGAGATGGACTGATCGATTCTTCGAAATATCGTGGAGAGAGATTTAGATCTTGTGAATAGAGCAAGAATTAGGAAGGAAGGTTCAAAAAAGATCATCCAGCAAGGCCGCAGACGGTTTGACGACCGGAGCGTACGAGATCGTACGTGAGGACGGCAAAGCGTCGAGAACGCCGCTGGTGACTTTTTTCAACATTCCTGCGTTAGACTTTGGTGAGTGAGGGACCCCTCGGAATAATCTTTAGCGCGATGGCCTGGCGTAGGAGTTGCGCGACATTCCGGACACGTAACCGTCGCATGAGGTTAAACCGGTGGACTTCCACAGTCCGCACACTAATCGATAATCGTTGTCCTATTTCTCGATTCGTACATCCTTGAGCCACCAAGCGGAGAATTTCTTTTTGCCGGGTGGTTAAGATTTGCTCCGATAAGCCGGCTTCTGAAGCGGCTTCGGTTGAGTCCTGTTCTTCAACGTTGTCTTTGGGCATCGCGATTGTGTACCCCACGCATTTTTGTTTAGTCGTTTTAACATAGGCCCCACTTCTGGGACAACCGCATCCATGCTCAGCACTCTCCTTCTCTTAGTCATCGAACATCTGCGTCATCGGCCTATTCGAGCCCTATTGACAGTGGTTGGGGTGGCCATTGGCGTGTCTGCCTGGCTCGCGATTCGGGTCGTGAATGGGGAAGTCTATCAATCTTTTGAGCAATCCGTGGAATCGGTGGTTGGGGAAGCCTCGGTCACAGTATTCGGTGGATCGGAGGGCATGGATGAGCAAAATCTGAAGCCGATTCAGGGACATCCAGGGGTTCGATCAGCCAGTCCCGTTCTCAAGATTGAAGGTGAGATTCAGACTGGTGCGTTGTCTGGGCGTCCCCTTCTTATTTGGGGGATGGATCTCCTGGAGGAAGGGAAAGACTGGGAGACACAGGGTTGGCTCGGCGTCTTGCCACAAGAGGACTGGGAACAGCTTTTCGCCTCCACAACGGTTTTTCTGGAAGAAGAATTGGCGGATAAACTTGGCTTGGGTCAGGGAGACATTTTCTTGGTGAAGGTCAAGGGGAACGTGCATGAACTGGTTGTGGGAAGGGTAGTGGGATCTTTCGGTCTTCACGGGGGTGTGCAGCAACAGGTGGTGATGGATATCGCTGCCGCTCAATGGATGTTTGGATGGTTGGGGCGGCTTCATCATGTGGCGATTGTCCCTGAATCGGGCGTGGCGCTTTCTACGTTGATCCAAGAACTGCAATCAGCTTTGCCGGAGAATATTCAAGTGCGTGAGTCTTCTCGACGCAATCGGCAGGTGGAATCCATGCTGCGTGCCTTTCAGATGAATTTGACCATGCTGAGTGGCATTAGTCTGTTGGTCGGGATCTTTCTCGTCTATAACACGACGGCGTTTTCGGTCGTCCATCATCGTCAGGAGATTGGGATTCTCCGGTCGCTCGGGATGGAGCGACAATCCATCACCACGCTGTTTTTACTCGAAGCTGGCGTGTTGGGCGCTGCCGGTGGTCTATTGGGGTGCTGGTTGGGCGTGGTGCTGGCGCGATGGTTAACCGTCCTAATTGGGCAGAATGTCGGAGAGCTCTATGGCATGACCTCATTGTTGGCCATGCCGGTTCCCTTTCACATGCTGGTGGAAGCCATATGTTTGGGGCTTGGGGTCTCGCTGATAGGGGCTCTTCGGCCAGCTTGGGAGGCAAGCACCATGGCTCCGGTTCAAGCTCTTGCTGTTGGACAATCCCAAACGGAAGACGACCATGCTGCCCAAGGATCCAAATGGGTGGTCGTGGTGTCGTTACTCGGAGCTGGGCTGTTGAGCCAAATGCCACCGGTTCAGGGTATTCCTGTAGGAGGCTATGCGGCAGCTTTTTGTTTATTGATGGGTGGTGCGGCGGCTGGGCCGTTGTTGTCGCAATGGTTTAGCCGATGGAGCCAACGTAGGCTTGGAAACCGAGCAGGGCTGTTGCCAGCTCTGGCTGCTGAGCAAATGGGGCGCAATCCACGCCGAACCAGCGTGACGATGGCAGCCATCGTGGTGGGGCTGGCCATATTGGTGGGCGTGGGCATCATGATCCAGAGTTTTCGACAGACGGTGGAACTGTGGATTGAGCAAACATTGATGGCGGATATCATCATTGCACCCACATCGTGGTTGGGAGAACAAGAGGCCTCTGGGAAGGGACAAGGGCTTCCACGGAATCTGGTAAAGCAGGTCTTAAACATTCCTGGAATTGAGGCTGTTGATCCATATGTGGAAACAAGTGTTAAGTTAGCCGGACAAACGGTGGCGCTGGTGTCACGAGATGTACATCTCCATGCTGAGCGCAGTCAATATTTATTTTTGCAGGGGAAATCCTCCGAGGTGTTAGCCCACGTCGTTGATGATTATGGTGTGATTATTTCTGAAGTGTTGGCGAAACGATTAGGGGTGAATGTGGGTGACCAATTGCCATTAACCACACCAAGTGGCATCGAACAGTTTCCGGTCAAAGGCGTGTTTTATGATTACGCCACCGATGGTGGGAAAGTGGTCATGGACCAGGGACTCTTTGCAGAGAAATGGGGGAAGCGAGATGCCACGGTGTTTGCCGTCTATCTGAAAGAGGGGCATGACCTCTCGGTTGTTCGACGTGAGATCGAAGACAGGTTAAAGAATGAGAGGCCTATCGTCACGATCAGCAATGGTGAACTAAAAGAAGAAATTCTCGATATTTTTGATCGGACCTTCCGCGTGACCTATGTGTTGGAATTAATCGCCCTAAGTGTGGCGGTGCTGGGCATTATGAATACGTTGCTCACATCCATTCTGGAGCGCCGACGGGAACTGGCGACGCTCCGGGCCATTGGAGCCAGTGGCGGACAAATTCAAGGATTGATTTTCTGGGAGTCATGTTACGTAGCCGGGTTGGGTGCAGTAGTTGGTATCGTTGTGGGGATGGCCTTGTCCGTCGTATTAATCAACGTGATTAATAAACAATCTTTTGGCTGGACGATTCAATACACCCTGGCCTGGGAAACGATCGGCATGGCGCTACTCGTGGCATTTGCAGCGGCATTGATTGGTGCCTGGGCCCCAGCCCGGTGGGCCAGCCGGCAGACCATCGCCGAAGATTTACGCTACGAATGAACAATACAAGAAAGGTAATTAGGCCGAGTAGGCTTCGGCTTGGGGGTTTTCTGTGCCTTGGTAATCGACTTCTACTGTGAAGCCCATGTCTTCGATCATGTTCCAGACTTCTTGGTGGGCAAGGCCTGGTGTGGTGAGATAGCCATCGACAAAGAGGGAATCGGCCACATAGAGAGCTAGGGGTTGGAGTGAACGGAGATTTTTTTCGCGCCCGCCTGCGGCTCGAATTTCTGTTTGTGGATGGAGGAAGCGGAAGAGACATAAGATGGTGAGGCATCGGGCTGGTGTTAAATCATTTTTTTCGCCAAAGGGCGTGCCGTCTACCGGATAGAGCATATTGAGCGGGATCGAATCGGGTTGAACCTCTTTGAGAGCCAACGCTAAATCCACCAAGTCTTCATCGCGTTCGCCCATCCCCACAATTCCCCCACTGCAGAGTTCTAAGCCTGCGGCTCGCGCATGCTTCAGCGTGTTCAGCCGATCCTGATAGGTGTGCGTAGAGCAAATGGACGGATGAAAGGCTTCACTGGTGTTGAGGTTGTGATTGATGCGATCTACCCCGGCGTCTTTTAATTGACTGGCTTGCTCGCCATTTAAGAGTCCCAGTGAACAACAGATTTGAATGGGGATTTCATTTTTGATTTTTCTGACCGCACTGGATATTTGGGTAATTTCCGATTGCAAGGGTGAGCGGCCGCTGATGACGATGCAGTACCGTTGGGCTTTCGCCTCTGCGGCTCGGCGTGCGCCTTCCATCATTTTTTCTGGTGATAGCAACGCATACCGATCAATGGGTGCGTCAGAGATGGTTGATTGTGAGCAGTAATGACAGTCTTCTTGGCAGGCCCCACTTTTGGCATTTAAGAGCATCTGCAGGCGGACGGTGTTGCCAAAATATCGTGATCGAATGGTATAAGCTGCATTGACTAAATCCAAGAGTTGGTTTTGAGGTGTCGCCAATATTTCTAAGGCTTCCTCTCGGGTGGGAGAGGTGCCATCGAGCACTCGGGCTGCTAACTCTTGATAGCCAGTCATGGGGGGTCTCCTCTTTGAGGGGGCTTGATTATCCGCTTGCCAATTGACGGGCTGGGGCAAGCGGATGGTCAGATTCAGGTATTGGTATCTGAGGGGCATCGGCCCACATTTTTTCTAAGGCGTAGTATTGTCGGATATCAGAACGGAAAATATGGACGATGATGTCCCCATAATCTAGCAAAATCCAATTGGCGGTTTCTTTGCCCTCAATGACCGGACTGGTGTGATAGCGGGTGGCCATGGCTTTTTCAATAACCGAGGCCAGTCCGCGAACTTGCCGTTCCGATTCCCCCGAGGCGAAAATGAAATAGTCGGCTATGGAGGTCAGGTCTCCGACTTCAAGCACCAACACGTCTTCGGCCTTTTTATCTTGGGCCGCCTGCGCGATGAAGATGGCTGATTCGTGAGAACGCGATGGTTTGGGTGGGGTCGTG
>Ga0224496_10001559_pt1 | contig 14163 bp, 12 predicted proteins | sample SF_Jul11_sed_USG_2_FD_168127 | JGI IMG/M metagenome (GOLD analysis project Ga0224496, IMG submission 168127) | Sediment microbial communities from San Francisco Bay, California, United States - SF_Jul11_sed_USGS_8_1 | ecosystem: Environmental > Aquatic > Marine > Sediment | place: USA...
AAACAAACAAACGCAGCGGTTTTGGGTGGAGAAACCGACGTAGATAACTTGTAACAAGAAGCAAAAAGGGCTGAATAAATATGGAATTGAAAGAGGCATTAAAAAAAATGAATCCGCTGGACGAAAACCAGTGGAACGCTGATGGCACGGCAAAGATGGTCGCGGTCCGGGCAATTGCAGGCAACAACGCAATCTCGCGTGATGATGTTGCAAAGATCGCGCCAGACTTTTCAAAAGATAACCCGTTTATTAATGAAGAAATCGTGCAGGAAAACACCCAGGCTTTGGCCGAATTAATGGCAGAAACCAAAGACGAACTCGAAGCCGCGAAGGTGCGGCTGCAAGTAGCGCAGGCAGAACACGCTGTGCTAACCAAGAAGCTTGATCACTTCATGGAAGAGGACGCGAAACTAAACCCGGCTCCTTCGGCTTCGGTAACTATCCAGCAATATTTGGCACGGCAGCGCCAAGACTTGGTTGAAAGGGGTGAGCAAAGGAAGCGAATCGCGGCAGCAGGTATCAACCTGGAAGAGTTAGCAAAACTTACCAAATAAATTATGGCTTTTACCGTAGAAGATGAAACCGGCTTAATTAACGCGAACAGCTTTGCTGACGTGGCGTTTGCGGATGCGTATTTCTCAGAACGCGGGGTGAGCGGTTGGAGTGGCACGACTACGGAAAAGCAGCAGGCATTGGTAAAGGCGACCGATTACATTGAAACCCGGTACGCCGGGATGTTTGGCGGCATCATCGAATTTCCAGAAACCCCCCAGGCGCTTTCATTTCCACGGGTGCAGCTTTATGACCAAAACGATCTTGCCGTAACCGGCGTGCCTACAAAGTTGAAACAAGCAACCTGCGAGTATGCGTTGCGGGCAATGTCAGTCACTTTGCTTGCCGATCCAGCGATTGACAAGTCAGGCACAGCAGTAAAAGAACGATCCTCAAAGACCGGACCGCTGGAAGAAAAGGTGGTCTACGCATCGGTTAGCGGTTCCGTATCAATACCCGACTACCCGGCTGCAGACAATCTGCTGCGGTTCTTTTTGCAATCCAGAGATGGGGAAGTAATTCGGTGAGGGATTACACCCGGAACCAACAAGAAGCGTCCGAGGTATTAAAAGAAAACGGCATTCCTATTACGCTTATCAAGTTTGACGATACCCCCGTAGATACCGGAAAGCCGTGGGCGTCAGGCATTGATAATCGGGGGTCGGTCGGCGCGACGACTTGTGTCCATGCTTTGAGGGCGCATCCAGGGTCGGCAGATTTTAAAGTGGGCACGCAGTTTGTCGCCAACGATACGATCAAAACACTTGAGGCTGTTTATATCGCAGAAGTGGGCGAAGACGACAAGGAAGGGCTGCACAAATACCACGTGGTGGAAGACGACGGTGAGCACTTTGGAATTACATTCGTGCGCAGGTTCAAACCCGGCAACGTGACTATCTTGTATTACATCGGGGTTGCTAAATGAGCAACCTGAGCTACGAAGCGGCGCGTGACGAAACATTCACGATGCTGAAAACGGCTTGGGATTCAACAGGTTACACGGTTGTTTGGCCTGATAAGGGCGGCGAGAAGCCGGTCAATCCGGAACCGTGGCTGCAGGTGAAACTGGCGCACAGCTTAGGCACGCAAGAAACACTCGGTAACCACTTGGGGCAAAGATTATGGAAGCGGCGGGGGCGTTTATTTTGTCAGATTGCAACGCCGTCCGGTGATGGCGCGACCGAAGCATATGGACTAGCAAAAACCGTCGGCGATGCTTTTGAAGGGAAGAAAAGCCCGAGCGGCATTTGGTTTGTTCGCACTTCCATAAATGAGCTGGGCAACAGCGGCGATTGGTATCTGATAAACGTGATCACAGATTTCGAATACAACGAACTTAAATAGGGGAAGCAAGCAATGGCACAGGTAGACAAAATTGATAGCAATATCACCGAGGCGCGATATGCAGAAGAGGCTAGCCAGGGTGTTTTACCTGGCACGCCAAACTGGATTCCACTTGAACCCAACAGCTATACGGATTTTGGCGGCACAGTCACCACGATTGCCCGCAATCCAATCAATCCAAGCCGCCAGCGCAAGAAAGGGGTCATAACTGACCTGGATGCAACCGCAGGCCTGGAAACGGACATCACCCAAACAAATATTCAAGATTTGCTGCAGGGCTTCATGTTTGCCGACTTTCGCGCCAAGGGTGAGGAAGCGCCGACAACAACAGCCACAGGTGCAAACGAACTCTACAACGTGGCAGAAACCGCAGGCTTTTACGTGGGTTCGTTGATTATGGGTTCAGGCTTTGACGACGCAGAAAACAACGGTCTGAAGAATGTAATCACAGTAACCGCAGATACATCAGTGGAAGTTACCGAAACACTGGTTGCTGACGCTTCGCCAGCGACGGGCGCAAAAATTGTCGCGGTAGGTTTCTTGTTTACAGCCGGTGATTTGGACGTGGATGCTTCAGGAACGTTACCAAGAATTACCACAACCACGAAAGACCTGACCGAGCTTGGTTTGACGGTTGGCGAGTGGGTTTATATCGGCGGCGATAGTGCGGCGCTGGCTTTCGTTAATGCAGAAAACAACGGATTCAAGCGCGTGCGCAGCATTGCAACAAACGCCATCGAGTTTGACAAATCAACATCGGCAATGGTGACGGAAGCGAGTACAACCGAAACCATTCAGTTATTTATTCCACGCGCATTAAAGAACGAAACGGGTGCAAGTATTGTGCGCCGCACGTATCAGTTCGAACGCTCACTTGGCGCGCCAGATGACGCCTCCCCCGCGCAAATCCAAGGGGAATACGTGGTGGGTGCGGTGGCGAGTCAGTTGACGATGAATATTGCCACAGCCTCAAAACTAATCACCACCATTGATTACATTGGCACAGACCACGAAACCGTAACAGGTGTGACGGGCTTGAAGTCTGGCAACCGGCCTGCGTTAGTGGAAAGCGATGCCTTCAACACGTCGTCCGACTTTTCACGCATTAAGCTATCTGAAGTGGTGGCGGGGGATGAAGCGCCAACCCCGCTGTTTGCATTCGTGACGGACGCAACCATTACCATCGACAATTCGGTAAAAGCCAACAAAGCGGTAGGGGTTTTGGGTTCATGCGGTATGACGGCGGGCACGTTTGTTGTTTCTGGCAGCATGACTGCTTATTTCTCAAACGTCGCAGCCATTCAGGCGGTGCGTGAGAATAAAGACGTCACTTTTGATTTCGCCATTGTTAAGGATAACGCGGGAATGGTCGTAGACATTCCGCTCTTAGCACTAGGTGACGGTAAGGCAAACATCACGCAGGATGAGCCGATTACCATTCCTTTAACTGCGGACGCAGCCACGGCGGCAAAGATCGATGCAAACCTGGACCATACGCTCATGTTTTGCTTCTTCGATTACTTGCCAACGGCGGCTGGTTAAATTGTTTCAAGGGGCTGAAAATTTATGTCGATGTATTCGCAATTTGCGACTGACCAAGGGTTAGAAAAGAACGGGGTCGTATTGGATTATGGCAACTTCCGGGTAACGATTGCAAGAGCGGGGGGAAGTAATAAGAAGTTTTCTCGATTGCTTGAAAGGAAAACCAAACCATACCGGCGGCAGATTCAGAATGACAGCATGGACGACGTGGTTGCGGACCGAATCTTGCGCGAGGTTTATGCCGAGTCAATCATTCAAAATTGGGAAACGTTAGAAGGGGATAAGTGGAAGAAAGGCATCGAAAGCCCTGACGGCAAGATTCTGCCTTTCTGTAATAACAATATTTTTGATACGTTGACCAATTTACCTGAATTGTTTGCAGACATACAAACCCAGGCAAGCAAAGCGGCATTGTTCAAACAAACCACGCAGGAAGACGACGCAAAAAACTCATAGAGGTTCTGCTCTACGCTTATAAGCATGGGCAGAACGAAGCTAACATAGTTAAGCAATGCGCGCGGGAAGGTTTACCACTTCCCAAAAGCATCGCCAACGCGCCAGAGCTTCATTTTGGTTTGCAGTTTTATCTTGATGCGTTTTTCGATTTATCAAGTTGCCGGGATAACGCTTTCGACATTGGCCGGTTGAATTGGTTGATGGTTGACGAATATTGCAAGCGGCTAAAGCTTGACGAAGAAGAGTGCGATGACATGCACTTTTTCATTCGCAAGATGGACGACGCTTACGTCGAGTATCAAAAAGGCAAGCAACCTAGCAAGGTGAAGAAGAAATGAGTCTTGGCGAGTTGGATAAAAAAATGAAACGGCTGGCGCTTTGTATCCAGAAAAACGCCAACCGAAAAGTGGCTGCAATGGCCATTGGCATTATTTCGCAAGAATCCCAGGAAACCCCCGTTGATACCGGACGCGCACGCGCCAACTGGCAGGCTTCCGTGGGGTTTCCTGTTTTCGATTCCATTGAAGCGCAACCTCCCGGCGCGGGTGGTAGCACGGCGGGCGCAAATCAGGCATTCGCCGAAGCCGAAGCAGCGGCACGGATTCGGGACTTCAAACCTTCGGACCAATCCATTTTCATTACGCACAACCTTGACTACATTCTCCCGCTTAATGAGGGGCACTCAGCACAGAACGAACCGGGCTGGATTGAACGCGCAATAAAAGACGGCATCGCCCTATCCAAAAACATCAAGCTAACCGAGTGCAAATAAAATGGTGACAGAAAACGTCCTAATCGAGGTAACCGAGAAAGGCGCAAAGACTGTAAAACGCAACATCGAGGACATTGGCAAGTCTTCAAGCCAAGCCAATAAATCGGTCGATCTGCTCAAAGGCGCGCTCGCTTCATTGGCGGCGGCGCTATCGGTGCGGCAATTGGCCAGCATGGTTGACCAGTTTACCAACTTGCAAAACCGGCTGAAGTTGGTCACCAATGGAACCAACCAGCTAAGGCAAGCAACCGACCAACTGTTGAATATATCCCAGCGCAGCCGCTCAGATTTATCCGGGACGGTTGCTTTATATTCAAGGCTGGCACAGAACGCCAAGCAATTAGGCGTGAACCAAAGCGAGCTGGCGACAATCACCGAAACAGTCAATAAAGCCATGATCGTTTCAGGCGCTTCAGTTAGCGAGGCGGCAGGTGGCTTGCGACAACTGACCCAGGGTTTGGCGTCGGGTACATTGCGCGGCGATGAGCTCAATTCGGTGCTGGAAAACTTACCGCGCGTGGCGCGTTTGATTTCCGATGAACTTGGCGTAACGGTTGGACAGTTGCGGGAAATGGGTGCTGATGGCCTGATTACTTCGCAAAATCTGGTCGATGCCTTCAGGAATGGCGCAAGTGTTATCGACGCCGAGTTTGCCAAAACCTCATCAACGATTGAGCAGGCTTTCGGCAGCTTAACCGACGGTCTGGTGGTTTCCGTGGGGCGAATGAATGAGGCATCTGGGGCATCGCAGTTGCTGGTTGGGCTTCTCGACTTTCTGACTGAGAATGTGGATACCTTAGCACGGGCGGCCATTGCCGCAGGCATCGCGCTTTCCGTGAGTTTCGCAGCCAAGGGCGTGCTGGTGGCAGTCTCAGCAGTCAAAGCGCTGACCGTTGCCATTGCCGCAAACCCGATAGGCGCAATCGCTGTCACGGCGCTTGCTGCGGTATCTGCGCTAGTTGCTTTCAGCGATACGATCACCATCGGGACAGGCAGTCTTGCCACGTTGGCAGATGTTGGAAAGGCAGCCTTCGAAGTGATCGGTCCAGCGGTTACGTCGGCGTTGTCCACAATCCAGGCATTTTTCCCGGCAGTTAGCCGGTCGATTCAGGCGATTGTTGGCGATGCAGGTATCAGCATTTCTGGACTGCTTAAATTGTCCGCTTCAGCAGTTGACACGATGGTTGGCTTGTTTAAAGGATTGGCTGACGCAATCCCAATCGCTTTCCGTAACTTGCCGCGCTCTCTTGAGTTGGTTTTTGTTAATAGTTTCAACAAGATACTGGAACTAAGCGCAGATGTAACCAACAAAATCATCGCTAACATTAACAAGATAGCCGGGGCGGTTGGCCTGCCTTTAATCAATCAAGTAAAGGCGCTGCGAATTCCATTATCAACCGAGGCGCAGGCAATCGGCAAAGCCATTGATGAAGCAATCAAAAAAGGCATCGACTCCCAATCAAGCGCCACGGAAGCCATCGAGGGTATTCTGGCAAGGGCAAACGAAATTGCCGCGTCGCGTCAATTCGCCGAGCTTAACGAAAACCTGCAAGAAACCGAAAGCAACGTCGACAAACTAACCGACGCAACCGGCGACCTGAAAGACAAGGGCGCTGAATTTGTGGCGAAACTCCAAGAAGAGTTGGATGCCATTGGCAAAACGAATGCTGAGCTGCAGAAAATGGAAGCCGCGAAGCTTGGCGTGAGCAAACAAGCCGATGTGCTCATTGATGCAATCGAAGCGCAAACCATCGCCCAAAAGCTTTTCGATGACGAGCTAAAGCGCGGCGCAGATATAACCAGCGCAACCAGCACAGCGGCAGAGCAATACGCGGTCGCGCTTGAGGAATTGGACCGGCTCTACGCAAAAAACATCATCAGCGCGGAAACTTATGACCGGGCACTGGTTAAGCTTGACGAAGATTTTGATAAATTAAGCAAAACGAGTAAAAGTGCCTTCGGCGATACTGAACAATTCGGCATCCAGGCGGCACGCAACTTGCAAACGAATTTCGCCAACTTTCTTTTCGATCCGTTTGATGATGGTTTGGAGGGGATGTTCAAAGGGTTCGTGGATATTTTGCGCAGAATGGCAGCGGAAATAGTTTCATCCAAAATTTTGCAAACGCTGTTCAATTCGTTCAGCGGTTCAGGGACAAGCGGAAGTTCAGCCAGTAGTTTTGGTGGTTTTTTCTCAAGCTTGACCGGCGGGTCGGCGGGGTCAACTTTTGGCAACAACGGCGGCGCAGGGACCGCGTTTATTGGTGGACCCGGCACAGCTATTGGTGGCACAGGCACATCAGTTGGCACGGCTGGTTTCAGCGCATCACAGGGATTAGGGGTATTGGCGGCGGGGGCTTTGGGAGTCGGGATCGGTTCATCCATCGCAGGCGATAGCAAGGTTTTTGGGGTGAATGGGTCGGTTGTTTCAGGCGTTACAGCAGGAATCGGCGCGGGTATTGGTGCTTACTTTGGCGGGCCAGCAGGTGCGCAAATTGGCGCGGGGGTTGGTGGCGCGATTGGCGGTGCTATAACCAAGCTATTTGGGCGGGAACCATTCAAGCAGCGAGAAAGCACGCTGGAGTTGAATGTTTCAGGGGATGACATTGCCGGGGCGCTGATCACGCGCTTCCTGTCAAAAGGCGGTTTTTTCCGTGGAGACAAAACCGACAACGTGATCAATGACCTGGGCACGGGTAACTTATTGAACGCATTCAACGGATTCCGAGAAAGCGGCATTGATAAGTCTTTGTTTGAATTTGCCGAGCAAGCCGGGGAGACTGCGCAAGTCATCGGTATTCTGGCGAATACCCAAATGGCTCGGTTTGCCGCAGTTTTGCGTGATACCGCGACTCTTTTCGGCGTATCGTCAGCGGGTTTGGATACCTTCTCCACCACGTTGAAACTGGTCGGCGAAAAAGGCAAGGCGCTTGGGGAATCTGAAATAAATCAGCTTTTCGCGGACCTTGCTGACCAAATGACCAGAGCAGTTGCCCCCGCCATTGGAACCTTGAGCAAAACCGGCGAAAGTGCCTTCGAAACGGTGCTGCGGCTGGGTGATCAGTTTGTCGCACTAACCAGGGCGTCGAACGTGCTTGGCTTGTCACTGGAGGCAGCGGAAGCGCACGTCTTATCAATGAGTTTGGCGCAGCAGACCGCCCTTGTCGATGCATTCGGCGGTTCGGAAGCCGTGCTGGAAAAAACCAGCTTTTATGCGGAAAACTTCCTAACCGACGCAGAAAAACTCAAGATCGTTACCGAATCTCTCAACAAGGAAATGGAGGTGCTTGGCATCACGGTTGAGAATACAACCAAGAAACAATTCGGCGAGATGTTGCTTGGTTTCCTGAAACTGGGGGTGGCCGGGGCAGATATGGCCAACCTTATGTTTCAGGTGGGCGACCTATTTATTGCATCCCGCGCAGAGTTTGAACGCTTGGCTAATGCAGAGTTGGAGGCGGCACTAAACGCCGGGGCAGCAGCCGGGGGGCTGAACTCAGTGGCACAAAGCTTGGCAAATGTGGCACTACAAGCCGCCAACGCCGCCGCACAACAGCGGTCAACCATTCAAAGTTTGCGAGATAGCTTGGCCGGTGCGCGCGAAGGTTTGGCATCGATTCAAGAACGCCAATCCAGCGCACAAAGGCAAGTGCAAGACCGGCAAGCCAAAAATGATATCCGGCAAGCGGAAGATGACCGTAGAAAAGAGACAAGGGAAGTGCAACGGGCAAACAGTGACCAGATTGCCAGTTTGCAAGATGCAGCAGGCACATTCCGCGACGCGGTATCCAAATTTAGTAGCGCAGCGAAACGGATTGCGGATTTCAACGACTCAATAAGCCTGGGCGACCTTTCCCCCCTTACCCCGCAAGAGAAACTAAACGAAGCGCGCGCACTCTTCAATCAAACCCGGTCAGCCGCTTTCGGTGGCGATGCGGAAGCCCTTGAAAAGTTACCAGGGGCGGCGACGGAGTTTCTTCGCGCTTCCCAGGTTGCCAACGCTTCAAACGCGACATTTGTTAGCGATTTCAACCTTGTAAAAGATATTCTGAAAGATGCGGAAGGTATTGCCATTAATGAGCGCGACCTTGCCGCCGATCAACTGGCTGGTATCGAATTGCAAATAGATGAGCTGCAGAAAGCCAACCAAGCCCTGGGCGACATTTCGCAAACATTCAACAGCGGCCTGCAGGATGTTAGTTTTGGGGTGGGTGGGGTGAGCGCCGATCTTGGTGTTGTGGATTCCAGTGTTGTTGATGTTGAGAAAGCAACAAACAATGTCGCGGCAATACTTAGAGAGTTGACGATTGCGGTGCTAACCGGACCCGGCAACCCGCTGATCAGTGACGCGGCCATCCGGTCGGTTGTCTTTGACAACACCAAAACCGTGCAAGAAATGGTGGACCTCGCTGTTGAGTTTGGCGTATCGGTTCAGCAAGTTGCGGGCGCAACGGGTATCAGTATCGCGGCCATTAACAAATCGATTCAAGGGTTGGCAATTACCAACCAAGCGATCCGGGATTTCGTTTACACCCCAGGGCGCACAAATCAAGAAATATACAACGCAGCAATAGCCAATGGGGTTACATCCGAGCGGCTTGCCACGGTGGCGAATATCCCGCTGCAATCCATCAACGATTTTGTAAGAAGTAACAACCTGCAATCCTTCGCCGTGGGCACAGATCGAGTGATGCGCGACGGCATTGCCATGTTGCACAGGGATGAAGCGGTCGTGCCTTCATCGGTTCCAGCCGAGATTGTGGCGCTCAGGGCAGATATAACAAAGATGATCGAAACTCAAAACCGCAATACCGAGCGGGTTGTTGAGGCGACCTATATTTCAAGCAGGCAAAACGCGCAAGCAATCAGCCAATCCAGTATCAAAGTAGAAAACCGCAAAGGATTCAAGCAGCGGGTCGGTGGCGGGGGGCTTCGCTAATGGCGCTAACCGCTGAACAAATCGCTGCATGGCTGAAATCCAATGACGCCGCGCACTGCTTATTGGCCGACATGGGCGCAAAGACCGACGCCGGGGAAGAGACGCGCTACGTTTCTTCGTTGGCTTTCAATGATGCGGGCACGGTTTATTTGCCGGTGCTTGACCCTGAGTCAGTGAATTATGACGTGAACTTCACCAACGGGCGGTTTCTGACAATTGGCAACATTAGCCTGTTCAATCTGGACGGCTATCTGGATAGTTGGCTGGATGACATTTGGACCAACCGCGCCATCGACATTTACTTTGGCGACGTGCGTTGGCCGAAAGCGGATTTCATCCAGTTGCTTTCGGGTACGATTCGAGATATTGACAGCCAAGACAACGAAACCCTGGACTTAGTTTTCAAAGACAAGCTGGAACGCTTGAACATGGCGCTCACGGATGAAAAGTTGGGCGGCTCAACTAACAACAAAGACCGTCTGCTCCCGACGCTTTTTGGTGAGGGGCACAACCTTTCGCCGCTGTTTTCCGATCCAACCATTCTGGAACATACGATAAACAACGGCGAAATCGAAAGAATTATCGAGGTACGCGACAACGGCCAACCCGTGAGTATTACGGAAGATTTACCGAACGGGCTTTTCGAATTGAACCAGCAATCATTCGGCAAGGTGACGGTCGACGCGCAAGGCGACAAGTTCGGTGGGATTTATCGCAAAACGATTGCCGACATTATCGAACGGATTGTGACCGGCTTTGGTCTTGCCGCCAACCGCTTTACCGCAGGCGATATTGATTCGGCCAACTTCAGCGCATTTAATGCGGCAAATCAGCAGCCGGTCGGAATCTATGCCGAATCAAAAGAAAACATACTCAACATAATTAGCGACTTGGCCGACAGCATAGGCGCAAAACCGATAATTACCCCGCTTGGCAAGATGCAACTGTTCCAACTGACACTGCCCCCGCCGAGCACAACAAGAACGATCACAACCCAGGATATCGAAGACGACTCCCTGCACATTGTTAGCAGAACCGAGGTGCGCGGCGCGGTGAAGATTGGCTACGCGCTCAACTGGACCGTCCAAAAGAACCTCGAAACGGTAATCCCTGATAAACACAAAGAGACATTCGAGCGGGATTTTTACACAGTCGTTGCGGAGAATGCGACAACCAAAGCCGACTACCGGCTGGACGCAGAACCGACGCAAAGAAACACATACCTGCTAGTGGAAGCCGACGCACTGGCCGAAGCCAACCGCGAGCTAACAATGGCCGAAGTGCCGCGCGTGACCTACGGCTTTACCGGGTTGAGTACGTTGTTCGATCTGGAATTTGGGCAAGGCGTGATACTTGAGCATCCACGCTTTGGATTGGATAGCGGCAAAGAAGGGGTGGTGGTGAGAATTGCGCCAGACTTCGAAAACATGACTTCCGAGATTGAGGTGATCATTTAATGGCAACGATTGAAAACCCGCGCATCGCTTACCTTCAATCCGAATCGCCCCGGACGGTTCCGGTTGAGCTTTCCACGGATTACACCATTACCGGCGAAGTTACTGGAAATGTTTCTGGCACGGTAAACAATACCGCAGCAACCACGATTGACCTGGGCGCGCTTCGTTCGATTGATATTTGGGATGGGGTTGGCGCGATTGGCTTTGGGACGACGATTGGTGGACAACCAACCGGCGCAACTTTTAACACCAACCTTTCGTTGTCTTCCGATGGCCAGTTGACCAATTCGGGGGGAGGGACTAGCAATTTGGGCAGTGTGTCGGCACTTCCGTGGGGCAGTATTTCAGGACCAAAACCGCCGCTCGACGCCGACGCAACACAAAGCATCCTGGAAAGCGCATCAACTGAAATTGTTATTAATAGCGGCTCCCTTTTTAGCATTTACGGTTCAGGCGCAGCCGGGGTCTTTATTGGTGCGGGTGGCCTTTTCGGTCGTAATTCAGGCGGCGCGACGACCTTCTCGATTCAGGCAAGCAGCGGTGCTGTTACTTATGCCGGGGATATTACCGGCGGCGCAAACATTGATATCTCCGGGACTGCCAGATTCAACGGTAGCGTGGCTTCGGGTAGTAGTCAATATGCAGGGGTTTTTAATAACGCAGGCGGCGCGTTGTCAGGCATTGTCGGCTATGGCAGCGGCGGTTCCGGGGTTGTTGGGTCAGCAACCGGATCTGCCGCAGGGGTTCAAGGCAGTAACACGGGCGGCGGAACCGGGGTGTTTGGATTTAGTAGCGGCACGGGGGTTTACGGGCAAGGCATCGGAAGCGGGACGGGGGTCGTGGCAATATCAGGCAGCGGCAATGCGTTGGATGTTCGAGGCACAATGAAAATCACCACGCAAACGATCTCCAACCTAAAAGCAGGAAGTGCAACTACGGCAGACAGCACCACGTTTGCCACGACGGCGAATAATGCAAACCGGCTTGGCAATGTGGCTGATTCGGGGTGGTGTCGTGGCATCGTTGCCAATTCTGGCACGGCAACGGCGTCAGGGTACGGGTTCGGCTTGACCTCAACCGTCGCAGGTACGCAAACGCGGGCATACAGCACAAACAACATCGTAATCGAATCCGTTTCGGACGAACGGTTGAAAATGGACATAAACCCGGAAACGTTGGGGCTCAGTTTCGTGAATCAACTAAAACCGAAAACTTATCGATTGAAAGAAAGACCGGAGATGAAGTACCACGGCTTTATTGCGCAAGATGTTGAGTCATTGATTGACGAAACGGACGATTCACTTGCCCAGGTGCACGAAAACGGCATGAAGGGCACAGACTATATGAGCTTGATTGCGGTCTTGGTTAATGCAGTAAACGAACTCAGCACGGAAGTTCAAAGCATCCGTGGACAGTTACGCGACAACCACGAGCAGGCATAAATTTTTAAGAACAGAGGAAACGACACATGGCAATAACAAGAGCGGAAAATCAAGTCACATGGCCAACAGCCGCAAACAGCAAATCGGTGGCAAGTGGCGGCAGTGAAACAAGCGAAGAAGTGAATCTCAACGCTGCATGTGTGAACGCGCGCATAACCATGAAAGCCGACAACAGCACAACCGCCGCCGCCGATGACCAGATTTACTTCTGGCTGGTTGAAACATCCGGTGACCCGGACGGCGCAAGCACGGACGAATTTGGCACGGCTGGCCACGCCCATTTGTTGGCAATTCTGGATACCAACATCGAAGACCCGGCAATCAAAACCGTCAACCTGCCACTACCGCAAGACGGTTTAAAGATTATCGCCGAAGGGTCAACGGCTGGCACAACCAACGCAATCACGGTATCCGCGACGATTACAGAACAAAGAGCGTAAAAAATGGCTTTCCGTTCTTCGCTCAATAATTATTATTCGTTACCAGATCATGCGGATTTTATTATCCCAAACACGGACTGGACGATCCTGAATGTTATATATCCAACGGATACCACAACCGGACAGGATATTTTCAGCACGGCTGAATGGGGAACCGCGCAATCTTTCAATACCTATATTTTTGGCGGTGAATTTGGCATAAAAGTTCACACATTAACCGAGCCGCTGGTGGCGTCGGTGGTGGCTAATCAATGGACTTTAACGGCGGGACGGCGGTCGGGTAGCAACTTTGCCATGCATTCGATACCGCTGGGTGGCCATACGGTTTCAAGTAGCTCAAACACGGCCATAAGCGCGTCATACAACGCAGCCAATACGATCACGATAGGGCGGCGCTCAGACGATGGTACAAACCCATTCCTGGGCAGAATTGCGGACATTGTTTGGGTTCCTGGCCATGCGGTTTCAAATGCTGATCTTGAGTTAATGGCAAACGGATTCCCGATTTGGTGTTTTGGCTGGTCGAAAAATATTAAGTTTCATTTCTGGACGCCAACCGCCAACGAAAAATACCTCATGGACTTGAGTGGTCGGCATTTGGTAACGGCAAGCGGCACGACTTTCTTGCAAGGGGTCAATGAGGTAGACCCGCCAGAAATCAAACGCTTCCCGCCAGTTCCAAGCGCGCCGCAATTATTCCTTGTTTCGGTTATTCAGTCAGACTTGACCGCCGCAGGCGTAGGTGGCTTTAGTGCCAACAGCGGCATCCGCAAGCTGACCGATTGGACCGCCGCCGGGGTGGGTGGTTTTACTGCGGACACACAAAAGACGGTTCAGTTTGAATGGACCGCCGCCGGGGTTGGCGGCGCAACGCTTGAATCCAATAAACGGATTGAAACGGAACTAACCGCCGCCGGTGCGGGGGGTTTCACAGGAAATTCACAGACAACAACAAGCGCAGACTTAACCGCCGCCGGTGCAGGGGCAGCCAACTTTGACATGATTTCGCAAACAACGGAATTGACTGCGGACGGGGTTGGTGGTTTCACCGCAAACACAACCGCGCTCAGCAAATCCAACATGATTGCGATTGGCGAAGGTGACGCATTTCTGGCGACAGTTGCGCGCAAGCCAACCGAATTAACGGCAGCCGGGGTGGGCGCGGCGAGTTTTGATATTGTACCAGCCAGCAAAACGGAATTGACCGCCAGCGGGGTTG
>Ga0224496_10001560_pt1 | contig 14151 bp, 14 predicted proteins | sample SF_Jul11_sed_USG_2_FD_168127 | JGI IMG/M metagenome (GOLD analysis project Ga0224496, IMG submission 168127) | Sediment microbial communities from San Francisco Bay, California, United States - SF_Jul11_sed_USGS_8_1 | ecosystem: Environmental > Aquatic > Marine > Sediment | place: USA...
GGATATTGAATTCTTCAAACTGAAAATTATGGCGCTGCATGAAACCAATTATGCTCTTGTCGGTGGCGCCTGAAAGTACGCACTTGCCGGATGAACCGAAAAAACCGGCCAAGAAGAAACCAGAGACGATGAAGCCCAGCAATTACTCCTGCGCTCGATGCAGGATAATCCCGCTTTTGACGGTGCCATTGTCGGGGCCGCGTCCGCTATGGCCAGTGCCAGTGGTCAGACAGGTGGGAATGTGCGCTCCACATTGCAGGAGCAAACGAAGTGGCTCGATATTCCCGCTGTCAAAAATGTACTGCGTAGTACCACTTTGCCGCTGAGTGAATTGAAAACGCGTGATGACGTGGTGTTCTCATTGACTGCGCCGGTTTTATCCATACGCGAAGAATTGGCCCCGTTATGCCGGTTGCTGACCAATATGACCGCTTATACGTTTGAAGCGATTACTAAAAAGAAGGGGCAGTGTTTGACCATAGTAGATGAGCTGCCCAGCCAAGGGTATAACGAGACTCTTGAAATTATGCTTGCCGTTGCAAGGAGCTATGGCCAAACTGTATTAGGAATTTCGCAAAATATTGAATTAATGAAAAAAACGTACCCTAAGTCATGGTCTATGTTTTCGGCCGAGGCAGATGCGGTCTATTGGCTAGCAACCAATAGCAACGACACGGCTAACCATTTGGCGTATCAGACTTTGGGCCGTAAAACCCATGTCTTGACAGACCGTTATACCGGCGAGAAATCTTACCGTGAAGCTGATGTGATGGATGCAGATCAGGTAAAACGTTTCTTAAGTCCCGGCAGTGACAACCTTATTGTAACGCGGGCGGGACTGCGGGCATTAAAGCTCAAGAATGAACCTTATTTCAAGGCATTGCCGGTGTGGAAATATGCTGCAGACCCGGCCCACCGGGAAACTTTTTTACGCAGGATCATGCGCGAATTTTTTTGATTTTGTGAAGCAATCCCTTTTACCGCGTCCATTTCGGACGCGGCATAAATTTGTGCCGGGGTCGAAAAACAGGTTGGAATTTAGGCGATTTGAACTTGTAGCCACGCCGCCGAGGAGGAATGTGGGCTTTGTGAAAGTGTTCGGTAAGATTCATGGAAGCCACCAGTGTTTGAAGTGTGTTCCTGAGCATTGTGATCAGCATAAACGCTAAGTGACAAAATGGGTCTATTATATTTTTTAAATCATCTGTGATATTCACAAATAATAAAGATTGGCCATTCCGATTATGGCATGTTAAAAGTACGGAAGGGATATATAGACTAATAAGACATGACTAAATTGACATGATAAAAAAGTCATGTTATCGTTAACTGGAAAGAAGATTAATGACTATTCCGAGCTTGAATGAAAATGGTGAGCTAGACGAAGGCGAATACGAAGCAACACTCGATGAAATAGCGGTTGTATACGGTCTTTCTTCCGATCGAAGAAAAGTTTTAATGCAGGGTTTACGGGAAGCGGCAGAGAATCTTGAGAAAGCCGGTGTTAAAAAAATATGGGTTAACGGCAGTTTCATAACGGATAAGGACGAGCCAAATGATATTGATGGGTGCTGGGAGTACAACGATTTAATGGACCTAAGTGCGATAGACCCTGTTTTTTTGAGTAAAAACTCGAGGGCAGAAGTGAAGGAAAAATACGGTTTGGGTTTTTTTATTGCCCAGCGGATTGAAGGCCGGAGTAAAAAGCCATTTCCCAAGTTTTTTCAGGTAAACCGGGATGGTGATGCAAAGGGAATTCTTTTTGTTGAATTAGGAGACAGAGCATGATTACGAGCGATAAACAATACGCCGCCTCTAAGGAGCAGCTTACTATGCTGCAAGAATCTTTATCTGTGGAAAACGATAAAGACATTCCCGAAATTATTAAAAACGCGAGCAAGGAACAGTTGAAGAGTCTGATATCTGATATTCAAGCAGAGATTGACGAGTATGAAAAACTAAAGTCGATCAAATTAGAGGAATTGGAGATTCACTCAATACAAGATTTAATGGTAACGCCTATTCGCTACCGGATTGTATCTCATATGAGTGTTGATGCTTTTAGTCGTAAGGTTGGGGTAAGCGCTCGCCAGATTCATAGATATGAAGCTGAGAATTACTCTAACGTTAATACCAGCACATTGACAAAGATTCTAGAAAAACTGGATGTTAGCCTTGATGGTCATGTTTCTTCATAAACTGTGTGATTCATATACAATCTCCTTATTTTTCTGATGGAGGGGTAGCCGGTTTTTCTAAATTTATTATTTCTTTGTTTATTTTTTCTTCTTTTTTGGATTCGATTTCTGTATGGAAATCTCTAATCCGTTTATTTGCATATTTATCAAGAATTATATAACTTATACATAAAGTTGCTAATAACGTTACTGATGTGCAAATAGCGTAAGTAGGCGTCTCTGATTCTGTTAATAATTCTTCTATAGTCCAGCCGATAGAAATTAGTAAAGAAAAGGGGAGTGCAAACAACAGAATATAGATCCTTGTCGAGAAAAAAAACTTTTCACTTTCTTTGTCAGTATTTTCAATTCTCTCTTCACTTTCATTATTATTAGGTAGGTAAGCTTCAAGGATCATATTAATGTAATCGCGATTATATTGTATTGCACCTATATACCAAGAATTTTCACATTCTTTTTCTTCCATGAAATGAGCATATAAACGCGCTATGTTGGCAGCACGTATTTCTACTTCATCAAAGTTACGGTAAAAGCTGCGAACAGCCCAGAACTCATCTCTCCAAAGTATCTTCTTCATCGAGTCTTGAACGGATGGAAATATCAAATGGGTTTCACTTTCAGTTCTGAGGTAGGGCAAATTTTTAGGATCTTGCGTTTTTGCCGCACTTAACCAAGCATCAAGATATCTAATGGCTTTCTTAGTAGTAAATGTTCTTGATTTAATATCCTTTTTCAAAAGCCCAACTGTATGAAACCGTTCAAAGTTATATATGATAAGTGATCTTAGAAGCCATAAAAGAAAGGGAAAGAACACAGCACGGAGAAGTGTGGTGACGTCTATAATTAGCTCTTTTTGGAGCGTTCCAACATCTGCTTGCGAACTGGGCACTTCTATTGCCTCGGTTGGCGATTCTTGTGCTTGAGCTAATCCAATTGTGGGATCAACAAACCAGCAGACACACAATAATAATAAAATGAGAACCCAGATGGGTCGATCCAAAATATCGATATTGGAAGTTATCATTGTGTCGTGTATAGTCATAATTCATTTTACAAAAAACGGATTAGACTGATTGACTTTCAGGAAATTATATTAACATAGTTTCCTATACAGACTCATGTACGCCATTAAGATGTGGTTTTTTTAATTTTTATGAGGGAATCGGTGGTTACCGCGTCTATTTTGGCGTGGTAAAAATCTGTGTGATGGGTTGACGGGTATATTTTGAATTATTATTTTTGTTTCATAGATTTCATTTCCCATAAATTATATTATCCGATTTAGGGGTAGAGGAACGGTAGATCACGTTAAGTATGTGGCTGGCTTGCTGTGGTTTGTGTTGTTTGGTGATCATACGGAATAATGCCATTAAGCGTGTTGCCCATTTGTTTTGACGCGACATCTAACTCATATGCCTTTTGCAGGTTGAGCCAAATTCTGGGGCCTGTTCCAAAGAATTTGCCAAGGCGCAAAGCGGTATCAGCCGTAACGCTGCGCTCACCACTTACAATCTGATAGATGCGGTTTTTAGGCACACCAATTTTTTCGGCCAACTCAGCCGCATTGATGCCAATAAATTCAAGCTCATCGGCCAGAATCTCACCGGGGTGTATGGATTCGCCTATTTTCTTTTCCATTCTGCTTATGTTCTTTTCTCGAATTCTTCTGGTTTCGGATTCTCAATCAGATCACCCAAGCCCGCTAAAGTAATCGGTGGTTTATTGGGTAATTCGACTGTCAGACTTAGCCGTCCCCCTATTGCCTCAACATAGCTGCGCAGCGTAGAAAGTAACATATCAGAGTTTTTCTCAAGACGAGACAAATTAGACTGTGGCATTTCAAGTCCCTCTGATAAACGCGCTTGCGTTAATCCAGCTTTTTTCCTTAATTCTTGCAAAGTTAAATATTCTACTTCCAGCGCCGCTGTTTTGGCTTCTATGCGTTGTTTGCGCTCTTCTGGCAAATCATCCCATAACGTTTGTAAAATCGGACCCTTGGTCATGATTTTTACTCCTTTATTTTACTTAGATGATCGTCAAAACGTTCATCTGCTTTCTTAATAAGCTGCTTATAAAAGCGGTTCTGGCTCATGCCGGATTTATCACCGGCAACCAGCAATATGGCTTTTCTCTCAGGATCGAAGGCAAAGGCTGTTCGCCATACCCCGCCATCCGCGTTAAACCGCAACTCTTTCATATTGCTATGTTTGGAATTGTTGAGTGTGTCAACATGCGGTCTACTCAGCATGGGGCCTCGTTTTTCCAGCATGCCAATTTCTGCATAAATGCAATCTTGTACGTCTTCGGAAAACATTTTGAATTCCTCTGCAAACAAGGGGTGTAATTCAACAATCCAACTCATAATAACCTTATCATAGAAGATATATATCGTCAACGATATATTTTTCTAGAGAAATACCTTTGAAAATAAATAATCGGTTATAGCATAACTGCGATTTTGTAGATTGCCAGACCAAAATCTTTGCTCATGTCACGTCTTTACATCTTCCTTTTTGGTGTTTGGTCAAGAAAAGAGCCCAGGGGCTTCGCCCCCCGCGCCCGCAAGGGTGAAGGCTTCCCCCAGCTAAAAAAACTTTTCCCCTGCCCTATTCGGGCATTCCTCGCGCAACAAAATTTTTTTCTTCTGCCCTTGCAGTTGCACCCCCCACGCTTCGCCAGCGGGACAAGGTTGCATGCGCAACCCTAAACCACTAGAAGAAGATGAAGGAGTTTTTAAAATGGCAGATAAAAAGGATGTTTACAGCAGAATTACAGACAAGATCATTGCTGATCTTGAGCAAGGCGTTAGACCTTGGATGAAGCCATGGAACGCCGAATATGCCGCCGGTAAAATCACCCGGCCACTACAGCATAACGGCCAGCCTTATTCAGGGATTAACATTTTAAATCTTTGGATGGATGCAACAGAGAAGGGATTTTTAGCGCCGATATGGATGACATTTAAGCAAGCCAAGGAACTGGGCGGTAACGTCAAAAAAGGCGAGCATGGTTCATTATCCGTTTACGCCAACAGTTTTACAAAAACAGAACTGGACACGGCCACAGGCGATGAAGTGGAGCGCAATATTCCTTTTATGAAAGGATATACCGTGTTTAATGTTGATCAAATTGATGGTTTGCCAGAAAAGTATTATGCATTGGCCAAAGCGCCGGACATTACGCCGGAAGAGCGCGTTGTCGCATTGGAAGAATTCTTTGCCCACACCAGCGCAGAGATTAGGCATGGTGGAACTAAGGCCTATTATTCAGTATCTACCGATCATATCCAAATGCCGCCGTTTGAGGCATTCGAGAGCCGCGAAAGGTATTATGCAACACTTGGCCATGAGACAACGCACTGGACGCGCGCCCCTTCCCGTCTAGATCGTGATTTTGGCCGCAAGCGTTGGGGTGATGAAGGTTATGCCATGGAAGAGCTCGTTGCAGAGCTGGGTTCTGCATTTCTGGCCGCTGATCTTTATATTACGCCGGAAGTCCGCGAAGACCACGCCGCTTATATCGGCAGCTGGCTGAAAGTATTGAAGGACGATAAAAAAGCTATTTTCTCGGCAGCGGCGCATGCGCAAAGAGCCGCGGAATTGTTGCATAGTTTGCAACCCAAGCCAGCGCTTGAAGTGACAGTCGAAAATGACCAAGATAGGGATAGAGATCAACCCGCACCCACGCAAGGTTAAAATATGAATTCAGCGCAATGGGAAGTCACGCCCGAGACAATTACATACACCGGAAAGCCAGCTTTTAAAGCAAGTTGGCTTTCCGGTGAACCAGATTTTGAAAATATATCCGGCTTGTTCTGGTATGAAGAGAATAGCGGGAGTGAAGATGACAGCTTTCTAATTCTTGATTTTGAGTGGAAAAACGGCGCACCGGAACAAGCTGTGTTTGAAGAATTGATGGAAAGTGCAGGAAGCGCCCTTGATAATTGGATTTCGGCGCACTTTTGACGTCAATTTTAGGAGGAAATCAGCGCTAAACACCAAGCTTGTAAGGAATTTGGTTGATTCCCATAACCGTTTTGGGTCTCTAGACATAAGTAGACAAGATTTTCCGCGAGGCCGACTTAAGCTATTGTTTTTTTATGTATGCGAGCGGAGTAGAGTACGCTTTCGAATCCGCATATGCTGATTTGGAACGCTGATACAGGCCAGATTCGGTGTGTTTGGCGGCATGTTGGGTTTTCGGTACAGCCTTATTGGTGAAAAAAGGCGTTTATTTTTCCCTGCTAAAGTTACACCATTTTAAGACTTCCAAGATAATGGAATGGACGCCCACTACCCTAAACGGCATCAATGTGCCAAAGTAGTGGTGTTTAAAACCACTGAACAAGAGAGGAGCGTCCGACATGAAGATTACAACAATTGGTATTGATTTGGCAAAAGAAGTGTTTCAGATTCACGGTGTGGATGAGCACGGCAAGATTGTGCTGCGCAAGCAGCTGCGCCGAAGTGAGATGGCGAAGTTTTTCGTCAATTTAGAGCCCTGCCTGATTGGCATGGAAGCATGTGGCAGTTCACACCATTGGGCGAGAAAGCTTAGTGAATTTGGGCACACCGTCAAGCTCATGCCACCGCAATTCGTCAAACCATACGTCAAGACCAACAAACATGACATGGCAGATGCGGAAGCGATCTGCGAAGCAGTAAGCCGACCGAATATGCGTTTTGTGGCAATCAAGAATGTTGAACAACAAGCTATCTTGTCAGTGCATCGTGCTAGACAAGGTCTGGTCAAGGCCAGAACCGCACAAGCAAATCAGATACGTGGCTTGCTCTCTGAGTTCGGTATTGTTATCCCGCAAGGTATCCATTCGATTGCCAAACGGGTACCTGACATACTGGAAGATGCCGAAAACGGTTTTCCAGGAACAATGCGTCATTTACTGAAGCGGTTGAATGACCATCTTAAAGAACTGAGTCGACAGGTGGAAGAACTGGAGTTGCAGATTAAGCTGTGGCACAAGGAGAACGAAGCCAGTAAAAAATTGGAGGCAATTCCCGGTATTGGCCCGATCACGGCGAGCGCCATTGTGGCAACAGTAGGGAATGCCACAGAGTTCAAGAACGGCAGACAACTTTCGGCATGGTTCGGATTGGTGCCCAAGCAACGTTCCAGCGGTGGTAAGCAGACATTGCTTGGCATCAGCAAACGTGGCGACACTTACCTGCGTACCTTACTAATCCACGGGGCACGAGCGGTCATCCGCTTTGCCGAAAACAAAGCTGAACCAGAAAGCTGGTTGCGCAAACTGATAACGCGGCGCAACAAGAATATCGCTGCTGTTGCGCTAGCGAATAAAAACGCTCGCATCATCTGGGCGTTGCTCGCCAAAGGTACAACATTCCACCCCGATCACGCATCGGCAGCATGCGCAGCCGCTGCATGATCGTGGCGGATGGATTAAAAACGTATTGGTAATATCACATCGAAAACGAGTTTAAGGAGAAAAATTACCACCGATTGCACAGGCAATCATGACATGATGGCAAGACTGGTCAGACCGTGAGTGGCTAAACCTGAACTAGACCAAGTGTATAGAACACGTCAAGATGATAAGGCGCCACTCAGCTTATTCCATCAGGGACAAAGGTAATTTACCTTACATAAAGTCCGGATGTATGGCTGCAATCTTTACCTTCTTAAAATCATCGATTGAAAGCTTGGCATACCGTGGGCGTCCATGTATGTGTAGTGGTTATGGATTGAAGTTGTATTTGAACAGGGAAATCATTAATATAAAAACCAACAATTAGTATTTTATTGCAGATTCACTGAGTTGCATGATTGCCAATAACTAACGGTGATATAGCCTTTGCTATTTATAGCAAACCCTCGCATAATTACTTCTGAGTACAAACATTTTCTAGATAATAAGATATCTAATTTTCAATTAGATAGCGAATATTGTTAATGTTTCCAAAAAAGCAAAAGCGTAGATTTTTAGTTCCCTATACTCGGAGGGTTAAATTATTATGCGTAATTACCTTTTTAACTTCGCAACTACCCGAAACCCCCAGAAAATCCCAGATGGGGAACGGACACGGTTTCATGTCCACTTAAACGATGATGATCGTGCGCTGACCCACTATTGGTCGGATTTGGGCCAAGATACCTTCGCTGGCATCATACGAGATATTCTTGGCCGTACCAGCACCATGACCGAGAAGGTCCCAATCCTGCAGGAGATAAACGCCACTCACGAATTGCTGATCGCGCTTTACCGCGAGGTCAAATCAGAGGGCCGGCGAGATTCGCTGGATGGTTTGCCGACATTCGTTGCAAATCTCAATGTCGATCCCCTGACCCGCGCTGAAAGGGTGACATTGTGGGACGCCTTTGCCTATTACCTGTGGGTTGATCCACAGGAAGAAGAGATCGCGCTGATTTCTGCGATCTTCGTCGCGGACAAGCTACTCGAAGGTTTGCGAGTTGCGCTTGCGGACTCGCTCACTTTAACTGCGGAGGATGAAGCCACCCTGCGACGTATATCGTTGGCGCGGGTCGTTCTGCCTCTGAGTATCGACAACCGTGTCCCGCAATTCACTCGGCCGCAGCAGCTGTCTGCAAAGCAGCGCCGACTGTTGGAGGATGCGCATGACCAACTTGTGGCGAGCGAAAACCTACTCGATCTGGAACGCGACCGCGATGAGATATTAGAGGCCATCGTGCGCACGCGTGTCATCCGTCTGGATGCCGCCCGCCAGACAAAGCGAGATCGAGAAGCGGAGCTGCGCGAGAGCCTCACCGGTCGGGTCAGCGCCGGATTGATCGACACATTACTACCGAAACTTACGACCCAGCGTGACGATGATGAAACGGGCCCGGTGCGCCCTGAAGATGTCGAAGCCGAAATCGCTTTGCCCCGAGCCCGGCGCTTGCTAACCCGATTTTCCCGCGGGCGGCACAGCATCGGTGCGGCGACGGCCGGTATTGACGCTCATATCGATACCCAGCGCAACACCTTCGATGGGAACATTCAGACGGTCTACGCCACCAGCTTCATTACCTTCGGGGCGGAAATCACGACCGAAGAAAAAATCCCACCCGGCACCATGATCGTCAAAGCCTCCCGCGCGGACGAGGGCGGGTTCCATTATCACCTCAGCTATTTCCACGACCAGAAAAAACCACCGCTCGGGGTTGTGTCCGGCACGATAACCGCCATGGGCGTGACCTCTTCAATACAAGCCACGTTGTTAGAACAATCTCATTCGGGCTTCCAAACCTTCCGTCTGACAGCGGACCCGGTGCACGGCAACTTCGCCGATTTCAGCCTAACGCTCGTCACCGCAACGATCACCAGCGCGACGGCTACGTTGGAGCCATTCCGCGTTTTCGCCGCCGTGCCACATTTCGATGTCCCAGATCTCGACCCATTTGACGATATCCTCCTGAAGCCGCCGCCGCTCTTTGGCATCAACCTTTTGGGTATAATCGATTACTACCGCGTGGAACAGGAACTGGCCTGTTATGTCACTGGCGAGGTGTCGCGGATCGAAAACATCCTCGCTTCGGAATTCAAGGAACGGGTATCGCGTAGCCTCAGTGTCGTGGAATCCGAGGAGGAGATCACGCAGGAGATTTCATCCGTGCATCAGACGGATACCGAAACGGCTGAGAAGCTCGAAATGCAATCGGAAGTCAGCAGTGTGCTGCGCGAAGAAACCGCCAAAACCTTCGACGCCTCAGCCGGCGTCGTCGCTGTACTGGGGGGCGGTAATGTCACGCTGACCACCAACGCGAGCTTTAATTACAATTCCCTAAGCGCCAGGGAAGACTCGACCACAGAAGCGATTGAGCTAGCTAAGACCGTTACCAATCGGGTGCAGGAAAAGCTTATGCAAAAAGCGACGTCTCGCCGTCGTTCCTTGGCGCGCCGCGAATATGAGGATATCAACAAGCACGGCTTTGACAACCGCCTAAGCAGCGATCATGTGGTGGGCGTGTATCGCTGGCTCGACAAAATCTACAACAACCATCTGGTCAGCTACGGTAAGCGCAACGTGATCGAATTCGAGATCCCTGAACCCGCGCGCAACTTCATCCGCGCCCAGGAAAATACGCTCGACGAGGAGGAGTTCACCAAACACAGACCACCCAAGCCCAGCAAAATCGGGCTGTACGGACATGGTAGCGTCAATCGAAAAAACTACCGCCGTTTCGCCGCCAGATATGGAATCGATGTCAACCCGCCGCCCGTGCCCAAGATTACCGTCTCCCACGCCTTTGCCGAGACGGCCCTGGGAGGCGGTGAAGGCGGTGAAACCGTCACCAGTCTGGGCCGCGCGGCTGCTTATAACGAGATCGAAGTACCCGACGGCTATGTCGCAAAAAAGGCATGGGCTCAGGCGGATAGTGTGTCAGTGCTGGTCGACGGCGCTTTCGCGACAGATCAGTGGGTCAATGTGGCCGTCGGTAACAGTGGCTTTGTCAAAACCCAATATAATGATGAGACCGAGATCGATCTACTACCCGGTATCGACGGTACCGTGCCTGTCGGCGTAAAAGCCAATAACGTCTTCGAATTTGTCGTTAACGTGACGATCGAATGCGAGGTGCACGCCTCGGTCTACCGCGCCTGGAAGCTCAGCACCTACAACAAGCTGATCGAGGCCTATCGCGGGTTGATGGCGGATTACGATGCCGCACGCGAGGACCACGAGGCGGAGCAGAAAAAGCTCGACCTCAACCCACGCTTCAAAGGCCAGCACATGGAGCGGGAGCTCAAACGCGTCTGCATCGAGATGATGACCAAGCCCTTCATCAACCTGACGATTAGTGCCGATCACTACGATCCGGCGGAAAAAGGCAAGTTTTACCCGCTCCACCTGTCCCCGGCACTCGACCGGCACGCCCTCGTTGTGCGTTTTTTCGAGCAGGCCTTCGATTGGAATCTGATGTCCTACATCTTCTATCCATACTTCTATGCCGATCCAGAAACCTGGAGCATCAAAGTCTCGATGGAGGCGACGGGCAACCAGCTCTTTTCCTCGTTCTTGAGCGCAGGCATGGGTCGGGTGATGCTGCCGATACGCCGGGGTTTTGAAGAAGCGGTAATGTACTATTTGCAGACCGGTCATGTCTGGTTCGGCGGGGGCTTCGTTTTGGATGTGAAAAACGATCTTTATCTCTCCATCGCGGACGAATTGCTCCCCGCCGATGAGGTCACGATCAAAAAAACCTGGCAAACCAAGCTCCCGACCAATCACACTATCCTGCAATCGGCCGCATCCGCGCTTATCGCCGAAGGCTTGCCTTGTGAGATCGAGGACAACAAGGTTGGTGTCGGGAAAAGTGGTCTGGCGCCGGTGTTGCCCCCCACCGGCCCAGCCCCGGGCTGACCATGCTGACCCACCCCGACAGAACAATTGCCAAGGTGCTTCGGCGAATGGACGCGTTCAACCGCCAAGGCGCAGAGGTCAGCGTCAAGGAAGGCCCCGATAAGAACGATCAAGTCGGCCACGTCATCGTCGCATCCATCATGAGGATCTCAGTGCCCAAGGTCGAGGTCGAACTGCCCTTTGATCTAGGAACGCGCGAAATTATTAGGGGCGGGCCTACCACGCTGGAGCAAAACACTGAAATCTACCTCAGCCGCAATGGTGTGCAACTGTTGCAGCTGTCCAGCAAGCGCACCCCCGGCGAAGGCACCAGCGCACTGATTTTTGCGGAGGTTGAGGACAGCGAGGAGAAAGACATCGTCTCCGACCGGGTGTTCGAAATCGTACCACGCACCGGCGGGAGCCTGGAAGCCTTCCGCGCCAGCAACGCCCATATCGCATCGCTAATGGCCAGCACCCTCGGTCTCAGCCGACCCGATTACGAGGATCTGGTCGAGGATCGGTTTAATAACGGTGGTAACACCTTCTTCAGTGTACATGACTTGGCGCTCAAGGGCGTTGGCCTTGTGCTCGACGAGCTCAAACCGCTTACTAATGATTTTGCTAAACTCATGGGGCAATACAAAATGCCCGAAGAGCTGTGGAAGCCGGACCGCATGACTGACGACTTCAAAACACTGGTCGCGAGCCTGGGTCAAAAGCTCGACACCGCCGCCAACGGGGTGTTGGATGGACTGACCGATTTGCCCAAGCTCCGCATCGTCAGCACCGTCACCGCTCTGCCGGGATCAAGCAACTTCCCCGTCTTACTGGGCTTGTTGTCCTGGATCGAAAGCACCTGGAACACCATGCTTGACCTTGTCGCGGACGCCGCCCGTTTCCTGCGGGACAACAAGCCCCAGGCGGCGGACGCTCTCGGCGCCCTGATCGGCTATTACTGCGGGTTGTGGGACGCCATAGTGGATGCCGCCGCCGGCATAGTGGAAATGGTCAGCCTCGGCCTCGGCTTAGTGTCTGCCTTCATCCGCGCCCAAGCCAATCCGCAACGGGTGTCTAACTTCGTGCTGGAAGCCTTCGATGAGGTCGTGCAGGCGATCTCCCGCATCGATTGGGTCAAGTTGTGGAACCACCTGCTCGGCAAGATCATACCCAAAGTTGTCAAGCTGCTACGCGAACGCGCCGCCAGCTTGGCCGACAAAGCCTCCCGCAGCACCGCAACCGCGGGCTACTATTTTGGCTATTTGGTCTACAACGTGGTCGAAATCTTCTTCCCGCCGCTCAAATTTACCAAAGTTGCTCGCGCCACAGAAGCCGCCACCGAGACGGCGCAATTTGCCAATAGGGTGTTCCGACAGTGACACTGAAATACAAGGCCACCAAACGTGTCAAGCCCAACGAAAAGGACATCCCCAATAATTTGCCCGATTACGTCGCTGCCGTAACCAGGCTGGTCGAGACTGCGACTGCCGGTGGCACCGACGGCCTGATCCGCAGACTCAACCGCTTTGTCGACGAGTTCCTGCGTGTCGGATCGAAAAAGATCGCTACAAAACTTAGCAAGATCCGTAAAATTGCCAAGAGAAATCCGATATTTTTTGAGCCGCCTAAAGTAAGCCCTAAAAAGTTTAAGTCCGTAGATGATCTGCGTGATAAGGCAAGAAATGTTGACTCCTTAAAAAATGGAGATTTCATCGAAATAAACGGCAAGCATAAAATATGGCAAGACAAAGATGGCGCTATTTATCATGACAGTGAGGTGGGTGACAGTCTCGGGAGCCGAGCAGGGACGGAAAAGGAATTTTTTTCCGCTGGTGATTCTGGGATTGAGGGGCTAGAAGGTATGGAACGCGCCCACTCTCTGGGCCAAGGGACTGGGTTTGAAAGTCCTTTCGGCATCCGCTCCGCGCCTAAACTTGTTAACCAACTATTACAAAATCAGGGTATTGAAGAACTTATAAGAACACTCCATGCAAGCCTGAAAGCAAGCGGGAATAAGGTAAGGGTCAAGACACGCACCAAAACACATAATGCGAGTTTGAGGCTCAAAGAAATAACCTACAAATTGGAGATAACCACGTCCAAAGGGAAGGCAGTACCGCTCTTCGAATACGCGATTGAGGTAGGGAACAAAGGTTTACCTAATCCAAGTGTGGCAGATGGAATTACCTATGTCCATAATGCAACTAGAGTGAGAGCCTTGCTACAACAAATAAAAGGAAAAGGAGTCGGAATCGTCAGGTTAAAAGATCTCCTTGGGGCCGCGTTGTGACGCCTTACATATTTTTGGCTTATCCGAGATGAAGCGGTGTGGATACTCGAGTTTAGACAGAATGAACGGCTCTGTTGCAAAAATTATTTTTTGACGGAAAGTGGCTTCAAAAAATGGTGTAAGACCGTGATTTAGAACAGCCAAAAAAACCTGTTTTTTGATTTTTGCAACAGAGCCCACATTTTCTGTGTTTTCTTGATTCACCATTTGATATTGGCTATTTATGCCCATCCCCTCGAAAAGGTAAAAACAAGAAAGAGATAAAATAAAATCTTTTAAGTACAATGGATTGTAATTCCATCTTTGCGACCAAGTTCAGCCAAAC
>Ga0224496_10001561_pt1 | contig 14149 bp, 13 predicted proteins | sample SF_Jul11_sed_USG_2_FD_168127 | JGI IMG/M metagenome (GOLD analysis project Ga0224496, IMG submission 168127) | Sediment microbial communities from San Francisco Bay, California, United States - SF_Jul11_sed_USGS_8_1 | ecosystem: Environmental > Aquatic > Marine > Sediment | place: USA...
TGCATGACCCGGTTGGTATCCTTAAGCATTCTCGCCAAGGAGAATGTTTTTCTCACCAGTTCGGGGTAGGCTTTAACCAGATGCCGCTCCAGTTTATCTATCTCAGCCAAAACCTTGAGATCCTTCAAGGAATCGGTCTCGTTAAATTCAAATAAAATCTGCAAATTTTGACCGCCGGACATTTTCTCGTCCACGATTTTGTAGGCTCGATTGATGTCACTTTCCTTGTCAGAGAGTTCCACCATATTGGTATCGATCCTGACTTCCATGGCTCCATAGGTAAAAAGAGCGACAAGGGCCAAAAAAAAGATTGATACCTTGTAGGGTCTACGGTCTACAACACCGGGGATCTTATCCAGCATGGGTTGTAGCCAGATGGCGGAGAAAAAACGGCCCAAAAGCCCAATCTTCGCGGTATTTTCACGGCCATTTTTTCCTTTGAGCGGATGCCAGATGTCCAAAAGGATCGGAAGCAGAGTCCAGATCATCAGCCCTGTAAGAGCGATCCCCAATGCTGATTGCACCGCAAAGACGACCATGAAGGGAAGTCCCGTGCCGCCGATTGCCAGCATCCCGCCCATCGTGGTCAGACTGGCGATCATGATGGGGACCCCGGTTTTGCGGTAGGAGAGGCTCAAAGCTTCTTCATGATCCTTGTCTTCACGCCTATACAGCAGATACGTGCTCATCACATGGACTGATGCCGCTACGCCGACGGTGATAATTAACATGACGGTGAGAGAGATCATTGAGCTCTGCTTCGCCCCGATGATGGCGGTTCCACCCGTGATCATCAGGCTGCTCATGATGATGATCAGAATCGGCCAAAGTACGGCCGCAAAGGACCGAAGTAGGGACCAAAGCAACCCGATGATGATGACCAACAAAAGAATACCGAGAATACCCATCTCCCCCATCATACTCATTGACCAGTGATAAAGGGGAGGGTTCCCAAGCGCGTGAAAGTTAAAATGCTCCAGATATTTCGGCTGGTTGATGATCTTATTAAAGTCGTCCATTAAAAGAACGTAGTTATTAAAGTTTTCGTCTTCAAACTCCACATCTGTGACAGCGGCTTCCGAATCCACTTCCATGGAAAAATCATCCTCCATGCCCGCATCCTCAGCTATCCCAGTCTCTTCGGCTTCTATAGGCTCTTTTAAGGTCATTCCAAAATCGGTCTTGATACTCAATCCACCGTAATCCATACTCTTGGCGTAGAGGAAACCCTCGAAGCTTTCTTGAGTTTGGGCCAATTCCTTAAAGCTCTTTAGCTCCGCAGGAGTTTTTGGGGGTCTTTCCCTTACCATCTTGGCGGAGATAAGGTCATCCCCGCGGGTGAGTTGGTAGCGGCTGTTAGTCAGGCTGGTGATCTTGACCATCCGCTTGAGCATACTGTCCTGCTGGATACCAATCCCTTGGATCTGACGCCAATTCTCCAGGTCTTCGGTTAGCTCATGGGTGAGACGGATGGATTTCTCAGAGAAGATATCCCCGTCCTTGGCCTCGAAGACAAGGTAGATACTATCATCACTCCCAAAATCTCGTTTGAATTGATCGTAACCCTTCAAAAAAGGATCATCATCAGTGAAAAAGGATTCCATGGACATATCCATCTGGAATTTGCTCAACCCCCAACCACTAACGATGGAGAGTATCAGAAATAAGGATATGATCCTCCAGCGGTAAGGGCGAATGGCATTGGGAGTGGCGGTGAAGGCTTGATTAAGCTTAATCAGTATGGGATTGATAAAGTTTTTCATGACACGTCTCCTTTTAAATAGTTGCCAAGCATGGCGATGAATTCCCTCGTGATTGCTTTGTATCGGTCCTTATTTCCAAAGATCATATAGTGGGTGCTGAGTCCTGCAAAATACATATCGATTAAATAGATCATTCCATCTTGGCGTTCTTGAGAAATACCGGGAGGCCAATACCGGGCGAAGTCTGTTTTCCATCTATCGAAACCCGCCTCCATAATCTCCCGGATTTTCGCCGCGTAACTGGGATTAAACCGGGATAAATCTATAAAATAATAAATAAAAACCATAATTTCAGGGTTGGCATCCATCATATCAAAGGTAAATTCAAGGGATTTGCTTAAGAAATCTTCCAGACTCTCGGGTTGTTCATGCTTGAGTTCCACATCAAAGGACTGGATGATGGAATCGAGCATGTGGAGGTAGAAATCTTCGATGGTAGAAAAATGGTGGAATAATCCTCCCTTGCTTATGCCCGCGGCAGTCGTTATTTTGCTGGCTGTCAGACCATTACAGGACTCGCTTTTGAGAAGCTCAAAGGCGGCGCTTAATAGGCGTTCCTTGGTTTGTTTCGTTTTTTGTCGCTGGGCAACCATTGTCTCTCATATATATTTGGATGATCTTTAATTCATGCTAAACACAAACCGACCAGTCGGTCAATAAAAATATTAATAACAGTCTGAAAAATTAACTTATCAGATTTATATTATGAGTTTTGACTTTTAAAATCATTAATTTAAGACTATTTTATGCGTTTTATCGCATGCGACAGTCTTAAATTGAATAAAGTGAACCAATATGGTACTATTTGATCAAAAGTCTTAAATAAAATTGGCAGTCCATTGGAGAGAGGAATGAAGAGATTCAGTTTAAGATGAAATTTATCGTATTCATCTGTGTATTTACAGAAATAAGCCTTGCCTTTATTTCCCCTGCAAGGGGGATGTCTTTGACTCTGGATAGACTTTTTAAGAAGATTCCCCGTGTAGTTTTGTTTCCAAGCTTTATGAAACGGTTTCTAAAAACCAAATGCATATTGTAGGTTACATGGTTTTAAAGAAGAGGCCTTATTGGATATTATGCTCTGACGCGAAGAGGAATTTTTCAGAAAACGGAGTTTTATCTCCATTCGAAAGCCTTGCTATCCTGAATCAAAAGGTTATGTTTGTCGAGGTTGATAACCTTTCGCAACAGGAGATAAGCCGTATTTTGGATTATCAATATAAAATCAGATCAGACTGGGATTTCGGGGGATTGATCTATTCATTTAAAAAAGGCGCGGATCATACCCCTTAAAAAAAACAACTATCTGTGTTTTCTCCCATACAGAGGTCTTAATGGAATTCAACCTAACTTGAAATAACATAAAGTTGTCACTTGAGTTCGGATTTTAATCGCGATTAATCAGGATAAATTAAGGAATCAATCGTTTTGGAAAGAGGGTTGGCCAGTTGATTCCAGCACGTTCAACCAAAGCCGTTCGCCCGGATGGATGGTTTTTTTCTGAGAGATAGCAAGCGAGATCGGCAGGTTGCAGTAGACCCCATGCCAGTTGGAAACAAGGACCTCGGTTTTACCCGCCATGGCGGCATGCACCGCATTTTGTCCTAGTGTAGCGCAAAAAAGTCCATCGTTGGTATTGGCGGCGACAGAGCGGATCAGGTAGCTGGGGTCGATGTATTTCAGGTTTAGAGGGATGTTTTCTTCTTTAAAATAGCGAGTGATGCGGTCTTTGAGATAAACGCCAATGTCCATAAGCTTGATGTTGCCGGACGCGTCTTTTTCCTGGTTTTGTTTTTCGAAGAATTTCTGGCCGGCACCTTCGGCGACCACGATGACCGCATGAGATTTTGAAAGCATTCTCTTTTTTAGCTCGCTTAAAAACCCCTTGGGGCCGTCAAGATCGAAATCGATTTCAGGAATAAAGACATAATTGACATCCCTCTGGGCAATGGCGGCCGATGCGGCGATAAAACCAGAATGCCGGCCCATAAGTTTAACCAGACCGATGCCGTTTGGAAAAGAGGTTGCCTCTGCATGCGCCCCCTGGATGGACTGGGTCGCGATATCCACGGCGGTTTCAAAACCGAAGGATCGATGAACGAAAGCGATATCGTTATCGATGGTCTTTGGGATTGCGACGACCGCGATCTTGAGATTTCTGGCGTAAATCTCCTGGGTGATCCTTTCTGTGGCCCGAAGGGTGCCGTCACCTCCGATCACATAGAGGATGTTCATGTTTTGGTGTTCAAGAAAATCGACGATCTCATCGATGGGTTGCTCTCCCCTTGATGACCCCAGGATCGTCCCGCCGATCTCGTGGATGTTTGAGACGGCCTCAGGGGTTAATTTAATAATCGGCAATTCGTACTTGGCGATGAAACCCTGCAGGCCGTAGCGGATACCGTAAATGTTGCTGACGCCGTAGTTGTAGTGCATGCCAAGAACGATCGCGCGGATCACGTTGTTAAGCCCAGGGCAGATACCCCCACAGGTGACGATGCCAGCGGTGACTTTCTTGGGGTCGAAATAGATTTTATTCTCTGGAATCGAGATTTCAAAACTGACGCGATCCTTGTTTTTTTCTTGATAATAGGGATTGTAAAGAACGTGACTGTGTAGCGATATTTGGGTGGAAAGCTTTAGTGGCGAGTCGATTTTAGGGATGCCGAGCCTTTTTACTTCAGTTTGTTTCTGGGTTAACTTTGGCAACATTTTTTTATCTATTCGGTCTTTGTGGATGAAAAAAACGAAATTAAAGGGCTGTCTGCCCGTTTTTAAAGATCGTCTTGCGATAAAACTTTAATTCCTCGATCGATTCAATAATGTCGTCCATCGCCGTATGGTTTTCCTTCTTTTTGAAAGGATCGAGTTGAGGATACCACATCTCAAAAAGGATCTTGATTGCGGTTACATCGATGTTTCTGTAGTGAAGATAATTATTGATATCTGGCATATATTGTTCCAAAAAGCGGCGATCTTGGTGAATGCTATTGCCGCATAGGGGGGCGGTTTGCTCCTTAACGAAATTTTTGATAAAGCTCAAGGTTTGTTCCTGAGCCTGCTCTACTGTAACATCCGAATTTCGCGCTTTATGGGTCAATCCGGATTTGCCGTGCTGTTTAACGCACCAATCGTTCATATTATCCAAGACCTGATCTTCATGGTGGATGACCAGCTCCGGTCCAATCTCGATGATTTCGAGGTTTTTATCGGTAACAATGGTAGCTATTTCCAATATCTTGTCCTTGACGGGATCAAGTCCGGTCATTTCCAGATCGGCCCAAATTAAATATTGCATACTTTAAATTCGTTATAATAATTTACATATTTGATTTTAAGGCTACCGTGAAAAAAAAAGTAGAGCAATTTAAAAAAGATCAAACTGAAAACTTCTTTCTGATCAAACGGTAAACCTGAGTAAAGCCGTTAAATTTGTTGGAGATTTGAACTGTTATATCGCCAACGCTGTTACGGTAAAAGATTTCCTCGATCTCAAAAGCAAGCGGTTTTTTAAAGCGACAGACCGCTATATTCCTAATATCCCGACCTTGCAGTGAGGGGTCGAAGGGGAAATAGAGCGTATCCCATAAAGAGACGAGTCCGCCGGGTTGCTCCTGAAGCAGGAGACTGCATTCCTGAAAACGGAACACGCCTATATTATGGGCTGGACGGTATTTTCTCCTGTAGACGACCTGGAGCTTTCCCTTTACGGGTAGTTGATGGTCCTTTCTGAAAATCGGATCGAAAATCATCCGCCTGCCGTGGTCTTCTTCTCTCCAAAGACCAAAGTGTTGTGTCAGGGATTCCTCCAGAACAAACTGATGATCCCGGTTAAGCAGGATCGCCAGACCGATGGCTACGGCCCCGACGCAATTTGAAGACTTTCTGATTTTGTGGTTGCCGTAGATTTTCCTGAGATGCCTGCTGATCAAGGGAAAGTTCGACATCCCCCCGACGAGATAGATCGAAGAGAAATCATCGAATATTTCCTTTTTGGCGACTCTGTGGATGATACGGTTGATGACCTTGACTGTCTGGTCGATTAAAAATTCGCAACGGGAATAATACTCCTGAACGCTTATTTTATAAAGATGGGATTCCTGTCCATTTAATCCCCATTCTAATAAAATATTCTTTGAGTGAGGAGAAATTTTTTCTTTTTCTTCTTTACAAATCTGCAAGAGACGGACTTGGTCTTTATAACTCAGCAGAGTATTCTCGGGGAGTTTTTCCTTGACGATATCCGCCAACACTTCGTCAAATTGATCGCCTCCCAGCTTAAAGAGCCCTTGAGTAGCGATGATGCGGTTATTGTTATCGTGAATTTTGGCGATGGACGCATCAAAAGTGCCTCCCCCCAGATCGTAGACCAAAAGATATTTCTTGGCACTCTTATCAATATTTTTAAAAAAAGCCCGGGTATATTCCATGGTGGCCGCCGAGGGCTCGTTGATGATGTTGAGGACTTCAAAGCCGGCTTTTTGGAAACTGTCCACCGTGATGAAACGCTGGGTATTATTCGAATTGGCCGGGACCGCGACCGCAATGTTGATCTTTTCTTCGGGATCGATTTTCAAGCTGCTGTTGAAAATGAGATCCTGTTTGAACTGGACTAAAAACTGATTGAGAAGATCCTTGATGTCAAAATGAAGCTCTCCGAGCTGGATTTTCTGATTGTAGTTGGCATCATTCAGCAGACTTTTGATGGACCGGATGATGTACCAGTGGGGGTCATCGGCTTTTTTTAGCGCATTAAAACCGAACAGGACCTGGTCCTTTTTAACGGCGATCAGCGAGGGATAGTAATCCAGCCAGTCGCCATTTGTGCTACCAAAGGCGACGAGGGGATAATTGCCGCTGTCGATTTCCGCCACAACGGTGTGGGATGTTCCAAAGTCGATGCCGAGTTTCATCTGTTTATGGCTGGTTGTTTTTAAAAATTTAAATTAAATTTATCCTAGTGGTTTTGTCCATAAAAACCCAAAAAGTCGCGGAAAGTTTCACTTAACTGGAGGCTGATTCATAGGCTTTAAGCCCCGCGGCCCAAGTGAATTTCAGGATAATCCAAAAAAAGATGATCGCGAGACCCATGCCGAGTAGAGGATAGATATCGTTAAAATCAAAAAGAAATCTCGCTGGGGCACTGCCAATGAGTAGGATAGGCAGGATAAGCGTCAAAATCCTTCGCACGAAGCTCTGGTAGATGAAATCGGGCCAACGGGAAAGTTGCTGTAATTCGATCCTTAAAAAATTAATCCCCGTTCCCTCCAGCATCCAGAACATACTGCATGAAATCACCAGTTCAATGCTGTTTTGCAGGAAAAACCCCATGAAAACCAAAAAAGGCAGTATCATCCAGGAAAACCAATTCAGATCGAGTTGGATTCCAAAATAGATGGTCGCGCTCCAGGTAAAAATGACGTTTACCATGCTACCCGGCCTGACGTAACGGAAAAATGTCGAGAAAATGGCGTTGGCCGGTTTTAAGAGGATGAAATCCAGATTGCCGGTTCTAATTAAGAGAGGAAACTGCCAGAAACTTTCGCTGACGAAGGTCATCGTCAACTGGTTGACCGCCAGCATGATGGAAATAAAAAACAGAAACTGCTCCCTATTCCAGGAACCAATCAGCGGTACATGCTCATAAAGGATATAGACCGAAGCCAGTGCGCTGACGTAAAAAAAGAGATCCATGATGATCAAAAGTAAAAAATGCATACGAAAATTCATGGATTCGGCAAAGCAGGTCACTATGAAGCTCTGATAGATACTGAAATAATGTCTGATATTTTTAATCATTGAAACGCTCATCTTTACATCCCCGCCGCGGTATAGAGGTGAATCCCTTTTTTCCAGATGAGCTTTGAGATCAGGTTAATCAATAAAATCCAGCCCAGCAGAACCAATACCGATTGCCAGAAAAGGAGACTCTCTCCCATGAAAGTTCTCACCGGAACAAAACCGAGATAGGGGAAGGGCGTATAAAACAAGGCCTCTTTCAACCATAGTGGATAAAGCTCTAGAGGGATAATCGCCCCTGAACAAAAATAAGTCACCACCTGGGTCAAAACGGTTAGGGTCCAAGTCTCCTCCAGCCAGAAAGCCATAAGCCCGATAATGTAATTGAGGCTGAACCAAAAAAAACCGGCCATCAGTGATAAGATCAGGCCTTGGATAAAAAACAGGAACGAAATGTTACTGAAGTAGGTTGGTAAAAGGATTAACAGGATAAAAACCGTCAGCAGGGCGATAAAGACCTGCACGGTTTGACGAGCAGCAAAATTCGACGCATGGAACTCCCAGAAGGAAAAAGGGTAGATCAGGTAGCTTGATATCTTACCGAGTCGGATGTCCTCTGACAGGTTTTGGCTGGAGGATGTCAGGATTATCATGCTGGCGACCATGATCCACAGGTGATAAGCCAGCATTTCTTCAAGCGTATAGCCGCCGATGATTGATTTTTGGCTACTCAGATAGATACTGGTCCATAGGCTCAATTTGATGAACAGGAAAACGAAGAGGGGACCGATGGTCTGAAGAAAGAAATTGGTCCTGTAGACGAAGAGGTTGGACCAGTAGACCTTCATCGTCTGAAACCATTTTAATGACCAGTTCGCCACTTTTAGTCCTTTAATAGATGCGGGTTTTCAAGCAGGGATTTCATCACCCTTTCGATCGGCATTTTCTCGGTGTTGAAATCACTGACGGGTAATTCCCGCAGGATCTTTTGGCTGAGTTCTCTAAGTTTCTCCTCAGGTATGCTGAGTTCGACTTTGGTTCTCTTTGGATTCCACTTCGGGTTGAAGGGCGAGATGAAAGGGACGCTTTGGGATACCGGATTCGTGAAGCTGAAGGAGACCATTTTATTATGACCCAAGATACCGTCGAATTTTTTAATGCTGTCATCAAAACGTTTTTTGCCACCGATTAGTAAAATCAGTCTGGAGCATAAGGCTTCGATGTCGGCCATGTAATGGGATGTCAAAATAATAGTGGCATGGTTTTGTTGATGGTAATAAATCAGAAAATCCCTGATGTTTTTTTGCGCGATCAAATCAAGTCCGATGGTGGGTTCGTCCAAAAAGATCATTTCCGGTTGATGTAAAAGACAGCTCATCAGTTCAACCTTCATCCTTTCGCCCAATGAAAGCTTTCTGACATGGACCTTTAGGATGTCCTCCACTTCCAAGAGATGAGAAAGCTCAGCGACCCTTATTTTGAACTGGTTTTCTTCGATTTCGTAATAACGCCTTAATAGCTGAAAGGAATCCATTGCCGGCAGATCCCACCAGAGTTGGGATTTTTGTCCCATGACCAAGGCGATCCTTTTTTGGAAAATCCGCTCTCTCTTAAAAGGGGTATGACCCATAACCAAAAGGTTGCCTGCTGATGGCACGATAATGCCGGTAAACATCTTCATCAAGGTGGTTTTGCCCGCGCCGTTAGGCCCTAAAAGCCCGACCATCTGTCCCCTCTCAATCTCGACATCAAAAGGTTTCACCGCGTTTTTTGTTTCGTAGCTGCGATAAAAGAGGCTCTTTAGCGAACCGACAAAGCCGGGCTGTTTCCGGTAAATCTTAAAATCCTTACGAAGTCCCTGAGCCTTGATCATCGTTATAAAAGAGCTAGCGGGTCTAAATTGGCAGGTCGCAACGTTCCATAATCCGCGGCGGTTGATTAATTCGGGATGTTAAACTGGTGAGAGAAAATAATGGAGCCTTCATAAAAGCTCCCTTTTATTTTTTCAAGCCGGACTGTAAGAAGAAAATTCAATGGGGTTATTCCATCATGCTTTTCGAACTGTCATCTGAACGCACAACTTCGCTGATTCTGATGCCATAACGTTCGTTGACGACCACAATTTCACCGCGGCACATCAGCCTTCCGCCGATATAAACATCCATCGGCTCTCCCACGACTTTATTAAATTCGACAACGGTTCCAGGCTTAAAACCCAAGACCTCCTGGATGGATTTCTGCACGATGCCGATTTGCGCAATCATGTTCAAAGGAACATCATGGATGAATTCCACTTCCCCTACAGGAACCTCGATTTGCTCTTCCTGGCTGTGGAGTGCCTGTTTCAGGGACTGCGGCGAACTTTTAGTGCCGTATAGATCCTCATCGATTTCATCAACCATTTCCTCTCCTCGTTTTGGATGTTCCTTATACTTGTTATAAAATTCTAGCAGTGTTCGGTTATTATTAAAACAAAAATCGAGTTCATATAAAATTTCGCCTTATTAATAAAAAAGCAAAATTGGTTCCAATTAGGTAAGAATAATAAATAGAAGACGAATATTATTATCTAATAGACTATAAAATTGTTATTCTCTGGCTATATGCCATTTGAAAAAAATCCGTAAAGTCTTGATCACCAAGATCGCGCTGTTTTTTCTTGTAATATACCTGTTGATTTCATTGTTCTTTATACGGCATCCGATATTTTTCTATTAACACCGCGACTCAAAGCCCTATAGAACTGAAAGTGCAGGTTTGCGATGAGATGATTGAAAACATGATGTTTGATGTCAGCGGTAAAAAATCATCATTTCGTTCAAAAGGCCAATTCCTTATTTAGAGTATATCCTGGTAAAAAGGATTCAAATCATAAAAAACGATCGCTTCAGTGTTTTGCAGGATAAGCTAATCGGAAAGAGTCAATCAATAACCGGTTTGACAAAACGGGTCATAAAGAGCGGCAATTTAGGTGAGCGTTAACTGTATTTCATCATGAACCCGGTCTTTGTGATGGTTTCTCCGATAAGTACCAATACCAATAATAACGGCAAATGTTTGGATTGTCACCTCGTTAATAACGGCGAAAACATCGGGATTTTTGCTATCGAGTTTAAGCTGGGCATCAACGATCAGCTAATTCTTGGCGCATTTCAAGGCTTCTCAGTGTTATTAATGATCTTATTGGATGGTATCTTTTTCGTGGTCATCTGTTTTACCAAACCCTGCGCCGTTATTTTAGAGCAGTTGCAAAAGGGATTTGGCCGGATGGAGAAAGAGTTAAACGGGACAGCTAGTATCGGTTGCGCCGAATACCCTTCTCATTTTAAACACTTCTGGGAGTGCGTCAAATTGGATGGCTTGCTATGTACCAAGCCAAAGAGCAGGTCAGAAACAAGGTGATTGATTCCGAAAGGATCAAAATAAAGACCCGCAGACTAAATCGCGGGTGGTTTTACAGCGCCTGTTTTCATAAACGTCACTCACCATCGTCTGGTCTTTTCCTTTTTATTTCCCGTTGATAAAAATTCATCGATCGGTTAGCCTTTTCAAATTACGATTTCTCATTCCGTTTGGATCGGTGATCACCAGTTCTTATTGCGTTTAAAAATCAATTAACTTTATTATGAGTGAATCCGGATTGGTTGTTTATTTCAAGGCTTTTATCATCGCGGTGATCGAAGGCTTGACTGAGTTTATACCCGTTTCCTCGACGGGACACATGATCTTGCTGGGCGACGTGATTGCCTTTACGGGGGAAAAGGCGGCCGCATTTGAGATTTTTATTCAGCTGGGAGCGATTTTAGCGGTAGTGGTTATTTACAAGGATAAATTCATTGGTTTGATTCCGCATGGAGGATCAAAGGAGGGATTTATCAAGGGGTTTATGTTTGGCGACTCAAAACCGACCGTGACGCATATCCTGCTTGCGATCCTGCCGATTCTTATCGGGGGATTTCTGCTGCATAAAATCATTAAAACCCATCTTTTCAGTCCCTTGACGGTGGCCATGGGGTTGATTATTGGGGGGGGGCTGATGGTCCTGGTGGAACGCCTGCCTCTCTCAGCTAAAACCGAGACCTTAGAGCGGATCACCTGGAAACAGGCTCTGATCATTGGGCTGGGTCAATGTTTGGCCCTCTGGCCCGGGATGTCCAGATCCGGCTCGACCATGATCACCGGTTTGATTCTGGGAATCAGGCATAAGGCCGCGGCCGATTTTTCCTTTATCATTGCTGTTCCCGTGATGTTCGCGGCGGTCTGCTACGATCTTTTGAAATCCTGGAACTTTTTGGAACTGGAAGATTTTGGTTATTTTATCATGGGTTTTGTGGTCGCTTTTTTTGTCGCGTGGGGATCGATCAAATGGTTTTTGTCGGTTCTTACAAAGCTCAAGCTAACACCTTTTGGTCTGTATCGGATTTTACTTGGTGGGTTGACTCTCTATCTGATTGGTTGAACGGTACGGTTCTTAGTCAGAAAAGAAAAAATGAGGGTTGCGGAACGATTTAACTAAAAACAAAACTGGTTTTTCGGTGAGCTCTCGGGCGGATTTTTTATTTTAATTATTTACTAATCTGTTCTTGGATGATAATTATATAAACTAAATAAACATTTAGGGTCGATTGTTTAAAATTATGATCATGAAAGTAAGGTAGATACATCTAAAAACGTTCTTTCCAATCGAAAACATTAACCAGAAAATAGCGATGCTGAAAAAATTACTCTATTTGATTGTCTTTGTCTTATTATTTTCCCCCCCAGCCCTATTAGCGAATACGGATCTGGAAAATGCCTTAGGCGAGGCGGCCAGCTATTTCACCCAAAGCCTTAAAGACCATCATCAGGAAAAAAGCATTGTTATTCAAGTCATCAACAGTCTCACGAAAGCCAAAGACCAGACCTCTAACGCCCTTGAAACACAACTTTATCTGGCCTTGGAATCCCATTTCCCAGGTTTCAAGCTGATTCAACTGGCAGAAAACACCGTAGGGATTTCATCGAGCAAGTCGATTTTCATCAAGGGGTCCTACAAAAAGGAAGGCGATACGGTTACTCTGCTTTTGCAGGCCTACGAAGGGATCATGTCGGGCGAGATCCTGGCGCAAACCGAGATCAAGTACGCCGAAGCCAGAGTGGTTAAAAAGACATTGATTGCCGTTCTTGATCTGGATGCTGAAATTCTAAACGAAATTCAAAAAAAGGCTTTCAGCGAGATGTTTCGGGATTTTTTAAATTCCAAGCGACTATTTGAGATGTCCAACAGCGCCGATGTGGACAAGATGAAACCTGAGGCGATCCAAAAACAACTGGGTTGTACCAGGGATGAGTGCGCAGCCATCATCGGAGAGCAGCTGGGAGTGGACCGGGTTATCTCAACTTCCATGTTCAAGATCACCGATACTCTGTTTGTTTTGTCGGCCAAGATCGTCAATATCGAGGATGGTTCCCTGATGGTGACGGCTACCGAAAAGCATAACGGGGACCTGGGAACGCTTGATCAGGCTCTAAAAAAACTAGCCGATCAGCTTTTAGAGCATCCAGAATACCTCGGTGGCAACGAGAAACCCCAGGAAACAGCTAAACCGGTCGTGAAAAGAATGGAAGTCAAACCCGTTAAGATAAAAAAACCGGAGCCAAAGCCTGTACCGCCACCTGAAAAAGCGATCAAAAGGGTAGTGAGAAAAAAACCGATGGCCATGCCGGTGGAAAGTAAAATCGAATCTAACGATGGAAGAGGACCCGGGTTTTTAAGTCACGCTTCGGCTATTACCTTCACGCTGGTGACGGGGGTCTCGGCGATGAATTACCTTGGTGCCGCTGTTGATTTAAGCGATAAAAACAAAAAGATAAAGCAGGATTATTTGTCGAGTGAGGATGAGACTGAAAAGTCACGCCTTCAAGCGCTCTATAATAGCAATAAATCGAAAATAGGGTCATATAACAGTACGGCCGTTTTATATGAAGCTCTTTTTACGGTTGGCTTGATTTGGGAGACTATCCTGATCTTTAGCGGAGACAGTTCGGATCAGGCGAGCGTATCTAAGCCTGGATGGGATTCTTATCATCTTTTAAATCCGGCTCAGATGGAGGTTCAGGCGGGTATCATCTATAGATGGTAGTTATTTAGCCCTAAAAATCAATCTGTTTCTAAGTGTGCCACGCCGTAAGATAATGATTTAAATGCGTTTGCAGATTTACAGGTGATGTCCTGACGCTCTTTACCACCGCTGATTTTTTGTGGTCGGTGAGGCGGCCTGTAATAGCTGTCCTCAGGTGTCAATGATTTTAACATTCGACGGGGATTTCGATTGCCAAGACTGTTAGATAATTATATAGGGATGCCTTTTATTTAGCTTCATTTTTTCTATTCCAGCTTTTCTCGATCCACTTTAAGGACTGTCCCAGCGGCGTGAAAACCAAACCCAGGCCTCCGAATATTCCGGTCATGTTGGCTACGATGTCCCAAACTTCAAAAGAACGGTATGTGGTTAAGGACTGAAGAAGCTCCATCGTGACCCCAAAACCACTCAAAAAGAGGATTGTCCAGATGGTTTTTTTCGGATAAACTTGAAGATGATAAAGACTCAAGACGCAGTAGGCGGCAAAATGAGCGGCCTTATCTTCCAGCTTGAAACCCATGAGGG
>Ga0224496_10001562_pt1 | contig 14143 bp, 20 predicted proteins | sample SF_Jul11_sed_USG_2_FD_168127 | JGI IMG/M metagenome (GOLD analysis project Ga0224496, IMG submission 168127) | Sediment microbial communities from San Francisco Bay, California, United States - SF_Jul11_sed_USGS_8_1 | ecosystem: Environmental > Aquatic > Marine > Sediment | place: USA...
AACTGCTGCAATTCATTGATTAAGGTTTCGTTGTCAACCCTAAGTAGCCATGATATATCCTCAATCGGCGGCAGCAAACCACCCTTGTTGTATTCGCCAGCCATAAGAAACAATTCGATACAACGCCGCCAAAGGTTATCGGGTAGTTGCTGCATTTTTCTCTCGTGTAAAATTTCGTGATAAAGTTTGATCCAATAATAGTTAGCCATTTATACATTACCCCACTTAGATACAACACAACCAGCCTTTTCTAATTTTGCAACTGGTATGTAAATAAATCCGGTTATACCGTCTTTGTTCATTTTTATTTTATCGCTGTATTCGTCAAGTAGTCCAGATTCCCTGAATTTTTTCATATCAAGAAAAACCCAAGCAACCATTTTGTTGACCCAATTTTCAACCCAGGCATAACAATAGAAATCGGGGAAACCCTCTTTTATTTTGTCGATTTCCGTCTTGTACCCTTGGCAGTATGCCCTAATCGTAAAATCACGATAGTTTGTTTTCCTAACCCTGACACCGATTTTAGCCCCGCCAGAAACGCTTACTACCATGTCTGTGGCGTTATTTGTGTCAAGATATTCACTAGCTATTTCAACATTTATTATGCTGCCAGCGTTAAGTTGTATTATTCGCTTTATGTGCTTAAGGTAGACATCAGCGCGTTCCCACTGTTCTTTTACGTCCTTTCTCATGATTCATTACCCCATGAATCAAATCCCTCGCGCTTGTCACGCGCAAAGACTTCTATTTTTTTACCATCGCAAACACGGCTAACTAGCTGATAAAATTCGTCAGGCTTTCTTGAGTGCCCCGTGCGCTTGGCGTGGAAGCATGTAAAGAATTTCTTTGTGTCTGCAAACTTTGGGCTTCCTTTGTGGGCATAAAGAATGAATTCGCAATTGTATTGCGGAAGATTGAACGGCTGAAAGCCGCCCCCCTTATCCCAAACCATTGTAAACACATACTTAAATCCCCACGAATCAAGGATATCGAAACAATGGGGTAGATACTTTTGTGTTGTCCACAAAAACAGGTGGCAGTCATCCGCCGCGATTGTTGCCGGAACGTCAAAGTTTTTTATTTCATCTATGGACATTGTTGGGTAATCAAACCCAAATTGTTCAGGCGCAACAATCCTGTCAATCTTTTTCATTTCCCAAGGTGGATCAATGACTATCACATCATACTTATCTTTTGGGGTAGGGATAGGGTTATTCTTTAAATCTTCCTTTACCTTGTAAACACTTTCATTAATAGCTACCCTTAACGCCGCCGCCGTCGTTAGTTCTTTTTCGCTTTCAATAGTTTCGTCAATGAATGATTCAAAGACTTCGTCTGGTATGCTTGCGATTTGTTGCCAGCGCCGCGCCGTTCTATCTTCTATATCGGCGGATTTTATGGCAGTCTGGTAATCACAACTTCCGGCAACGTTGCCGGAAGTTAAATCATTCCTTGCCCCTTGCCCCCTTTCCAACCCAGCCAACAATTCCCCCGCCTTCCGTTCTGCCAACAACTTAATCCTTGCCGCGTGGTTTTGCGCTGCTAAGCCCATTTTGGCGGCTTTGGCGTATTCAATCGCCGCCTGTGCCATGTCCCTAACTTGTGCAATGTCGGCTAAGTCGCTGGCCTCAGCTAGCATTCGCTCGGCTTGTGTTATCTGCATTAAACTATTATTCATATTGTTGTATCCTATTGGGTAACAAAAAAGCCCTATTCCATGCCCATTTTGGCTATAAGTTGACCGCTTACACAAAATGGTGTGCCAAATAGGCACGGAATAGGGCTTTTTTAATTCTTATTCAGTTTTAAATCGCATTTTGTAGCGGTCAACTACATTTAATATTTTACCATAAATGGGCACCGGATGCAACTAGAACGGGATTTCAAACTTATCACATTCGCAATCACTTTTGTACTCGCCGCACGACTGACAATATTTGTTTGGTACAAGCTGGTTCAGTATTCTGTATTTTTTGGTGGCAAGCTTAACTAGTTGTAGCTGGATTTCGTCGTCATCGTTGAACAGTTCTGCCGCCTTTAGCAAAGCTTGCCACTCGTCATACAATCGGTACTCGATTTCTTTCCGTCGTTTTTCGTCGGCCAGCTTAACCGCTTCTTGTGCCAGCCGGTCAAGCTCAAAAGCAAATTGTTGCAGTTCATCAACCGGGATAGAAGTCACGAAGTGCCCTTTGTAGCGCACTTGGCCGCTACCCATTAACGATCCTTTGAATTCGATATCATTTAATACCTCGTGGTATGGTTTGTGGTTGCCGGTGCCGTTGCAGCGGGTGCAAGTGATTTTTACTCTTGTCATGTCGTCGTTGTACCACGCGCTTATGTTGATTAAGCCTTGGCCTTGGCACTGTTCACATTGTTTAGTTTTCATTTAATAGTACCTCTTTTATCTTCTCGAAGATCGATTCACATTCTTTAAACGTTCCTACAAATAAGTTTTCGCCCCCTTCGACATAGCAGCCAATCGACTGCGTTTTTATGACAAATGTTTCCCCGCCGAGGTGGTACATCCATATCGTCCTAATCTGGTATATATCAATTAATGTGTCGCCACCAATTACAAATCGTTTCATTCGCTTTCTCCTTTCAGATTAAATTTAGTCAACTATAACACGATACGACCATTACTGTCTAGTGACGAATGTCATATAAAACATATGACAAAATACACTTATATTTGGGATTGATTGGTGCTATACTATTGATAGTTAACCAAACGAAACAGATTAGAAGATAAAGGAAAACGAAAATGAATAAAACATTATCACAAAAAACGGCAAAAAACAGCAAAGTTATCAAAGCTGTATCAGACGGAAAACGGGTAATCATTATGGTAAATGATGTGGAAGTAATGTATAAACCACTAGACAACTGGGAAAACGAATTCAACCATATGATTTATTGCCACAACTTATCAATAAGCAAAACGAATTAGCAGATTAAAGGAAAACGAAAATGAGCATTAAATTTAAACCATACACAACCCCTGATTTATCATCAACTTGGTGCGAGATCAACGGGCGTGACATCGTCATGAACGCGCACGAACACGATACGATCACGGACTTTCTTAACGATTACATGAGCAAAGGAACTTGTAAGTCAATGAAATCAAATGGCGAGATTGTCCGATGGATAACCAACCATAACGGCCAGCAATACACAACGGTATCAGAGGGTCAAGCGGAACCCGTCAAGCGATTGACAAAAGATGAGGTGATGTAATGAATACGGATAAGTACGAATTATCATTAACAATAGAGGAATTGCGCGTCATTTTCACTGGCCTGGCGGGAATTGAACATGTGTGTTGGGATAAAAAAAGCGTACAATCTGCAAAAGAAAAGATTTTGCAGGAAATAAAAAAGAGGGAGTGTTGTAATGATTAGATGTATGAATTGTGCCAACCTTGTAAATCAAGGTGAGATATTAATGTGTGATGACTGCGGCTGTCAGTACTGTATTGACTGCGGCTGTCCAAATTGCAGCAAGCCACAAAGTGAGCATAATCAATTTTATTGTGATTGTCCAGAATGTGAGAATGATAGAAAAGAACGTAGACCAGTTTTAGACGACAATGGAAAGGAGTTGTTTTAATGACAAACGAATTAATGATAGTAGACTTTGATACCCAACAACGCCAAGCAATGGCATTGTACGCAAGTGGTTACTTCCAGCTTGACGGCGGCGAGAAAGGCAAGGCGCAAGCCATCGCCAAAGTGATGGCTGGGGCTGAATTGGGATTGCCGCCATTTGCATCTATGGCAGGTATACACATTATCAAAAGCAAACCAGTAATCAGCGCGGGCTTGATTGCAACCTTAATTGAACGTAGTAAGATTTATTCTTTTAAGGTGGTAGAAAATGATGAGACAAAGTGCGTCATTGACTTTTATAAAAATGGCGAGAAAGCCGGACGTGAAACATTTACAATTCAGGATGCAACCCGCGCCGGATTATCTGGCGACAATTGGCGCAAGTTCCCCAAAAACATGTTGTTTGCCCGCGCCATTTCGAATGGTGCAAAATTTTTCTGTGCTGGAATTTTTGCGGGATCGGTGTACACAGAAGGCGAGCTTGACGACAGCCAGCCGATGACTTACGAAACCAGTAATGATATCTATGTGATTGAATCTGAAGTAGTCACAGAACAGCCGCCACAAATCGTACCGGCCGCGCCACAACCGCCCCAAATTGAACGCGAACAGACAGCAGTGTCTACCACGTCAATTGTAAAGGTAGACGTTAAAAGCCCACTGTTTATATCGCTTATGGCGGCTGGATCCAACCTTTACGCTGGCGATTGGAACACGGGTAAACGCGCTGAATTAGTGAATCACATAACGAACGGCCGTTCAAGTTCGGCCAAAGATTTGACGGTTGATGAGGCACAAAAACTTCTTGACGGCATCAATAAGAAGTTGGCAGAGAAGAAGGCGGCCGCAAGCTTGTCAGTACAGCAACAAATAGACGTGCTGCTATCAGATGTAGAAAGAAAGCATCACCCCGAAGGCCGCGGCGGCTAATCAACGACCAGCAATAGCCAACAAAAAAACCACCTTGCGCCGTCAAGGTGGTTTTTTGTTATCTTGTTGTTGCCGTTTGCAATGCTTACTAAAATTGAACAGATTGATAGGAGGAATTCTAATAGCTAATTCAGGAATGGAAAGCGAGGGGAATCAAAGGGGAAAGTTTTGAATCGGCGATTGCTGACTATTTGATTAGTCAGGCGAGGGTAAGTTGTTAAAGTGTCGGTAACGCTTCTTTCGTGCCGACAAAGGCAGTATAGCACATAGCGGAAATTGTGCAATGTCAAGCGATAAATGTCATATATTTTATGTGACGAAAGTCACTTATATTAATGGTTGATAAATGATATAATATTGACAGTTAAGAACACAGACATTTAGCAGATTAAAGGAAATTAGAAATGGAAAGAAATACAGTAACAAAAGACGATTTTGAATCATTGGCTGAGGCATTGGATTATGGTTATGAACTAAAAAGTTCAGTACCTCACAAAGATGTCACAGTTGGGGGATACGGATATGATTTATTAGCTGATGACGGCAGAGTGGCCGTTCCGGTTTACACGGGGGACAAAACCCCTAACGGAAAATGGAAAACTTATCGAATGATGTTCCCACCTAAGAAATAACTTTAAGCGAGGCAGATAATGGACGATCAACAACTGAAAGAAATAGCAGATGAAATTTATTATGAAGTTTACGGACACATTGACAGCAAGTCCCACGCCAGAGAGACTAAAGCCGAGATTTACGAATGGTTAGCGGAGGGCGACACGGAAGGGGTAACCATTGAACAACTCGTTGAATGGTGGAAGGAGTACGCAGCGACATAACCACAAAACAAAAAGCACCTGACAAGGTGCTTTTTTATTCCAACTGTAACACAACATTAGTATGATTGATAGGTTTATCCCGCTTGATTGTTACCCACGCCCCGCCGCGCGGTTTCGGTTCCATGCCTACACTGGTTTCCCACTCACCCTGAAATTTAAACGATGGAACCATAACAGTGTGTACCGTGCGTTCGTATGATTCACCCTTTTGTGTCAACCCCTTGACCCGCTGCGCTACGTGCCAAGCGTTATGGCTGTGACCCATAACGGACAGGTCAACCCCTTCAAGCCAGACGTTTTGGCGCGCTGCCTTAATAACCCCTTTGGTGACAGGTGCCGCACCGCCTGAACCGTGCCAAAGGTAGGTATTGTGACCGCTGTAAGACTTCCCCGCCCATTTAAATTTTGTCATCAGCCAAGCATCGTACCCCATTGGGATCGGCCAACTGCGGGATTCCTGCAAAGCGCAGCACAATCTATTTGTCATATTTGTACCATAGTGACGAAGAACGGCCGTTTCGTGATTGCCCATCAGAATCATTGCAATGTGTTCTCGATACGGCCAAAGTGTTTTTGTTGCATCATCTTTCACCGCGTCCAAATAATCATCCCGCTTGTACTCGTCTTTTAGGCTTGATTTGTTGGCTCGCGGGTCTTTCGTGTTTTGCATCAGGTCGAAAGCATCGCCAACAACAACAATTAAATAGCCTTCATTGGCGGCGTGGTCTAGCATTCTGATTAAAAGTTTCCTGTCACAGTGATTAGAATCAATGTGCAGGTCAGCGATTATTAAGTATTTTTGTTCAGGTGCATCAACGTTGATTTGTACGACTTTTTCATTCTTCCTTACTATATCCATTTTACCTTTACTTTACTAGCAACAGTACTAATATAAGAATAGCTGTCACAAGGCCGTTGATAAGCGTTAATGACAACAACCACGATATCATTTGTTCCATTCGCTCGAATCGCTTAATGACTGACGGCATACCCATTGTTTCGCTACCCTTTACAATGTCCTCAAGAACACGCACCCGCTCACCTAGAAGATTTATTCTGTAGTTGTAATCTGCCGTGTCAGTCATTTATATTGTCCTTGTCGGTGTCAGTGATATATTCAAATTTCCGCTGGCCAGAACGGTGCTGCTGCCGTCTGATTTCAGCACTTTCAAATCATAGCACAGCAACCCCGTTTCTGCCAAACTGTCGGTTGAATTGTCAGATAGTACAATCGCCACCGTTCCCGCGCCTTGGTTGGTGGTAAGGCTGCCATTAGCTGCTGTTGCCGCCGCGCCATTCAGGTAAAGTAGGCCGTCCCCACCATCAGCCGGGTTGCTTTCCTTAATCTGAATTACCGCTACCGTGTCAGCGTCGCCAAGGTCGCTAGCTGGCTTGACTGTGAAATACATCGCCGCCCACGTTGCCGGGATTGTCAGGCTGCTAATTGTGGCACTGAATGTAGCTGCCTTAACTACGTTCAAGTCATCGCCGTCAACCGCTGCCGCCGTTTGTGCTGCCGTGCTGGTCAATGTGCGGGACGCTGCCAACCACGGGTTATGGGAAGGGATTAAAAGGAATACGCTTGTATTGTCTGGGGCTGTCGCCCAACCACCCGCAACAGTGGCTATCAATGTTGTCCCATCATAGTCTTCTATTAGTCGGGCTTGCCCTATACCCGTCCCGGCTGTGATTAGGCATACAAAGCCGTTGTAATAGTCAGAGGTTGCCACCGCACTGCCGTCAAGGGTGATAGTCGTGGCTGTTCCGGTTTGCGCTGTTCCGCTGCGGCAGCCATCAAAGTAAGCTTCTAGCTCATCCGCCGCCGTTGCATCGCCGCTAATTTGCACCATATTGGCAGAAATTACAGTTGACGTATCAGAAATTGCATTCGCATCCACTTCCGCCTCAATTTGGAAATTGACAACGGTAACACCTGTCACCCCGCCAACTGCGGCAGAAATATGAATGGAATAGCTTTTACCTTTTTCAAAACCATTGGCGGCAGATAGGGTTATTTGTTCACTATAGAATCCGGTAGTGTTACCGCTGTCTAAGGTTGCCATCGAACCCGTTAGCAAGGGGGTTGCCGTTTCATCCTCATAAACCCGATAGGCTGGGGGGGAATCCGCCGCCGTGCGTGCGCCCGTTGATGGGGTATGAGTATTGACCGTAAATGTAAGTAGGTCGTCTATTTTCCAACTGCCGCCATAGTTCATTGTATGTTGTCCTTTTGCCAAGATTTAAGGCTGTTAGATATTTCGGCACGAGAACGGCCGTTTGGGGTTTGTCCAATTGCATCCTTGCGTTGTTGCGGTGTGTATCCATTTGACGCTAAGAAAGAGTTCAAGGCTGCCCACTCCGCCGCGCTTGGCGGTTCGTTTTTCGGTTTAATCGCATGCGCCATTATTCACCCCACAAAATAAAGTATTTACTATCATCGGCTATTAAATCTATCACGCTGCTATCCGCTGTCACCTGAATTGTAAATAGGTTTGGGTTTGGGATTATATCAGCTTGTTGCCCAGTGATATCAATCACAGTCATTGGATACTGGCCGTAATCCACAACTAATTCAGGTGTGTAAATCCCATTGTCTAAAATTCTCCGCGTTAAAATATTGGCTATCATAATTGCTGAATCCTAAAGTCGTCAACAGTGTGCGCCGTTGATGGTGTCTGTTTACAGCCTATGCCGTGCTTTGTGTTCGATTGATAATTTGCGGTTATGTAATTTAGTGAAAAAACTTTAACGCTGGCACTTGAAAATGTGACACTAGTACCGCTTAGTGTTATCTCGAACGGGACGCTTGTCCACCCCGTAGCACCAAGCCCCGTTTGCGTGGCTCTTATTGTCGTGTCCTCGAATAAATCAGCTCGCCCCGTTACGCTTAGTGCGCTTCCCTCGAATGACTGATAAGCACCCAACCCGCCGTTTCTGGCAAGTAGTCCAAATCTATTACCGTTGTTGTCAGGTAGTGACACTAAGCCAGAAACTTTACAATCACTTAACCCAACGTCTGCCAAGTACCCCGGGTTTTGCACACCAGCACCTGCCGCCTTGTTGCTTAGTATCTGCAATGGTACGGTTGACGAGGCAGCACTGCCACGCACCCAACCTAGTCCCCCACTGTCTATATCGGGTGTGTGGTCGCGTAGGTCAACCCCGTTTGTATCGGTGAATGAATCGTAGAACTGCCGTGCGCCAGCCATGCCAGAAAACAATGCACTTTCAAAAATACCACTTGCAAAAATGCCCATCATGTTCCTACCTTTACCACTGTCACATAAAGCGTTCCGCTTGCAATGTCCAATACGCCGCCGCTGTGGTTGGTGACTACGACTCGCACCGTGTTTGCCGCTTGTACAAATGTCGTGACTTGTATGTTGTTGGCACCAAATGCAGTATGCGCTGACTGTAGACATCTATCAGTTATTGCCGCTCCTGTCACAGTTATTGTGGTGCTATCGCTTGCCCCGTCCGCCAATGATGCAGGGTCCCACGTTTTTGACGCGGTGATGTATCGCGTTTTTTCGCTGGCTGAAATTACAGCCAATTGGCGTTGTATCTGTTGCAGTTCGATGGCTAGTCTTTCATCTATCATGAATCAACCCTTATTCTTACCTGTATACCTTCTTCATTATTTTCTACCGAAACGGCAACAGTCGCTATGTGTGCATCGTAGATAGCACCAAAGGCGTTCACGCTCACCTTGTCCCCAAACTTCCAATCTCTGCCGTAAACTAGCGATTCATTGCCAATGATGCTGCCTGTCAGTGAAACACGGGGTCTAAATTCATAAAGCATTGCAGCCGCTTCGTCGTCTACGATATCTTGGCTGTCAGCATCCATGAAGGCGGCATTCCTAAATACCTCACGATAAGCAAAGGCTGACATATTTATCCGGCTGCTATCGGTCGATGTGCCGACTAGTCGGTCGGTTTCCTTTCCCAGTCCCGCCGCTACTGCCGCGCTTGCTGCGTTTTCGTAATCGAATGTAATAGACAAATCCGTTACCCCGCCGTCGTCGGGGTCGAACACTACACTTCCGTCGCCCGTCCCGGTTGATCTGTCAGTACTGCGGCATGTAATGGTAGTCACGAATTTTAAGGAACCCTGACCGGGGTCGGTTTCGATGTCGAAATAAAGCGGGGTGCCCAATTGGGCGCTTGTGTCACAAATTTCCTGCAATGTCCTTAGTACGTTCCGTCGACTGGCCGCCTTGTCTATTGACGGTGCTTCTGCCCGATTAGACGCAACTGTCAGATAAGCTGATAAATCCACGCCGCTTGTACCCGTCCCGATATCCCGGCTAGCATCAATAGCCGTATAGTTATCTCTGACAATCTGTTTTAAAACGTCATCGGCCGCCCCGCTATATGTGGCGAATGCGCTGTCTGCATCATAGGCCAGTATCCGCCCCGTGTTCCCTATCTGATTACCTAGTAAATAAGTTGCGCTGAAGCCTTCTATGATTGTCACTGATTGCGTCTTTGTCCATCGCCGCATAAAGAAGATTGTCTTTGTGTCGATGTAGGCAAAGGTGGCTACGCCGGGAATACGCCGCCAAACCGCTATCCGGTAATCAAGCCCGACCACACCCACGGCCGTTTCGTTGTCAAGTGTCAGCGAAATATAGCCCACATCGTTGACCGTCCGCACATACTGCAACGCCATAAAGTCGGGAATCCATTTTAGCACGGTTCCCGCACTGTTCATGATGCAGATATCGTACCCCGCCCCGGTTGCTACAATCATACTTGCGCCCCGTCAATTGAAGGATGCAGGACATCCCACACAAATTTTATAGTCAAATCACTGTCGGCGCTGTCATTGGCATACCAAGCCAAAGTGTTTACGATGTTTGGCAGAATGGCGAAAGTATTCCAATCGCTGCCGGGCAGCACCGCATTGACTAGGCTTGTATAGCCATAGTTGGATCGCTGCTTGCTTGTGATTGTTTTCTGACCCGGCCGCAAGTCTATTATAATTTCTTCCCCCGGTGCTATTTGTAGGTTATCGAAAAAGATTCTATAACCCGCTGTCGTGTTGTCGATTCTGTATATCTGCCGATAGCTGGTTGTGTCGGCATTGTTGATGGTAATCACCGGATAGCATTTAGTTGTTGCCCGGCTGGTTACAGTGGTGCTTTTTGCAATATAGACATCTTCAGTCGCTGTCATGTCCTGGCTGGCCACAGCAATTTTAAAGGTTTTGGAAACGGCTATAACGTCCACGTCGTTTGCGTTTGTGTCGGCATCAATTGCACGCCATGCGCCTTGTGTCCACACCGCCATTGGGTCGGGTAAAACACTGCTGCCCGTGGTCGTGAATGTGCCGCCAGCGTAAACGTTGCCGCCGGGGTCGCTTGCCATTGTATCGACCTGGCCGTCGGCAAAACCATTGCCCATGCCTTGCCAGTTCACATTATCCCATATTGCAACCCGGTTATGTGTATCGCTGCCTATGGTAGTAAAAGCCCCGCCAATGGCTATAGTCTGGTTGGGAAGCTTGACCGATGACAGCACCGCACTGCCTGGCTCGTCGGCAAACGCCGTCCAACTATCACCGCTTATAGAATATTTTGCGGCATAGTTGGCGGTGACTGGACTGCCGCCAATGTCGCCAACGGCTGTAAATGCGCCGAAAGCATAAAGCGTGTCGTTGACAATTTCCATCCTGTGTACTTCCCCATTTGTGCCGTTGCCCGTTCCGCCAGCCCCTAACACAGCCCACGCCCCAGCCGTGGTGCGCTTGATAATGTTACCCGCCGCCGTGTTGTCAATCACTGAGAAGTTGCCGCAAATGTACATGTTCCCAGCTGCGTCCCATTTAAAATCGTTGATGGTAGTCACTGTAAAGGTAGTGCCGCCAGCAATGGCCGCAAAAACTGACCCGTCCCATGTGCCAATTTTTGATGTATTGGTTACGCTGTTCAAGTTGGTGAAGGTGCCGCCGATATAGATTTTACCATTCGTGCCTTCCGCCAAAGCTTGGATAACACCCGTTCCGCCCGTGGCCGTGGCTGGCCCTGTCCACGCTGCCCCGTCCCACATAGCAAAGTCATCAACACTGACGGCCGCGCCAGCGGTTGAAAAGTCACCGCCTACCCACAGCCTGTTATTGGAATCGTAAACCGCCGCGTTGATGGTGGGGGATGCGGAACTAATCCCACCAGCCATCCGCCCCCACGTTTCGGTTTCGTCACGTTCCATAATGCGCCCAACGCTCAAAGCAACTGACCCGGTCGTGATTAGTGCCGCTTGTTGTGCCAGCTCTACCCAATAAGGATCACGTTGTAATGAAAGACTTACGTTTTCGGCAAAGCCATCCTTTCGGCCAAAGTGCAAGCCATCGTTATAAATCACATCAAGGTATAATTTATCATCATAGATGATTCGTGTTTTTTGGTCGTCTTTACCCGTCCTTGCATTAAAGGCGTTAATCAGCCCTTGCCGCAACGAATGCAGGTTATCCAATGTGCTGCCGCGCAACGTGCCGGATATTACAAAGTTTGTATCTTGGTCTACCGTGCGGCGGTATTGTGACCCGCCTAAAATGGCAAGCGGTATAGTTACGTTTCTTGGTGGGGGCATACCCGCCCCAACTATTTGCGCTTCCTCGAAACCGTAAACATCATTAAAGTTGTTTGTAGCCCCGCCCGCTTTGCTTGTCGCATATCGTTTACTTGTGCTGCTGTGTGGTGTGGTTGTCCAGTAACATCCCTCTTGGTCGCCATCGCAATAAGTGGTTAAGGTTGCTTCTTCTATCTGCATACCATCAATATAAAAATAATCATTATTTACCGGATTGCCAAAAATGATTCTAAATAACCCGCTGCCGTCCGCTGCGATTGTTACGTCATCACGCACCCTGACCCACTTGTCATAAGTACCATCCCAAGGAACGTTTGTTCCGGTGGTTGCCGCTGTGAAGTTCACTAACGACACGGTTGGCGCGGCCGTTGTCCAACCTGTCGGCACATAGACATAAGCCGATATATAATACTTTTTGCCGTTCTCTAGTCCGGTAATAGTGTAAAGAATCCCATCACTGGCCGCCGCCGTCAATGTGACCTTAAGCGAATAAGCACCCCTAAATTGTTGTTCTGTGCTTCGTGCTACGGTCGTAGCCCCAGCCGCTGACCACCCCGTGGTATCAGTTTCAACACTTGGATTAGTGCAAAGGTTCGTTGTAGCCGCTGCCGTGATGACTTCAAATCTACTCATTATACCCCCACCATAGCACGCGCTATGCTAACAGACTGCGGGACTGTCATAGATGATGTATTGATTGTCATATTAAAGTTGTTCGTTTCTTGGCGTAGGCTGCTATGCGGTACGATTGTGCCGGATGACTGCGGAATGAAAAGTTCTGGGCCAGCCTCGCCAACAAGTGCGGCTTGACCACGTCGGATGCTACCGCCGCTTTGAAATTCAGCTTCCCCGCCACCTTGACCAGCTGCCCCCGCTTGCAAGTCCTGGAAATATGATGGCACTGGGGGGAAGGATGCTGTGACATTGACATGGACTGTTTCTGGTATATCGCGCAAAGCCTGCGCCGTTCGTTCTGATTCGTCCGCCATAAAACCTAAACCGCCCGATGTGGCAATGGCGGATTGATTTGTGTTTTCCAGGCTTGTCTGAAAATTATTCATTTCGTCAAGCGCTTCCGATACCGTGATTGTCCCGGCTGACAACTGCAAAGCTAATTCCTCTACCTTAGCATTCATGGCGGCCGTTTCAAGTGCTGCCTCAATTTGTGCGTCCGTGTAGTTCCCCGTGGCTTGCGCTAACAATACCATTTGTGTAGATGTTATCCCGGCCGCATTCGATGAGTCGAGTAAGGATTGTGTCCAATCTTGTTGGTGCTCAAACATCCACATGCCCTTCTGGCTTATCTCGTCCAAAGCCCCGCCGAAGTCCTCCGATAATGCCGCGTTATAGTCACGCTGCCGGGCAACGGTAGCATCTATGGCGGCTTGTTGTTCTGCCATTGCTTGCTGGTTTAGGGCTAGGGCATCGGCTTGACGAAGCAAAGCCGCTTCGTGTGATGTGGTTGCATCGGCTGCGTTGAGTTGTGTTCGTGCGAATGTTGATGTCAGCTCGTCGGTACTAGCCATTGAATCTATAAGCTGACCTTCCATCACGGCCGCTTGTCGTTGCATCGCCCTTGTTTGTTCTTCTATGTCGTTTGTTAGCGGTTCCAATCTGCTCTCAAAACGACCGTATTCTCTATCAAGTTCGTCAACAAAAACGATTTGTTCGCCAATGGCAATATTCGCCGCGCTCATGGCTTGCGTGTATTCTTGTACTACCATTGTGGACTCGTTGTGTTCCATCCACAGCCGCCGCGCTGCGTCCGCTGTCAGCCCGTAGTTATCGGTGGCAATTTCCATGAATCGATTAAAATCGGTCATGCTTGTCGCCAACTGAGTAATCATGTCGTCTTGCTGATTTAGTGCCTCAACGAAAGCACTGAACGAATCGGTAGCAGCCTTAATTCCGTGGTTATCGGCCGCAGCGTTTGCGAGTGCCGCAAAGGATGATATCGCAGGGTTTAGGCCATCGGCTAAAAACACCTTAAAGTCGTCTGTAAGGTTTTTCATAGTGGTTGAAAGCTGTGCGTAGGAATCGACAGCGGGGCCAGCCGCCAAACCCAAATCGCCCATTGTCGTGGCCGCCTCTTCCATCACGGCTTGGGTAAAGGCCATTTCACGCGACATAGCATTAATCCCGGTAGTGAGCTGATTCACTCTTTCTCTGA
>Ga0224496_10001563_pt1 | contig 14129 bp, 8 predicted proteins | sample SF_Jul11_sed_USG_2_FD_168127 | JGI IMG/M metagenome (GOLD analysis project Ga0224496, IMG submission 168127) | Sediment microbial communities from San Francisco Bay, California, United States - SF_Jul11_sed_USGS_8_1 | ecosystem: Environmental > Aquatic > Marine > Sediment | place: USA...
CGTAAACCATTGAGCACCACATCAAACAAAATTAACGCTAACATACCGATAGCCAGCACATGCAGGGTGGTCATGCCTTTGTGCACCAGGACTTTATCAATCACCACCTGGAAGAATAACGGTGTTATTAGTGCAAACAGCTGAATAAAAAACGAGGCCAGTAACACTTCACCCAGCAGCTTACGGTGTTTAACGATGGCCGGGATGAACCAGGTGAAATCAAACTTGCGATCACCCGAATTAATACCCGCACGTTGGGTAAAAAGAATTAAACGACCTGACCAGGCCTGTTCGAAAATATCACGGGGTAAAGTTAATGGACGCGGTTCGAGTGGATCATGCACCAGCACCTTGTCATCATCGGCTCGGGCAATAAGAATATAATGCCCGTCATTGTGTTGAGCGATCGCAGGCAGGTTTACAAGCGACAGGCGTGACCATTCGCTATCAACCGCTCGGGCTTTAAAACCCAGGTGTTTGGCAATGCGTAGTAAGCTGAGTTCATCAAGCGGCTGATCGGCCTGAGCAAACTCGTGTTTGAGTTGTTCCCCTTCTGCCGGCACCCCATAATATCGCGCCAGCAATAACAGGCAAGCCAGCCCTGAATCAACATTATCCGTGTTGTATACAGCATGCGGCATACATCCCTCCCGCTCCCTTTCCGTATTATTTTTCTGAAAACGCTTTTCTGCTTTTAGTCGCCAGATCCCGCTTTTCTTATTATTTCCTGATTTCCCGGCAATTATTCCTCAAACTTCATATGGATATATTGATAAATATCATTTTAATTAAATTAAATACACAAAAGGTTTTCAGCTTTATACTATATATACGGTGGCTGTCGGTCGTATGATATGGCATGTTCCGGGCCTGGAATCGGGTATGCTGCTACTTGATTCAGGGAGGTACCTGATCACAAAATTGACTCTTTTTCACTCAATCTGGATGCATTTTCGCCCAGCTTGTGCGTCAATTCACAACAGATCAAGTGAATTTGAACTACATTTAACTTGTCATCACTACACGGATTTTCGGTGACATCCGGGTGTTCGACATTTATGCAGTTCTGTCCTGTTGGCCTTATATAAATCTCTCACCGGCTCTATTAACTTTCTGAAAAATAAGAGAATTATCTATCTGCCATGGCTATTAGCAAAACCCTGCTCGACAAGAAACTGCTGCAAACGCTTGAACCCTTTGCCGGTCTTGGTTATGACAAGCTGGATGAACTGGTCAGTAAAGCAGCGCTTGAGGATTTTCCTGCTGGCAAGATTTTATTCAAACAGGGCGAAAGTGACAAACGCACCCTGTTTCTGATCAATGGGCAGGTCGATCTGCTGGAAACGGGTGTACCGAAGCCCCGTATTATCAAAGCAAAATCCACCGAGGCCAGACAAGCTCTGGCTCAAACTCTGCCCCGCCCCTGTTCGGCTCGAACCCGAACAGATGCCACCATATTAAGTATCGATTCGGATCTGCTGGAAATCCTGCTGGATGACAATCCATCCGGAACCTATGAGGTCGATGAACTAGGAGGAGATGACAGCGGTTACTGGATGACACGCTTTTTGCAATCTCGCGCTTTTTTACAATTACCGACAGAAAATATCCAGACCCTGCTTATGGCGATGGAGGAAGTCCCTGTCAGTAAAGGTGATGTCATTATTCATCAGGGTGAAATCGATAATTACTATTATATCGTCCAGACTGGCAAATGTTCGGTATCACGCCGCCCCTCACCCAATGCTGAAGAATTGCAATTAGCCATTTTAGAAGAAGGTGATGGCTTTGGTGAAGAAGCCCTGATCATGAATGGCAAGCGAAATGCCAGCATCACCATGCTTGAAGATGGCCAGTTAATGCGCCTGAGCAAAAAAGATTTCATGACCTATCTGGCCGGGCCGCTGATCAAGTACACCGATGAAAAAGATGTTCTCCAAAGCATCAGTAAAGGCAGTTTACTGATCGATGTACGCACACATGAAGAATATCATGCCACCCATGTTGAGGGTTCGGTCAATATACCTCTTTCCATGTTGCGCCTTAAACTGGAAGGCATGAATCCTACACGTGATTATATTTTATGCTGTACCGATGGCACTCGAAGTTCAGCCGCTGCATTCCTGCTCACACAACATGGACTGACCTGTCATGTATTAAAAGGCGGACTTGAAAGCGCCAATATCAAAATACCGGATGCCAACCTGTCTGTATCTGTGTCCCCCATAGACAATAAAAAAGTACAGGCTGCCAACCACAATAAAAAACTTGCCCAGGAAAAAGCTGACAAAATACAGCAACAGGCAAAACATGCCAGTGATGAAGCCTCTCTACTTGCCCGGCGTGTTGCTGAGGCTGAAGCCGCTCAACGTAAGGCCGAACAGGAAGTCGCTCGTCTGCAACAGGAAGAGCTAATTCAACGCGATAAAGCCATCCGCTCTGAAAAAATGCGTGCCGAGAAAGATGCACAAATAGCCAAGCAGGCAGAAGAAGCGGCCGCCAGGCTCAAGCTGGAAGCCAAGGCCATCAGCGACCGGACTAATGAAGAACTGCGAAAAGTTAAGGAAGAAGCAGAAAGACTGGCCAAACATCAAAAATCACTTGATGAAGCTTTAATACGATCTCAGCAAATCTCGGCTGAAGCAGAAAAAATGGCCGCTCAGGCGCGTCAGCAGGCAGAAAAAGAGGCGATCGAAATTCGGCGCCAGGCAGAAGAAGAAGCACAGCAATTACGTGCTGAAATGGAGGAAACAACACGTAAGATTCTCGCCAATGCGAAAAAAACCAGCCAGGAAGAAGAACTCAAACGTAGAGTGGCCATGGATGCCGTTCGACAAAAAGAAAAAGAAGCTGAACAATTACGCCAACAGGCACAACATGAAGCAGAAGCCCTGCGCCAGCAGGCCGAAGTTGAACGTGCCCGCTTATTAGAAGAAGCTGAAACCAGGCGTAATGCTGAAATTGAAGCCGCAAAAAACAAGGCTGCGAAAGAAGCTGAAGAAATTCGGCGTCAGGCACAGGCTGAAGCAGAGAATCTGCGCGCAGAACTTCTCTCTGCTCAGAAAGCATTTGAAAACACTATTACTAACGCCAAGCAGGAAGAACAATTGCAACGCCAGCGTATGCTGGAAGAGGCGCAACTGCACGCACAGGAATTTATTAATCAAACCACATTAAAGGCAGAACAAGACGCCGAAGAAATACGTAACCGTGCAGAACAGGAAGCGATTCAACTACGCCAGGAACTTGAACAAACGCGTAAACAGATAGAAGAGTCGCAAGCATCCGTATCAGAAGCAGAACGAGTTCGTCGTGAAACCTTACTGGAGGAAACGCGTAAACAGGCCCATGAACTTCTACTGCAAAATGCACAGCGAGCATCACAGGAAGCAGAACAAATTCGTCAGCAGGCTTTAGCAGAAGCTAATCAATTACGCATTGAACTGACTAATGCACGCAAGCAAATTGAGGAGACAGTATCTCAGTCACACGTGGTGTCCGGTCAGCAACGTGAGAATATTATTAATGCCGCACAAAAACATGCACAGGACGTTATTAATGAGGCAACAAGAAAAGCTGAAATAAAAGCACAGGCCATTCGTTTACAAGCCCAGAAAGAAGCCGACGAATTACGCATGGAGCTTGAAAAAACACGCATGCAACTGGCTGAGCAGGCAGCCAGAGTGCAGATTGACCAACAGCTTCAACAAAAAAACCAGCAACAGGCACAACAGCAACGTCAGGCTAAGACGGCAGCTCAAAAGCAGGAACAGGCTCGAAAGATGGCCGCGCAAATCAGGGCCAAACTTGAACACGCAGAAGCACAACGTCAGGAGCAGGAAGCTCAGGTTACCGGTGCAGGCATGTCACTGTCTGAAGTTAAGGTAAAACGTGCACACGACAGGATCATACTTGAAGGCGCAGAAGATATTTTCATTTTCAAGGAACCTTCTGCGAAAGATGAACACATTCCAACGCTGAATGAAACTACCCGTCATGGTGTTAATGAAACGGGGAATGAACTTCCATCCTTTGAAATTGAAGGTGATGATACGCCAGTAGCAACACCTTTCAATAGCAAGGAATATGAAAAGGCCCGTTTTGAACGTGATGCTACTATCGCTATGGCAAAAAATTCCCGGCGCAAACATATGTTTACTATCGCCGCAAGTCTGGTTATTACTGTCGCAGCTGGTGCCGCATTCCTGGTTTATAAGCCTCAACTGGAGCAGCAGTTTACAGCTATTACCCCGCAGGAGCCGCAGCTGACGTCTAAAGCGTCTATTAACCCGGTAGAAGATCTGAAAGAAGTTATTGAAATTCCCTCCAAACTTTCCATAAAAGCTGAAGAATCAAAACTGCGTCAACAGGCAGAAGAAACTTTTAATACGCTGGTTAACAAATGGAAGGATCTGGCGGCTGGTAATGTTAGCGAACCGGCGACAACACAAAATGTGACAGCCGATGAGAACACGGCAACTGAAAATAAAAACAACCCGTAAGAATGTGCAACTCCAGCCTTAACTCTTTATATTGCCTCTTAACAATACTGGCGGGTTAAAACCCGCCCTACAACAAATACAATTTTCTCATTATCAGACTATAAACTTGAGTTTCAAGGGGATCATCTTATGGAAGCAATATAAATAGTTATTTGCCGGCAGAAAGGATCATGGTCTGTGACGTTGCGATAGTACTGTCGACATATTTGAATGTTACGACTTTAAGCGGCCAGCCATTTTCATCCCTGACTATAACAGACCACGCACCTGTCATAGTTGAATCAAGATCGAGTTCTGAATACACTCGCCGGCGCGAGCCTTTTATCTCGAACTCTTTTTGTGAAACCGGCTTGCCTTCATATTCCCAGAAATGAGTAATTGTCTTGCCATCCATATTTCGAACATCTGTGAAAAATGAAATTGTTTTAATCACATTAGTCAGCATTAAAACCTGATTGACCGGCTCCCGATCTTTTACCTGAGTCGTAAATAATGCCCGTGTAATAGAACCTTTAGATGCGGAATATGCTGCCCCCGCAATAAACAATGAGAGCGTAATGGAAAAACAGCTGCTTCTGATAAAGGATGACCGCATATTTAACTATATTTTAATAACCGTGGATATAATTTCTATAATAATAAAGTAGCCTGCTTTTTAACTTATCACTGTGTTCCGGTTCACAATTAACCTCATTATTACATGAATAATTTCTTAACCCTTAATTCATACCAGAAGACTGATCGTTACGAAATGGATCAGCTAAAACAACAATAAATTACCGTTTATTCATCTCCTGATTACGTGTTCTTATATAATCAGTATGGCTGATATACAATAAATCAGCTATGCGTCTCACCAGATACTCTTCATACTTGTCCATATTCATATCAGAAAAAACAACCCGCCATATCTGTTCCATGAGTTTCAGTTTTCCTTTCATTTGAAAAGAACGATTAATAATAGTTGCAAACTCATGTAATGAAACAACGTCTCTGGCACGGTCCTCCGCAATTTCAAGCAGTTCATCTGACTCTTCAGCAGTCAGCTCAAAAATATGTCCAAGACCTTTACTGATTGATTTCTTTTCTTCTAATTTAATATGATGATCAGCATGCATAACCTCTACCAGCAAAATAGCGGCCGCTAACTGTATGGTGTGAGGATCAGGAGCATTTACATTAACAACGGTTAATGAATCCTTAATAAAAGATCTTATTCGTTTCAACATGTCAGGCTTCCACAATCACATTTTTTTTTACTATTTCCCATGCGTACAGTAGATCATCAGCAATTTTCATATCTGCCTGCCTGCCGAATTTTTCCTTTGCCTGAGCTATCGAAAAAAGATTATCCGGTTTTCCTTTTGGAAAGCTGACGCCGGGGCCGTACATAATAAAACTTCCGATTTTATGCTTAGGTAGATGTGCCTGTATCGCAGCGACTTCATGTTCAATTTTATTCAGCGGGTTAGAAAACTTATAACTTTTATTATTAACCACCTGGGTCCATATATCGATATTTTCAGCGGCAAAAACAGCTCCTTTATAATGCCCCAGAGCCATTACATATATACCCTCCGGCATCAGGATAATATTTTCAATACAAACACTGCCATCCACATCATCCGGCAATACAACATTACGCAAAACATCAAAGCCAAGTTTTTTAATTGTATGACGTAATTTATATTCTCCAATCCATATTTTAATTTTTCTATAAAACAACGCAAACAAAAGTACAATAACGCCGATAATAATCGACACATATAAAACTATCTCATCAACTGTCATTTCCAGCATGACTTCTCACTCTTATCTATTACTTTAACTTCTATTTAAATGTAACATCCGATCGTGTATATAATATATTCCTCTACACTCGATGCGAACATGTGTATCTATTTCTAAATCCAGGGAGATGGTACAAGAAAGAACAGTTTAAAATTCTTTAACCCGTTCCTGTTTAACGTCAGAATAAAGTTCCTGCAATATTTTTTCCAGTTCTTGAAATTTAAGACAGCATATTCTTACCGGATCCCGCTTGCCTTTTACTCTTATATGCTGTTTTTTTCCATGCAATAGATTATCCGGTAAATGACGATAAGCGGTTTCACTGATAACAATATCTGTTGCTAATAGTTTAGTCGCACTTTCAAGCCGAAAGGCCACATTAACGGCATCTCCCATTGCTGTATTGTCCTGACCAATACCTAATGAGGCAACACCTGTATTTATACCAACACCTATGTGTATTTGTTCTGCAATTTCTATATAGCTTTGTCCAAGTTCACCGGTAATACGGTTAATCTGGTATGCTGCACGTAATGCCTGCTCAACAGTTTTTTTATGTCCCAGCTCTGTTTCCCAGCATGCAAATACACAATCACCAATAAATTTATCTACTGTCCCTCCATTCGCAAAAATAGCGTTACTGACTTTATGAAACCATGCATTCATAAATTTACTCAAAGTACGAATATTCACACGTTCAGACAACGATGTAAAACCACGGATATCAGCTACTAAAATTGTGATCTGCCTGATATCAGGCAGATCCCTGATGATAGTATCAATCATCGGCAAACTATCCGTAGGTCTTATTATTTTTACATCCTGAGTAAACAGCAACTGAGTTTGACCAACTGTAATACAATCACCACTGCGTAATAATCTAGGTGCTGTAATTCTAAACCGGTTAACATAACTGCCGTTTGAGCTGCCACTATCAATTAGATAATAATCATTATGACCAATGCAACGAATCATCGCATGATTTCTTGAGACATGAGAGTCCGTCAACACAATATCACAATTTTTATCACGCCCAAGTGTCACCGTGGAACCACAGGGGGTTTTTTTTATTTCTTTTTCATGCTTGTATGTAATTACTGCAACCATGGTAGCACGACTATAAATCCTTATGGTTTTGCTATATGAATTGATTCACTACTATATAATACTCGATTTAGGGGTTGTATTTAATCTTCTATACACAGGAAGAATAAAAAATCAGGAATATTTTCACAATTTCAGGATATAACTTAAAATTATTTCAGTTATATGAACACAACGCCAGAAGCAATGCTAACTAAATAACTGATTTCATTAATAAAGCTTGAGGAAACAAGCTCGACATAGAATGGTATAGTTCAACTTCCTCAGCGGCGCGCATCCCCGATAAAATATCCTTATAATCTTTATTGCCTGTTTCTACCGGATCCTGAATCAGTGCTTCTGTATTTCCATACACGTCCCTGACATACTCATCCACTGCTTTACGCACAATTTCGTCAGCCACAAATTCTTTCACTTTACTGGCGACACGAAACAGCCAGGCCTGAGCAAATACATCTTTACGGCGATTATTCTCAGCCTCATCCCGCGTTTCCTGCTCCGGTGTAAATGTCGAGCGTGCCTGGTCCAGTTTTCGATAAAGCACTGTGAAAGTGTAACTGGCAATAGAAGGAGCACAATCCAGGCCAATGAAACGATATTCAGGCTGTTTACCATACCGCCGGGCAATCAATACCCGACAGTCAAAGCACTTTGCCACAATATCCGAAAGCGCCAGAGCCCAGAAAGGGGGGTTAAAATGCAGTCCTTGCTCAGCTGAGGATTCATCCATATGAGCCGCTCGAATGTCCATTTCGGAAATATTATGTTTATCCATTAACAGACGAGCCTGGCGCAAGGCAGCAGCAGCCTCATTCGGATTACAGGATTCTGATAGCCGCAAACACTTGCTAATTTTATCGATGATTTTCTGCTGATCCATAAGATTTCTCTACCTAATGGGGGGCACAAATAATTATTCCTTCAATAATACTATAAAATCATCAGCTTACAAGCTTTATCTAATAATTAACATCAAATAATATTTCTATCCCATATGAGCAGCTAGGCATCAATAGCACCTTGTTTTACACTGCCATTAATCCTAAATAGATAATGTCTTTCAAATTAATCATAAACAGACCATAACCGGATTTATTTTTATACCTCTGCCATGAATACAGCCACACAACCTTATATTATTGATGATGACCGGATCCGTTTACAGGCAATGGCGGCCCCCCGCCCCAGGGCCATCACGGAAGAAAAGCGTATCGAACTGATCGCACGTATCAAGCGCCTGTTAAAAGAAAAAGACGCCGTACTGGTGGCTCATTACTACACGGATGATGATTTGCAGATGCTGGCCGATGAAACGGGCGGCTGTGTTTCCGACTCTCTTGAAATGGCACGATTCAGCCATGCCCATCAAGCTTCAACCATCGTTGTCGCGGGTGTACGTTTTATGGGCGAAACCGCCAAAATTCTTAACCCGGAAAAACGGGTGCTAATGCCGACCCTGGATGCCGAATGTTCCCTGGATCTAAGTTGCCCGGCTGACCGGTTCAGCGAATTCTGTGATGCTCACCCTGATCGAACCGTCGTGGTTTACGCCAACACCAGCGCTGAAGTCAAAGCCCGTGCCGACTGGGTCGTCACCTCCAGTATTGCCACCAAGGTAGTGCAACACCTGCATGAAAAAGGCGAAAAAATTATCTGGGCACCGGATCGTTTTCTGGGCGCTTATATCCAGAGCGTGACGGGGGCGGACATGTTGCTCTGGCAGGGTTCCTGTATTGTGCATGACGAATTCAAGGCCAAAGAACTATTCAAACTACGCAATAAACATCCTGAAGCCGCTGTGCTGGTACACCCTGAATCACCGATGGATATTATCAACCAGGCAGACCGGGTCGGTTCAACCACCCAGATCATTCAAGCGGCAAGGGAAATGGATAACACAACTTTTATTGTTGCCACCGACAAAGCCATTTTTTACAAAATGCATGAAGCGGCACCGGGTAAGCATTTTATTGCCGCCCCGACAGGCGGAGTGGGAGCCAGCTGCGGCAGTTGCGCACATTGCCCCTGGATGGCCATGAATGGTCTGGAAAATCTCGCTCATAGTCTGGAAACCGGTGACAATGAAGTTCAGGTGGATCCAGCCATTGGCCAGCAAGCCATGCGTTCGCTTAAACGCATGCTCGACTTTGCTGAAGTCTTAAAGACCAACGCCCTTGGCGATGCCAACATCGACTCACCGGCTTAGTCATATTATAAATTTAACCGCCAGGTCGTCAGGAACGCCAAGTTTTTAAATGTGCTCCTCTACTGAACCGGATAGAGATAAGATAAATAGATATCTTTTTTATTCCTAATATCACGGCTGTCACGCTAACGCCCTCTTCCTCAGGGAGAAGAAGTGACTTCGACTATAGCGCTAGATGATTTCATGTCTATAGTATCTTCGACCTATCTGGCTACCCTCATAATCAAAGGCGTACCATGCAATATGATTATTGTTGACGGGACAGCCGTGAAATAATATTTATTTATATTATTTAAAAACAAACAGATCCAATTTTCCGACCGTAGAAAAAACCATGATGAAAATTACCGCTTGGCATCCTGACAGTTAAAATCTATTCCAGACATTTAGAGGCAATTTCATAAACATCTTTTGACAGTCCGGCCTTATTAACTACCCGTTGCAGTTGTTCACGCATTAAATTCTGCCGGTGTTCGTCATAACGCCGCCATCGACTCATGATCTGTAATAGACGGGCCGCAATTTGTGGATTCAATGAATCCAGTTGCAATACGATATCGGTCAATAAAGCATAACCACCGCCATCAGCCGCATGAAACTGTACCGGGTTGCCTGCACAAAACCGTCCAATAACAGCACGTACATTATTCGGGTTTTTTATTGAAAATGCAGGATGCCGCATTAATTCATTAACTGTTCTAATCGTTGCTGGCAGACGGGACATTGCCTGAATAGAGAACCACTTATCAACAACCAGTTTGTCAGCTTTCCATTTTGTATAAAACTGTTGTATAGCCTGAGTGCGTTCAGGAATATCATAGTGACTCAAAATTGACAAGGCGGCCATCGCATCGGTCATATTGTCGGCCTGCGTAAACTGATTGGCACAAATCGCATGAACCTCAGCCGTATCAATCTCCATTAAATATGAAAGGCAGAGATTTTTTAATGCACGTTGCGCCATATCCGCCGCATTGAAACTGTATTTCTTTGTAACATTATTCCTTGTATAGGTTTCCAGCCATTTCTGTTGTAATGCAAGAGCCAGCTGTTGCCGCAAGAATTGACGCACAGCATGAATCGCATCGACATTCACAATTTTACATTGATCCGCCAGATAGGATTCTGAAGGTAGCGTCAACGCCTGAGCGACTAAAGCCTGATCCAGCTTTGTGTTCGAAAGTGTTTTACTAAACGCATGAACCAGCGCCTGATCCATGACCAGAGTTTCACCTGACTCATAACATCGGACCAAATCAAGCATAATATTAATCGCCAGCTTTTGGCCTGCATCCCAACGATTAAATTCATCGGTATCATGGGCAAACAAAAAAGCCAGCGTTTCATTGGTATAGGGAGCGTTAATCTTAACTGGCGCACTAAAGCCACGACCGAGAGATACAGTCGGCTTTGATGTCACATTAATAAAATTAAAGCTTTCTTTTTGCTGGGTGACTGAAAGTGTATATTCTTTCACGTTAGCTAGAGATGAGCTTTCAAGCTGTACAGGCATTTCATTGCCCTGATGATCCAGCAGGGCAACCGTTACGGGAATATGAAACGGCCTGTTTTTAATTTGCGCCGATGCTGATACCGGTACAGTCGGACAGGATTGCGTAATAGTTAAAGTATATACCTGTTGCTCCGCATTATAATTTTCACTGATATCAAGCACCGGTGTTCCTGCCTGCCTATACCAGTTTTTAAACTGACTAAAATCAACTGCATTGGCGTCTTCAAGTGCTTTAACAAAATCATCAGTGGTTACGGCCTGTCCGTCATGACGTTCAAAATAAAGATCGGTTCCCTTTCTAAACCCTTCCCAGCCCAGCAAATTACGCAACATGCGCACAACTTCAGCGCCCTTGTTATATATAGTAACGGTATAGAAGTTACTGATCTCAATGTAATGATCAGGCCGTACCGGGTGCGCCATTGGCCCGGCATCTTCAGCAAACTGGTAGCTACGTAACACATTCACATCATCAATACGTTTGACTGCACGTGAGTTTAAATCTGCCGAAAATTCTTCGTCCCGGAATACGGTAAAACCTTCCTTTAAACTCAGCTGGAACCAGTCTCGACAGGTTACCCGATTACCTGACCAGTTATGAAAATATTCATGGCCAATAATGCTCTGGATACGATAAAAATCATCATCCGTTGCCGTCTCCGGACTGGCAAGGACACAGGCCGAATTAAAAACATTCAGTCCCTTGTTTTCCATCGCCCCCATATTGAAATCATTGACCGCTACGATCATATAAATATCAAGATCATATTCACGGCCATAGGTGTCTTCATCCCATTTCATCGCCTGTTTTAACGACAGTAAGGCATGGTCACATTTATGAATATTTTCCGTTTCGGTATATAACTTCAGGCTAACTTTCCTGCCATTCATGGTTATGAACGTATCTTCCTTACATTGGAGATCGCCGGCAACCAGGGCAAACAGATAACTGGGTTTTAAGCTGGGGTCATCCCATCGCGCCCAGTGTCTACCATTCTCCAGTATGCCGGTTCCCTGTAAATTACCGTTGGAAAGTAAAATGGGGTATTTTTTTTTGTCGGCTGTTATCGTGACGGTATATCGTGACATCACATCCGGGCGATCAGGAAAATAAGTGATACGGCGGAAGCCTTCTGCTTCGCACTGAGTGCAGAACATGCTACTCGACACATACAGTCCTTCAAGTGCGGTATTTTCCTGAGGATTGATAGTATTAATTATTTCAAGCTCAAACTGTTCAGGTACTGACGCAATCACCAGTTGCTCTTCTAACAGGTGATATTCCGCAGCCTGCAACTGTTGTCCATTAATGGCTATCTGTTTCAGTTCAAGCTGACTGCCATCCAGTTTTAATGGTGCATTAGATTGAGCATGGGGATTTTTCCTGACTTTCAGAACTGAACGTACCGTAGTGCTGGTTTCTTCCAGATCAAAATACAAATCAATTTTCTCGATCTGATAATCTGGTGCGACATAATCTTTTAGATATCTAGCGGCAGGAGTACGGCCGGAGGTGTGTGACAAGTCTGTCATTCGGATCATCCTTCAAATTAATTATATGACGCTAATTCTACACGATACCTTCGAGTTAAATAAACAACCCTGAAGCAAGCTGACAGGGTATTAATTATGCGGGTACGCATTCAGGCGTACATTCGGGAGAAAATAATCATATTTTGCTAATATTCTGAACATGCGCACGCCTTGCGGCGCACCTAAGAAATAGATTTCAAATGATTAAATGAAGTAAACTTTTTATACGCAGCTAAAGTTGTTTAGCTGGCTGGCCAATTTTGATGGTTATCCCACAGGAAAACACAGGGCAAAATACCCCGGATTGTTCTGCTGTCTTCATTAAAAAAATTAACCGTTAGAATTAAAGCTTAAATTTTGCGATCAAGGTTTCCAGGTTCATCGACATGGATAATAACTCGGTGGTCTCTTCTGCTATCTTATCCGCACTTTGTCCCGTCACTAAGCCTGCATCAGTAATACCTATGATCTTCTGATTGATTTCATCCGCCACCTGTGACTGTTCCTTTGCAGCCGAGCTTATCTGTTCGCTCATATCATTAATCTGGCTAACGGCTTCTAATATTGAATATAATTTTTCACTCGCTAATGCAGCCTGCTCAACGACACCCTCGGCCTGTTCACAACTTACATTCATGACCTCAACCGCTTCTCTTGTGCCATGATTTAAGTTATCTATCATTGTTTTAATTTCTTCTGTTGACTTCTGTGTGCGACTTGCAAGTGTCCTTACTTCATCAGCAACAACGGCAAATCCCCGACCATGTTCTCCCGCCCGAGCTGCTTCAATTGCGGCATTCAAGGCCAGCAAATTAGTTTGTTCAGCAACACCATTTATCACATCCAGTACACTGGTAATGTTAATGCTATCCTGTTCGAGTTTTCGAATCGTTTCTTCTGCCTGCCTGATTTGGCCTGCCAGGTCTTTTATTCTATTTGCAGCCAGATCCATTACTTTCTGGCCTTCCTGTGTTTCAGCATTTGCCCGGTCGGCAGCATTGGCAGTTGCAAGGATATTATTAGACACTTCCTGCACCGTTGCAGTCATTTCATTCATCGCCGTTGCCACTTCTTCTGTATCAACTTGCTGTATCCGTATCTGGCCTCTTGTTTCCGCAGCAATTTCCATCATACCTTCAGACGACGTTGATAATTTTTCTGTTGAACTTATTATATCCTTAATCAAATTCAGCAATTGAACTCGCATCGATTCTGATGCCTTTTGAATATCACCTATTTCATCCGCTCGTGTAATAGTTATTGTTGTAGACAGATCACCTCCGGCTATTAGTTTTAATGATTTTACTATTACCGGCAAATCTTTAAATGCTCGTGTAATCATGTAAACCATAAAAATGATTCCCAGTATGGTGACAATAATGACTCCAGTAATTACAACATAAGTACTTTTTACATTTTTTTTCTGTGCACTCAGTGCTTGATCGGCCCGCTGTTTTGACAAAGCCAAAAATCCATCAAC